>Ga0210382_10000026_pt1 | contig 71450 bp, 63 predicted proteins | sample PLMedo_FD_155452 | JGI IMG/M metagenome (GOLD analysis project Ga0210382, IMG submission 155452) | Groundwater sediment microbial communities from an aquifer in East River, Colorado, USA - PLM0_60_coex redo | ecosystem: Environmental > Terrestrial > Soil > Riparian zone | place: USA: East... | reverse complement strand
CGAGAGCGACTTCGCCGGCCTGTACGTGCTGGTGATCGCGGTGACGGCCCTGCTCATGCCGCCGGCGAGCGCGGGCCTCGTGACGATCCTGGCCGGCCTGGTGTACTTCGCGGACGTCTTCTGGGGCCATCGCTCGGCGCCTGCGCCGGGCATCTGGATCCAGCTCGCCGTGTTCGTCCTGGTGGCCGCGGTGACCGCCTACCTCGCGAGCCGCGTGACGATGATGGGCGCCGAGCGGGAGGCGCTCGCGGCGGAGGTACGCCAGGTCCAGCTCGAAGCCGACGATGTGCTTCGCAACATCCGGACCGGCGTGATCACGGTGGACGCGGACGGGCGGCTGCTCTACGCCAACCCCGCCTCCGAGGAGCTGCTCGGCTTTCGGGCGCGGGAGTGGATCGGACGGTCGGTGATGCCGGAATTCGCGCGCCTCGCACCGGAATTCTGGGCCGCGGTGACCTCCACGGCGCGTCGGGGCGTGCGCCTCATGCGGGTGGAGGCCACGGTCCACCGGCCGGACCGCACCTTTCCTATCGGCGTAACCACGACGACGCTCGACGGGCCGGTGGGCGCCCAGCCCCGCGTTTCGGCGATCTTCACCGACATTTCCGACTCGAAGCGGCTCGAGGAGCTGCACTTACGCGCCGAGCGGCTGGAGGCGGTGGCCGAGCTGTCGTCCAGCCTCGCGCATGAAATCAAGAACCCGCTGGCGTCGATCCGCAGCTCCGTGGAGCAGCTGTCGCGGTCGTCGCGCTCCAACCCCGACGAGAAGTTCCTCGCCGGGCTGATCGTGCGCGAGAGCGATCGGCTCTCGCGGCTGCTGTCCGAGTTCCTCGACTTCTCGCGGGTGCGTGTGACCGAGTGCCGGCCGATGGACCTCCACGACGTCGCCGAGGCGGCGATCCGGGTGGTGCGGGAGCACCCCGATTGCAGCGACGCAGCGCGGATCGTGCTCGAGGGAGGCTCCACGCCGATGGAAGGCGACGAAGATCTGCTGCATCGCGTGATCTCGAATCTCGTGCTCAACGCCGTGCAGGCGGCGGGCAAGGGAGAAAAGACCACGATCACGGTGCGGACCGGGCGCGCCGCGCCGGGCGAGGTCCCCGGCGGCGCCGGAATCGAGAATCCCGTCGCGCTCCGCGTCACCGACGACGGCCCCGGCATTCCCGACGAAGTGAAGGTCCGCCTGTTCGAGCCGTTCGTGACCGGCCGCGTCGGGGGCACCGGCCTGGGGCTCGCCATCGTGCAGCGCGCGGTGGAAGCGCACCGGGGGCTCGTCATGGTGGAGAGCACGGTGGGGCGGGGCACGACGTTCAGGGTGTACTTCCCCGCCGCCCGCCGCAAAGAGGAGGCTGCCTGACATGGCTGCACCGATCCCGACCATCCTGGTGATTGATGACGAGCAGGGCATCCTCGAGACGCTCCGGATCCTGCTCAAGAACGAGGGCTTCGAGGTCACCACCGCGCAGGGCGGTAAGGCGGGCCTGGAGCAGCTCAAGGGCTCGGCGCCCGACATCGTGCTCACGGACGTGAAAATGCCCGGCGTGACCGGCATCGAGATCCTGTCGGCCGTGCGGGCGCAGGACCCGGAAACGCCGGTGATCCTGATGACCGCCCAGGCGTCGTTGCAATCGGCCATCCAGGCGGTGAACGAGGGGGCGTTCTACTACATCCAGAAGCCGTTCTCGAACGACGACATGGTGGCGATCTGCCGCCGCGCCGCCGAGCACCGGCGCCTGCGGGCCGAGAACAAGCAGCTCAAGCAAGAGATCCGCCGGCGCGAGCGCTCGGGGCAGGTGAAGCCCCTCGGCAAGTCGCGGCTGTTCAGCGACGTGATGCGCCTGGCGGAACAGGTGGCGCCCACCGAGAGCACGGTGCTGATTCAGGGTGAGTCCGGCACCGGAAAAGAGGTGATCGCGCGCTACCTCCACGAGCTGTCGGCGCGCACCGATGGCCAGTTCATGTCGCTCAACTGCGGCGCGCTCCCCGAGAGCCTGCTCGAATCGGAGCTGTTTGGCCACGTGAAGGGGTCGTTCACGGGCGCCGTGCGCGACAAGCAAGGGCTGTTCGCGGCCGCGCGCGGCGGCACGTTCTTCCTCGACGAGATCGGGGAGATGTCGCCCGCCACGCAGGTGAAGCTGCTGCGCGTGCTCCAGGAGCGGGAAGCGATCCCGGTGGGCGGCACGGAGGCGATCCCCGTGGACGTCCGCGTCGTCGCGGCGACGAACCGCGACCTGGAAGAGGACATCAAGCGCGGCCGGTTCCGCAGCGATCTCTATTACCGGCTCAACGTCATCAACATCCATCTGCCGCCGCTGCGCGACCGCCGCGACGACATCCCGATCTTCGTGAAGGCCTTCCTCGAGCACATCGCTGCCGAGCGCCGCGAGCCGCCCAAACAGCTCGCCGAGGACGCCGTGGAGGTCATCATGGCCTACGACTGGCCCGGAAACGTGCGCGAGCTCGAGAACGCGCTCGAGCGGGCCGTGACACTGACCAAAGGCGAGTCGATCCCCCGGTCGGCGATCCCCGACAAGATCGTCGAGCGCAAGGCGGAGCCTCTGGTGGCGGATCGCACGCACCCCAACCCGACTCTCGAAGTCATCGAGCAGGCCTACATTCTCTGGGTGCTGCAGAGCGAGGGGGGCAACAAGAGCCGGGCGGCCGAGGTGCTCGGCATCGATCCCTCCACGCTGTACCGCAAGCTCAGCCGCTACGAAGGCGGCGATGTCGCGGGCTGAACCACGCGATCGCGTCGGGGCCCGGACGCTCGAGCAGCTGGCGGCCGCGCCCAACTACAACCGCTGGATGTTCGACCGGCTGCGCCCCTGGGTCGGCCGCCACGTGCTCGAAGTCGGCTCCGGCATCGGCAACATGTCGGCGTTCTTCCTCGATCGCGCCCGAGTGATGCTGACCGATACGGACCCCGCCTACATCGAGCGGTTGCGCGAACGGTTCGCCGCCCACCCCCACGTCGCGGTGGCGCGTCTGTACCTCCCCGTCGTCGATGGCGCCCTCGCCGCCGAGCGGTTCGATACGATCATCTGCCTGAACGTGCTCGAGCACGTCGAGGACGACCACACCTCCCTGGTGGTGATGCGGCGGCTGCTCGCGCCGGGGGGCCGCCTCGTGCTCCTCGTTCCCGCGCTGCGCGCCCTCTACGGCACGCTCGATGCCGCCCTGGGTCACTACCGGCGCTACAGCCGCCGGGAGCTCGCCGCCAAGTTCCGCGCGGCGGGCCTCACCGTTCGCCACCTCGAGTACTTCAACCTCGCCGGGATTCCGGGTTGGTGGCTCACGGGGCGGCTGCTCCGCCGCACCCTCATCCCCGCCGCCTCGCTCCGCTGGTACGACGCGCTGGTGCCGCTGTTTCGCCTGGAGCGCCTACTGCCGTGGCGCATCGGGCAGTCGCTCATCGCCGTCGGGGAAGCCGCCGCGTGACCGATCTGGTGCTCTCGGTGGTCGTCCCGGCATATAACGAGGCCGGGACGATCGAGGCCGTCCTGCGGCAGCTGCGCGCCGTGCCGCTCAAGCTGGAGGTGATCGCCGTCAACGACGCCTCGACGGACGGGACGGGTGAGGCCCTCGACCGGCTCCGCGCGTCGGGCCTGGTGGACCGGGTCATTCATCATCCGAAGAATCGCGGCAAGGGGGCGGCGTTCCGGAGCGGAATCGCGGCCGCGACGGGTGACGTCATTGTGGCCCAGGACGCGGACCTCGAGTACGACCCCCAAGACCTTCCGAGGCTGCTGGCGCCGATCCGCGCCGGCCAGGCGGACGCCGTGTTCGGGTCGCGCTTTCAAGGAGGGCCACGGCGGGTCCTGTTCTTCTGGCACGCCGTCGGCAACCGGTTCCTGACGCTGCTGTCGAACATGTTCACGAACTTGAACCTCAGCGACATGGAAACCTGCTACAAGATGGTGCGGGCCGAGCTGCTCAAATCGCTGTCGCTCCGCTCCAGCCGGTTCGGGATCGAGGTCGAGTTGACGGCCCGGCTGGCGCAGGCCCACGCCCGCATTTGGGAGCTGCCGATCACCTACAGCGGCCGCACGTACGCCGAGGGCAAGAAGATCACCTGGCGGGACGGCGGCGCGGCGTTGTGGCACGTCGTCCGGTTCAATCTGTTCGGGCCCCCCCCCCCCTCCCCCGAATGACGCCGCGCTTCACGCGCTGGCTGTGGTTGGCCATCGCGGCGCTCGTCCTCGGCCTGCCGGTCCTACCGCTGCTCGCCTCGAGCGCCGGGCCTCCCCCGGACGCCGGCCCGCCGTGGGGACCAAACGTCACCGCCTGGGCGATCGGGCTCGCGCTCGTCGTCGTCGTCGCGGGGGCAGCCGGGCGGTTTGCGACCCGACTGCCCCCGTCGGGGTCGCCGCGGTTGCGGGTGCCCTCGGTCGCCTTTGTGGCCGCCCTTGCCGTGGGTCTGACCGCGTGGAGCGCCTACACGATGCAGTCGGTGTTCGCCGCGAACCCGGTCCTGATTGACGAGATGGCGCAGCTGTTCCAGGCTCGCGTGTTCGCCGCCGGCCGCTTGGCGGCGCCGGCTCCTCAGCCGGCGGCTGCGTTCCTGATCTCGCATACCTGGATCACGAATGCGGGATGGGCCTCGCTGTACCCGCCCGTGCACCCGCTCGTCCTCGCCCTGGGGATGGTGCTGCGCGCCGAGTGGCTCGTGACCCCCGTGTTGGGGGGGCTCGGCGTCGGCCTCGTGTATCTCGTGGCCAAAGGACTCTACGGGCCCAAGACGGCGCGGATCGCAGCCTTGCTCTGGGCGTTGTCGTCCTGGGTGATGTTCATGTCGGCGAGCTATATGAACCACGTGACCGCCGTGACCTTCGCGTTGGCGTGTTGGGCGTTCGTTTGGGCACCCCGCCCGTTCCCACGCCCGCTCCACGTCGCGGCGGCGGGCCTGTGCCTCGCGGCGGTCGCAGCGACGCGCCCCCTCGACGCGGTCGCCGCGGGCCTCCCGGTGCTTGCGTGGATCGTCGCCACGCGGCGCTGGTCGGTCATGCCGTGGATGGCGCTCGGGACGCTGCCCGTGTTCGCGGGCTGGGGCTACTTCAACTGGCGGCTGTACGGGAGCCCATTCACGCTGGGCTACAGCGCCCTCTACGGATCGTCGATCGGTCTCGGCTTCGGCGTCGATCCCTGGGGCCGGCCGTTCACGCCGATTGTGGCGCTCGGCAATCTCGCCGTGGCGATGCGGCGGCTGAATCTGTTCCTGTATGAATGGCCGATCCCCGCGCTGCTCCCTCTGGGACTTTGGGCGCTCGCGGGGCGGCCGCGGCGCAGGGCGGACGCCCTTGTCGCGATCGGCCTGCTTGCGGTCCCCGCTTTGTACTCCTTCTACTGGCATTCAGGGTTCTATCCCGGCCCGCGGTTTTATTACGCCGCCGCGCCGCTCCTCGTCATCGGCACCGCACGCGCGTGGCGTTGGGGCTGGGGGCTCGCGCGGCGCTCCTGGCGCTCCTGGTGGCGCGGCGATGTCGCGATGGTGGCGGCGGCCGTGGTCGTGCTCATCTGGGGGTGGGCCGGCGTGCTCCCCAGCCGGTTCGCCGTGTATCGCACCGGGCTGTCCACGCTCAAGCTGCATCCGGAGCGCGAGCTGGCGGCGCGCGGCGTGCGTCAAGCGCTCGTGATCGTGCCGGAGCGTTGGGGTAGCCGCCTGATCGTGAGCCTCTGGGAGCTCGGCGTACGCCCGGGCCTGGCCGAGCGGGCGTACCGCGTGTTGGACGCGTGCGACCTGTACCGGTTCATCCAGGCCGCGCGCGCGGCGCATCTCACCCCTGAACAAGCGACGCCGCGTCTCGAGGGTCTCATGGCCGCGAGTCCGGTCCCGGTGCCGCAGCTGCGGAACGCGCCAGACGAGACGCTGCACCTCCGCGGCGATCGTCCGCTGGACCCGGCGTGCCAGCGTGAGCTGCAGCGCGACGCGGCGGGGTACACGCTGTTTGGGTACCTCGCGTGGCGCAACCCGATTGGCCTCGACTCCGGTGTCGTGTTCGCGCGCGACTTGTATGACCGGAACGACGAGCTGTTCGCGCGCTACCCGGGCTGGCCGATTTGGCGGTACGCGCCGCCGGCCGGAGGCCGTCCCGACGCCCCGCCGGTCCTGACGGTCGTGCGATGACCCGGGATCGCGTCGCGCTGTTCGCAGTCGTTACGCTCGCGGCCGCGGTCTACGCGGGGAGTCTCGGGCACGACTTCACCTACGACGACGTCCACATCATCAAAGAGAGTGCGCTGCTGCATTCCCTCGCCAATTGGCAGGCGATCCTGCGGGCGACGTGGTGGGATGACGCGATGTATCGCCCCTTCACCGCGCTCACCTTCGCGGTGGACTGGGCGCTGAGCAACGGCGCCCCGCATTGGTTCCACGCGGTCAACATCCTGCTGCACGCTGCCGTGACTGGGCTCGTCTTTCTCCTCGTCCGCTCGCTCCTCCCGCTGTTTCCGGCGGCGGCTGCCGCGGCGCTGTTCGCGGTCCATCCGGTGCACGTCGAGGCCGTCGCCAACGTGGTGGGGCGCGCCGAGCTCCTCGCCACCTTGTTTGCGCTGAGCGCGGTGCTGCTGTACCGCGCCGACGGGGACCTGGCGGCCCGCGGCGACCGAACCTGGCGTCGCGGGCTCGCCTCGGGGGGGACGTTGGCGGCGCTCCTTCTCGCCCTCGCGTCCAAGGAGTCGGCGTTCGCGGCACCAGGGCTGCTGCTCCTCGCCGACTGGGTGGACGCTCGGCGCGCGGGCATCTCCTGGGGCGCGGCGGTGCGGCGTCACTGGGTGTTATGCGCTGCGTGCGTGATGCTCACCGCCGAGTGGCTCTGGGTTTGGCTATCCACGGTGGGGGGAATAGCGGGGGGCGCCGGGGAGGCGCCCGGCCTCGAGGGAGCGGGTCTGGGGACGCGGCTCGTGGTCATGGCGCCCGTCGTGCTGCAGTACGTCCGCCTCCTCTTCTTCCCGGCCCGGCTTTCGGCCGACTACTCCCCGGCTTTTCTCCCCGTGGCCGAGCATTTGAACTTCGCCGGCCTGCTCGGAGTCACGCTGGTCGTGGCCGCGATCGCCGCGGGGTGGGCCGCGCGGACGCGCGCCTGGCCGGTGACGTTCGCGCTCGCGTGGATCGGCGCGACCCTGCTCATCGTGTCGAACCTGCTCGTGCCCACGGAGGTCCTCGTCGCGGAGCGGACGCTCTATCTACCGTCGGTAGGCGCGACGCTCCTCGTCGGGTACGGCCTGGGGGCCCTGGCGGCACGGCGGTTCGGCGCCGCGGTCGTGCTCGGCGCGTTGCTCGTCGCGCTCGGCGTCGTGCGTACGGCAAGCCGCGTCCCCGTGTGGCGCGACGACTCGACCCTGCTGCACCAGCTCGTGCGAGACGCGCCGGGCTCGTTCCGGGCCGACTGGGTCCTGGGCGGGTTCTACTTTATCGGCGGCGACTCGGCCAGCGGCGAAGCGTTGTATCGGCGGGCGCTCCGGACGAATCCGCTCCACGCGCAGCTGTGGGATGACCTCGGCGTGCAGATGGAGACGCAGCAGCGCTGGCGCGACGCGGCCCCGGCGTTCGCGGCGGCGTTCCGGATCGACCGGCGGCGCGCCGAGGCGGCCGCACGCGCGATCGTCAACTACCTGCGGGCTGGCCTGGTCGATAGCGCTGCCGCCATCGCCCGGGAGGCGCGGGGCATCCATTCGGAGGACTACCGCGTACAGATCGCCCTGGGCGATCTGGCGCTCGCACAGGGCCGGCCGCTCGAGGCGATGACCTGGCGGCGCCGGGTTGCGCGCCGCTTCCCCGATGTGTGGTCGTACTGGTGGCTCACGGCCGATGCGGCGGTTCGGGCGGGGGATTGTCCGGAGGTGGCGCATTCGCTCGGAGAGTTGGCCCGTCTCCGGGCCGATCCCGTGCGCCGGGCGGAGCTGGTCCGGGGAGCGCGGCGGGCGGGTTGCCGGACGTGAGGCGCGAAACCGGCGTATCTCGTTGCCCATTAGTTTGTTACGTGCCTCGTGCGTTCGTCCTGACCCTTTGCAAGATGCGGTAACGAAACCCGTCCCGGAGCGCTACCAAAACCTCCTCCGTAGCGCTGTAAGTCGTTGAGGAGCAAGCCGTTCTGCGGCAAATCGGGTGTTGGGGCACGATGCTTGCCTGGGAGTACACCGGTGCTCTAGGTAGTCTGCTGTCGCATTTTTTCACTCTTGGGAGATCGATCAAATGAACCGCAAGGGCTTCACACTGATCGAACTTCTGATCGTCGTGGTGATCATCGGTATTTTGGCCGCCATCGCGATTCCGAAGTTCGCGAACACGAAGGAAAAGGCATATCTGGCGTCGATGAAGTCGGACCTCCGGAACCTGGTGACGGCCGAAGAGTCGTATTTCTCGGACTACCAGGTGTACACCTCCGGTAACGGCAGCAACATCGGCGGCGTCGGTGCATCCGTCCCGGCGAACTTCTTTGTTCCCTCGGCTGGCGTGACGGTGAACTTTACCGTCGGTGCCCCTGCGGGTGCTGGTTGGCACGCGTCGGCCACGCATAGCGGCCTGACGGCTGGCCGCAGCTGCGCGATTTTCGTCGGTGCGAGCCCGGGCCTACTTGCCCCGGCCACGACCGAAGGCGAGCCGAAGTGTAACTAAGGCTTCATCGCCTGAGAGCTGTAACGAAGCGGCGGGGATCTTCCCCGCCGCTTCTGTTTTGGGCTGTCGAGGGTATTGTCTCGATACGATGCTTCGAGCCATCCTCCCGACTCTCGTCGCTCTATGCGTCGCCCTCCCGTTGCGCGGGCAAGACGTGCGCGTTAGCGGTGTGGTGCGCGACAGCACTGGCCAGCCCCTGAGCGGCGCTGTGGTGGCCGTCGATTGGGGCACCCGCGGCGTGACGTTCACGGGGCCAGACGGGCGCTTTGAGTTGCCACAGCCTGTGCCCCAGACGTCGCAGCTTCGCATCATGCACCTCACCCAGGGCGTGGTCGAGGTGCCCGTCGCGACCCTGCCACCGGCGTCGCCCAACGGCCGAGCACTGCTCGCCGCGGTGACCCTGCCGAACCAGCCCCTGGATCCGGTCCCCGTCGACTCCGACCCTCCATTTCGGATCGCGGCGCGCTCACCGGACGATGCCGAACTGGAGCTGGTCGATCGTGCAACACGGCTACCGTCCTTGCGAGGCAGGCGGCCATCGAGCGGAGATCGTGAAATCCGCGTCTACGTCCACGGGCTCGACGGCGTCCTAATCCTTCGCCGGCGAGGCGCGCAGGTGTCCGGCGAAGTGTGGCTATGGTGGATTCTGGACGCCGAGTCGTTCAACATCTGGGACAAGCGCCTACGCGCCAGTGCGTATGGGTGCGGCAGCGTCCCGTTTCATTGGGCTACTGTACCCGAGGGTTCCGTCCGGGACTGGCGCTTGGTGTTGGCGTGCCGGCCGCCCTTTTCGACCACTCCTGATTGGGCGGGCCTGTGGCGCCGATTGGATAGCCTCGACGTTTGGCGCCTCGCGGATGAGACGGTCCGCCTGCGTGACGAGGCGCTGGTGACCGTCATGATTGGCTCCGTCGTGAGCTTGCGGCTCTTCGACGGACAGCGTTACCGGTTTGCCCGTCACGGTGACCGGATCTACAAGACCACACCCTGGGGTATGCGCGCGGGCGCCATCCAGGCCGCTGTGAGCGACGCGTTCAGCGCTCTCCAGTATAAACCGAGTAGCATGGAACGTCCCGTTCACACGGTTGGCATCAGGGGGATTGTCCAGGACACCGCGGGGCGGCCGCTCTCCGGCGCGCTGATCACGGTGCCTGCGCTTCCCACCAGCGCGCGGACCGGGAATGATGGGCGGTTTCAGCTCCCGCACCCCGTGCCGTACATGATCTGGCTTGGTGTGCAGCATCCAGGTCACCAAGCCGTCGCATATCACACGAACGGTCTTCCTAGTGCGTCCTACGACTCGCTCGGATTCGAGACCACGATCACTCTGCGAAGCGCTGGCAGCGAGGACGGGCCGCGGAGTTACCGCGGGTGGCCGAAGTGCGGCGGGTGGGATGCGTTTGCGGATCGCGTGGCCGGCTCGCTCGTCGCTGCGCCCGAGGCGTCCCTTGTCACGGATCCAGCCCTGTGTGTCATGGCCGGTTTGGCGTACGCAGATGCGGAGCGGGATCCGCTCTTGTCGGAGGGCAGGCAGCAGGTGGCCGGCGACGTTGCCCTGGGGAAGAACGTGTATGTGTTCAGGGTGAACGGCGGATACGTCGTGTTCGACGAGTACAACAGGGTTGATGGCTTGGCGATCGGATGGGCCTTCGATGAAATGTTCAAGAGGCCCTGGAACCGGCGGAGGGTGGGGCCATGACCGGCTGACCCCGGGGCGTTGCCCCGGGGTCTACCAAACGAAGGCCCCCCAGTAGTGCATATTGTTGCACCGTGACCGCCCTCCTCCCCGTCCCCCAGGCCCGAGCCGGCGCTCCGCACGGAGGCCGGCCCTTTCGTCGGCAGAGCACAGATGTTAATTTATGCGGTTAACATCACATAATTACCATGAAAAAGCGTACGACCAAGCCGCCCCGCGTGCGCGAGCCTCTTCAGGTCTACCTCGACCCCGACGAGCGCGGGCTCCTCGATCGCCTCTCACGCGAAACCGGCCTCTCGCGGGCGGAGATCCTGCGCCGCGGCCTGAAGAGCTTCGCGGCCGAGCGCCGCGGGAAGAGTCCGATGCTCGAGTTCATGGAATCGATGCGCGATGCAGACCTCCCACCCGACATGGCCGAGCGGCACGACGACTACCTGCGGGAGGCATATCTCGACACGCACGACGACCCTGGATGACGGGCGGCCTCTTCCTCGACACCTCCGCGTGGCTCGCCGCGTTGAACCCTCGCGACGGGCGCCACCACGTTGCCGCGCGCACATACGAAGCCTCCCTCTCGGCCCGCACGCAGCTCGTGACGACGAACCTCGTGGTGGCCGAAATGCACTCGCTGCTCACCCGCGACCGCAGTGCCACCGCCGCCCTCCGCTATCTCGATCAGTTGTCCGAGGACCCATCGCACGAGGTCATCTGGACAACGCGGGACTTGGAACGCCGCGCGGTCGATCGCTGGCTGCGTGCATTCGCCGAGCACGACTTCAGTCTTGCGGACGCGGTGAGTTTCCAGGTCATGCGCGAGCGCAACGTACCCGCGGCCTTCGCTTTCGACCGGCACTTCGCCGCGGCCGGCTTCCAGACGGTGCCCTGAGCGTGCGCCCCAAACCCGCCCTCCGCACGGAGCTGCTCTTCTACCTCTCCTTCCTCGCCGCCTTCGCCATCCTGGTCGGCGTGGCGACCTCGCTCTTGGCCCTCGCCGCCGCCCCCGGGGAGGGCGTCGTGCTCGTCGTCGCCCTGGTCGCTGCCGAGGTCGGTGTCTTTGTGCTGTACGGACGCTGGCTGGTGAGTCGACTGGTCCTCCACCCCTTGGGCCGGATGATTGCGGCGGCCGACGCGGTGGCGGACGGCGACCTCGAGGCCCGCGCTCCCGACGCCGATACGCGCGACTTCGCCCGCCTGGCAGAGCGCCTGAACCGCATGACCGACCGGCTGCTCGACGCCCAGAGCCAACTGGTCCGCACCGAGAAGCTCGCCAGTATCGGGCGACTCGCGGCGGGCGTGGCGCACGAAGTCGGCAATCCGCTGGGGGCCGTCGGGACCTACGTCGAGGTCCTGCGCCGGCGCGGCGCCGACGCCGAGGTCACCGCCGGGATCACTCGCGAGCTGGAGCGTATCGATCGTATCGTCCGCAGCCTCCTCGACTATGCCCGCCCGCAGGACGATGCCCTCCAGCCGGTCGACGCGGGACAGGTTGCCGCGGGCGCGTTCGAGCTGCTCCGGGCCCAGGGCGCGTTCCGGGACGCGCGCGCGCAGCTCGACGTCTCCCCCGACGTGCCCCGCACCCTCGGCCGGGCCCACGTGCTCGAGCAGGCGCTCGTGAACCTGCTGCTCAATGCGGCCGATGCGGCACCGGGTGGCCAGATCGTCCTGGGGGCGCGCCGCTGGGCCTACGAGCCCGGCCAGGCCCTTCCCAAGCGCGTCAACGACCCGGGGGAGGCGGCCTATCCACGGGGCCCGGAGCGACGGCCGTCCCGCGTCGAGTTCTCCGCCGGCCAGCTCGGCGCCCTCCTCTTTGTGGCGGACTCGGGCCCCGGCGTGCTGGCTCAGGACCGGGACAAGATCTTCGAGCCGTTTTATACGACCAAAGAGCCGGGCCGGGGCACGGGCCTGGGGCTCGCGATCGTCGCCCGATCGGTGCACGAAATGGGCGGCGTGGTCTGGGTGGACGGTGCACGCGAGGGCGGCGCTGTTTTCAAGCTGTTCTTCCCCGAAGCATGAAGCGCGTCCTCGTCGTCGACGACGAACCGGGGCTGCGCCAGTCCCTGGGTCTCCTCCTCTCCGATGCCGGGTACGCCGTCACCCCCGAGAGCGACGGACGCAAGGCCCTCGAGCGCGCCCTCGCCGAGCCGTTCGATCTCGTGCTGTGCGACGTCCGCATGCCCGAAATGGACGGGCTGGCCTTCCTGCGGACGTATCGCAGTCGCGGGGGCACGGGCTTGGTGATCATGATGAGCGCTTACGGCGGCGAGGACGCGGCGCTGGCTGCCATGAAGGAAGGGGCCTACGACTACCTCCCCAAGCCGTTCCGGCCCGACGAGGTCGTGCTCACGCTGCGCAAGGCGGAAGAGCGCGAAGGGCTGCGGCGCGACGTAGCGGGTCTTCGCGCCCAGCTCGCCGCCAACCCGGCGGAGCGGGGTCTCGTCGCCGAGAGCCGGGCGATGCAAGCCGCGCTGGACCTCGTGGCGCGAGTGGCCGAGCACAACACCACTGTCCTCATCACCGGGGAGAGCGGGACCGGCAAGGAAGTGATCGCCCGGGCGATCCACCGCGCCAGCCCGCGGGTCGGCCGGGCGTTCGTGGGGATCAACTGCGCCGCGATTCCGGAGAGCCTGCTCGAGTCGGAACTGTTCGGCCACGTGCGCGGCGCGTTCACGGGCGCGAGCGCAGACAAGGCGGGTTTGTTCGATCAGGCGGACGGTGGGACTCTGCTGCTCGACGAGATTGGGGAGCTACCCGGCCCGCTCCAGGCGAAGTTGTTACGGGTGCTGCAGGAGGGAGAGATCCGCCGCGTCGGCGACCAGAAGACGCGGCGCGTGGACGTTCGCGTGCTCGCCGCCACCGCGCGCGACCTGGCGGCGGAAGTAGCGGCGGGGCGGTTCCGGGAGGATTTGTTTTACCGGCTCAACGTGGTCGCGATCGAGCTGCCGCCGCTGCGCGAGCGGCGCGAAGACATCGCCCCGCTGGCGCGGCACTTTGTGGCCCGGCTGGCGCAGCGGTTCGGCCGGCCCCTCGTGTTGAGCGACGCCGCCGTGGCCTGGGTGGGCGAGCAGGAGTGGCGCGGGAACGTGCGGGAGCTCGAGAACGCGATCGAGCGGGCGGTGGTGCTGACTGACAAGGAGACTCTCGAACCCGATGACCTCGCCCGCGCCCCACGTCCCACGCCCCCCGCCCCGGTGGGGGGGGGTGGGGGGGGTGAGGGCACCCTCAAGGATCTCGTCGAGGCGACGGAGCGCCACGTGATCGCTGCGGCCCTCGAGGCGAGCGGGGGCAACCGGCGCGCTGCGGCGCAGCGCCTCGATGTGAGCCTCCGGACCCTGTTCTATAAGATGAGCCGCTACGGTCTCGACTAGTGCAAGCGTTTGCACGAGTGCAGCATTTTGCATGACCGCCTAGCCCTCCCCGCGTTACGTAACTCATTGTGTTTCAATACACTAAGCCTGGGCACGCAATGTGTAATAGAACGCGCCCGGACTGGAGGCTTCATGGGTAAGCGTGGGTTCACGTTCGTCGAGATGATGGTCGCAGTTGCCCTGATCGGCATCATGGCGGCCATTGGATTTCCGCGGATTCGCGACGCGCTGCAGAAGCAGAACGTGCATTCGGCGCGTGCCGGGATGCAGGGTCTGGTGGTCAAGACGCGCGCCGTAGCCGTGGCGCGCGGTTGCCGGGCCACGCTGCACCTGGCCTCTGGCGGCGCCATGTGGGTGACGGCGTGCAAGCTGACCGGCGCCGGGCTCGACACGCTGGGCCTCATCGAGCAGATGGGCACGCGCTACAACGTCTCCGTCGCGCCGTCGCGCGACTCGCTCGTGTACGACTCCCGCGGCCTCAACTCGGAGTTCCAGCAGGTGGTGGTGCGGTTTTCCGTCAGCGGTTACACCGACTCCACCGTGGTCAACGCCCTCGGCAAGGTGATGCACTAATGAACGCGAAAAACAAGGCCCAAGCCGGGTTCACGATCGTCGAGGTGATCATCGCGATCATCGTCCTCACGGTCGGGTTGCTCGGCCTCGTGACGACCGCCGCGCTCGTGACGCGCATGATCACGCGCGGCCAGCGGGCGGCCGTCTCCAGCAGTTTTGCGCAGCGGCGTCTCGAGCTGTTGCGCAACGCGGCATGCATTCCAGCGCAACGCGCGAACGGTTCGGACACGCTGCGTCGTGGCTCGACCTGGGTGGCGATCAACACCTGGACGTTCACCGCCAATCCGAACAGTCCCACGATTTTCCGGCTGAAAATCCTGACGACCTCGAAGACGATCCAGGAGCGCACCCGGGTGGACACGATGGAGACCACGATCCCATGCTGACCCGACGCGGTTTCACTCTCGTTGAGCTGCTCATCGCCCTCGTGCTGATGGGCATCGTCTCGGCCGCCGTGTATCGCGTGCTGGTCAATAACCAGCGCGTCTACCAGATGCAGACGCAGCGCATCGACCTGCAGCAGAACATCCGCGCGGCGGCGACGATCTTGCCCGCGGAGTTCCGCGAGCTCGACGCCCTCGATGGCGATATCACCGCCATGTCGGCGACGTCGATCACCGTGCGCGCGATGCGGTGGCTCGGGTTCATGTGCGATCCGCCGGTCCTGGGCGGCGCGGTTGGCGCGCTCACCACGACGATTCGCGGGGCCCCATTGTTCTTCGGGTCCCGGGGCATTCTGACTAGCGACTCGATACTCGTCTACTACGACGGCAACCAGGCCTCGCGGCTCGATGACGCTTGGTGGGCCGGGCGGCCCACCGCGATCCCCGCGGCGCAGAATTGTCCCACGGACGGGCGGCCGGGCACCAGGATCTTCTTTGCCCTGAGGACGGGCGGCGCCCCCGCGCCACCCTACGTCGGCGCGCCGCCCAATTTCCCGGGCGCCATTCCGCCGGGCGCCCCCGTGCGGGGGTTCGAAACGGTCACGTATCAGCTCTATCGGCCGGCCGGCGACACGTCGTGGTACGTGGGGATGCAGCCGACGGGGCAGGCGATGCAGCCGCTGGTTGGGCCGGTCCTCGCGAACGGCCTCGCCTTCACGTACTTCACCGCCGCCGGCGCCCCGACCGCTGTGCCCGCCGAGGTGGCGCGCATCGACATCACCGTCCGCGGGCGCACGGCGCAGCTGGTACGCCAAACGACCGGCAGTGTTATGGGCCCCACGTTGGACAGCGTGGTGACGAGCGTAGCGTTGCGGAATAACCGGCGCTTCTAAATCACGGGCGCCTGACTCGAACAGGAGCAGTGCATGAAACGGACTTGGCAGAACGAGCGCGGTATGGCGCTCGCGGTTGCGATCTTCGCCCTGGTGGTCATCGGGGCGCTGGTCGCCGGCGCGCTCTTCGCCGGGACCCAGGAGCAGCGCGTCAGTCAGAACACGCTGCGCGTCCAGAAGTCGTTCGGCGTCGCGGAGACGGGCGTGGCGGAGCAGTTCGCCCCGTGGAACATGGCGATCAACTCCCGGCCCAACTTCCCGAACGATTCCGGAGTGGGGATCGCCGTCACCCGGGCAGCCGGCGGGAGCGGTTCCTACGGCGGCTGGATCTATAAGTTGAGCAACAGCCTCTATCTCATCGACGTCATCGGCTCCGACTCCGCCAGCCGCGCGGGTCAGACCGGCGGCGGCGGCAGCGGGGCGCGCCAGCGGGTCGGCATCATCGCCCGGCTCGCGCCGATGGACTTCGGCATCAAGGCCTCGCTCACCACGCAAGGTGGCGTGAACCTCCAGGGTAACGCGCAGGTCAACGGGTTCGACCAGAACCCCGCGGCTTGGACGACTTGCGGCGTGCCCGGGCCCGCCATGGCCGGCGTGCGCGACAAGGGCGGCACGGTAACGACCGGCGGTAGCGGCGTCGTCACCGGCATCCCGCCGGTCATGAACGACCCGACTCTGAACGACTCGAACTTCACCAAGTTCGGGCACAACAGCAGCTACAACGACCTGGCGGCGCGCGCCAACATCACGCTGCCGGGCGGCACCTACCAGACGGAGCCCGCCTTCAACGGCGCCGTGTGCAACCGGGCGGTCCTGACGAACTGGGGCGATGGCGACGACCCCAGTTCGGACTGCGGGGACTACTTCCCGATCATTCACCTCACCGGGACCACCACGTTAAACGGCGTCCAGGGCCAGGGGATCCTGCTGGTGGACGGGGACCTGAACGTGCAGGGGTCCTACCAGTTCTACGGCATCGTCGTCATCCAGGGCGACCTCAAGACCGCCGGTGGTGGGTCGACCGAGGCGCACTTCTGGGGCAGCGTGATGGCGAAGAACGCCGACCTCTCGGTGCAGAACCTGACCGGTAGGGCGACGCTGAACTACTCTAACTGCGCTATTCTTGCGGTGTTACAGAATACGAGCGTAGCCGACCTGATGCGTTCGCGGGGCTGGGTACAGCTGTACTAGGTGGCCTAAGTACAAGCCTCTAAACCACTTGTTGTTGTGACTTCACGTAGGTTCGAGGCTTGACAGGATAAGGGGCGGGGCTTACTGTAGTTTGCCCTCGCCCCATCCTTGTCTCTCACCCTGGGAACCATGGCGCTCTTCGGCTTCTTGGGCGGCAAAAAAACATCGGTGGGCCTCGATATCGGCTCCGGCATCATCAAGCTGGTGGTCGTGGACCACTCGGGAAGCGAGCCGGAACTCATCAAAGTGGCCACCACCGAGGTCGCGGCGGACGCGATCGTCGAGGGGGAGGTCATGGATCCCGGGATCGTCGCCGAGGCTATTCGGGGTTTGTTCGCGACCGCCGGGGTCAAGCGGAAAGCCGTCGTGACGGCCGTGGGGGGCCGCGACGTCATCGTCAAGAAGATCCAGATGGACCGCATGAAAGAGGGCGACGCCCGCGAGGTGATCCGCTGGGAGGCCGAGCAGCACGTCCCCTTCGATATGGCCAACGTCGAGCTCGACTTCCAGATCCTCGATCCCGATGCCGAGGGGCTCCAAATGAACGTGCTCCTCGTCGCGGCCAAGCGGGAGCTGGTGGAGAGCCGGATGGGCCTCCTGGCGGAGGCCGGCCTCGAGCCCTCCATCATCGACGTCGACGCGTTCGCCATCCATAACGCGTTCGAGCTGAACCATCCCGACGCGATGCAGGGCGTCGTGGGCCTGGTCAACATCGGCCACGAAGTCACCAATGTGAACATCCTCGAGGACGGCGTCCCGGTGCTGACGCGTGACCTCTCCGTCGGCACCCGGCGATTCCGCGAGGACCTGCAGCGCGAGAAGGGGTTGTCGGGCGAGGAGGCGGAGCGGGTCATCCAGGGGATGTCCCAGCACGCCGACCTGGCGGGCTATGTGGACGCCCGGGGCGAGGAGATCGCGGTGGGGGTGGAGCGGGCGGCCGCCTTTCTCGCGACGGCGTCGCGCTCGGCGGGGGGGCTATCGCGCGTGTACACGATCGGCGGGGGCGCGCGGATCCCGGGACTGAACGACGTGCTGGGGAGTCGCCTCAAGGTGCCGGTGGAGCTTGCGAACCCCGTGCAGCGGCTGCGCGTGCGGGATGACGTGTTCGAAGCGGTGTCGGTGGACGAAGTCGCGCCGCTGCTGATGCTGTCGGTGGGGTTGGCGCTGAGGCGCGCCGCATGATTGAAATCAACCTACTGCCAGGCAAGAAAAAGAAGCCCGCGGGTGCGGGCTTCAAGCTCTCGCTCCCCGACTTCCGCGCCCTCATCGCCCAGGTCAAGGACCCGTGGCTGATCGGCGCCATCGCCACGTGGGTGGTGGTCGGCGGCGGCGGTGCGGCCCTGTTCATCACCACTCGGGCGCGACTCGCCGCGGCGGAAGCGCGGCTCGACGCCGTCAAGACCGAGAAGCGGCGCTACGACATCGTGATCGCGCAGAAGCGCCAGGCGGAACGGGTGCGCGACTCGCTGCTGGCGCAGATCATCGCCATCCGGCAGATCGACGCCGACCGCTACATCTGGCCGCACGTGCTCGACCAGGTGACTAAGGCGCTGCCGCCCTACACGTGGATCACCCGCATTCAGTCGGTGGGACCGACGGCGGCGACGAGCGCGCCCGCCCAGCCGGGCCAGCCCCCGACCGTCGCTCTGGTAGACTCCACGGGCGCCCCCATCGTGCGCATCGCGATCACCGGGCGCACGGTGGACATTCAGGCCTACACGACGTTCCTGCGACAGCTGGCCGCGTCGCCGTGGTTCACCGACGTGACGCCCGCCAGTTCGCAGACGGTCATCGAGGCGGACCGCCCGGTGACCTCCTTCGACGTGAGTGTGCGATACCGGGTGGCGGATTCGGTGTACATCCGCACGGTCCCGCTCGTCCAGGCGGTGAGGTAGCGCGATGGCCCTGCTGCCGACGGACCAACGCAGCCAGATCATGCTGCTGCTCATCCTCGCCGCGGGGACGGGCGGCTACTTCTTCTGGACCAAGGTCCAGACCCCGCAGAGCGAGAAGCTGTCCGCCGCGCATCACGCGGCCGACAGCCTGCAGGCGATCGTCGAGGCCGCCAAGCGCGATCTGGCGAGCGGCACCGTCGAAGACCTGCGCCGCCGCGTCGAGGAATACAGCGGGATGCTCGCGCTGATGCGCCGCCTGGTGCCGGACAAGAACGAAGTGCCGGCCCTCATCGACGACATCTCGACCAAGGCGAAGGTCCGCGGCATTACCCTCGGCAAGATCCAGCCGCTCACCCCCGAGCCGGGGTCCCCGTTCGACACGCACCGGACCAAGCTTGAGGTGTACGGGCACTACGACCAGATCGGCGAATACGTCGCGGACATCGCCTCCCTGCAGCGCATCGTAGTGCCGCAGGAACTGATCCTCTCGGCCGCCTCGCCGGCCGCACAGAAACTGCTCGGCGATACCCTGGGCGCGCTGCTGCTCGCGGAGTTCTCGATCCGCACCTTCGTGAAGTCGGCGAATCCACCGCCGACCCCGGCCGCGGGAGGGACCCGTGCGCCCAACTAGCGTCGCGCTCGTCCTCGCCGCGCTGGTGGCGCCACCGCCTACCGTAGCGCGCGTGGCGGCCCAGCAGGACACCACGGCGCGGCCCGACTCGGCCGTGCCGCAGACGCTGCTGCGCGAGGTGTTTGCCTACGAGGGCGGCGGGCGCGACCCGTTCATGTCGCTGCTCCGCTCGGGCGACGTGCGGCCGCTCATTTCGGACCTGAAGCTCACCACCATCGTCTACGACTCGCGGTACACGGCGCGCAGCGTCGCCGTGCTCCGCGATATCACCACCAAACCGTCGCGCCTGTACCACGTGAAGATCGGCGACATCATCGGGCGGCTCAAAGTGACGCAGATCCGCCCGCGGGAAATCGTCTTTACTGTCCAGGAATTCGGGTTCGAGCGGCAGGAAACCCTGTCACTCGCCAAGCAGGAGGAGACCCCATGAAGCCCATTTTGTCCCTCGCGGCGCTGCTCGCCGTCGCCGTTCCCGGGGCCCTTGCCGGGACGGCGACGGGCGGGCGGGACGGGGCCCGCGGCGCCGACGGTGAAGTCCGCGGCGTCACCGTGCGGCCCGGGTCCGGCCAGGTAGAAGTCGTGATCGATCTCCAAGGCGCCGTCGAAGTGCAGGACTTCACACTGAACGGCCCCGCCCGCCTCGTCCTCGACCTGGTGGGCGCGCGGCTCGCGGCGCCGGCCGTCCTGTACGACGGCCAGAATCGCGGCGGCATCCGCAACGTGCGCTACGCCCAGTTCAAGCCGGACGTGGTCCGGGTCGTCATCGACCTCGACGTGCTCAAGGATTACAAAGTGGAGCGCACCGCCGGCCAGGTGCGGGTGCGCATCGGCACGGAGCGTACCGCGTTCGCCGTTTGGTCGAGCCGGAACGCCGCCCCCCCCCCCCCCCCTCCTGCAGTAGCAGCAACAGCCAGGTCAGGGGCTGAGGCCCCTCCGGTCGCTCGCACCGCACCCGACGTCGCCGGTGGACCCGACCAGGCGGCCCGCGTTCGCACGCCTACGGTCGGCCATCCGATGTCGATCGACGAATATCTGGCGACGCATCGCGGCGACGCGCTCCAGTCCACGGCGCCGCGCATCACGGTGCAGTGGGACGAGGCGAGCATCGAGGACGTGGTGGCGGGGTTCGCCGCCTTCAGCGGCCGCACCATCGTGGTCGGCAAGGGGATCACGGGCAAGGTCAGCGCGGAGATCAAGAACCAGCCGTGGGACCTCGCGTTCAACGCGGTGCTCGAGTCGCAGGGGCTCGCGGTCGTGACGCTGCCCGGCGGGATCTTCAACGTCGTGAGCAAGGCCGAGCTGGCGCGCGCCGACTCGACGGTGCCGATCGAGACGCGCCTGGTGCGGATCAACTACGCCAGGGCGGCGTCGCTGGTGCCCTCGGTGCAGTCCATCGTCACCAAGCGGGGCGCGGTCGTCGCCGACTCGACGAGTAACTCGCTCGTCATCACCGAGGTGAGCTCCCGGATCAGCGACGTCGTGGACTTCGTAAAGGGGCTCGACTTGCGCACGCCCCAGGTCTCGATCCAGGCGAAGATCATCTTCGTGGATCGCAAAGAGGTGGAAGACATGGGGGTGAAGTACGACCTCGGCTCGACGACGCAGTTCTTCAACCGGCTGATCCAGCGCCCCGACCCGCGCAGCGCGGAGCCGGTGGACACGGACCTGGACGGCATTCCCGACGCCCTCGTCCCGACCAGCAACTTCCCCAGCGATCAGAACATCGTCGCGCTCGGAGGCAACTCCCTGTCGGCGATCGGCAACGCGGCGCAGGCGGTCGTCAACCCCGCGCTCGAGCTGATCTTCTCGACGGCGATCGGCAACTTCGACCTCACGGCGTTCGTGCAGGCGTTGACGAATGTGGAACTGGCGGACGTGCAGGCCGAGCCGACGATCACCACCGTGGACAACCGCCAGGCGGAAATCCTCGTCGGCGACAAGATTCCGATCCGCATCATCGACGTCAGCTCGCCGGTGACGGGGACCGCGGTGCCGCGCGCCACAGTGCGGTTCGAGCAGACCGGTATCAACCTGCGGGTGACGCCGCACGTGACGTCGAACCGCCAGATCCTCATGGAGGTGCACGCCGAGCGCTCGAGCGTCCAACCGGCGGCGGTGGACATCGGCTTCACGCTCCAGACGCAGCAGGCCGACAACCAGATCTTGGTCAACGACGGGGAAACGGCCGTCATCGGCGGCCTTACCGTGACCCAGGTCCTGGTAACGAAATCAGGAATCCCGTTTCTGGTGGATCTCCCGATTCTGGGCAAGCTGTTCGGCTTCACGCACCAGGAAGAGCAGCGGCGCGATCTGCTGATTCTGATCACGCCGCACATCATCGACGACCTGGTGGCGCCCAGCGGGCAGTAGGCCGGAAGTGGCCGTAATTGGCGGGCTTACAGTGACGGCGGTCACGGCAACCACGTCGGGAATCGGGTTTCTTGTAAGGCGGCGCGATGTCGTGATCCTGATCGCGCCGCACATCATCGACGACCTGGTGGCGCCCACCGGGCAGTAGGCCGGGAGAGCACATGCGGCAGGCACGACGCGGCACGGCACTCTGGGGAATCGCTGTCTCCGCTCTCGCCCTCTGGGCGTGCGAGACGACGCGGAACCCGGGCGGCATCCAACGGGACGTCACGTCACCGGCGATCCAGCTCACTAATACGGTGGGGGACACGCAGGCGATCGGGAGTGGGCTGCGGTTCAACGTCGCGGCGATCGATAACCTCGCCTTGAAGAGCGTCCGCCTGACGTTCAGCGGCGGCCTCATCGGATTCCTCGATACGCTGTTCACCGGCACGGTGAAGACCTACGGCGTGGCCCGATCGATCAGCTTCCCGGCGAACTCCGGGGCGGGCGGCGGCATCACGATCATCGGCCGCGCTACCGACGGCGCCGGCAACTTCGCCGAAGACACGCTCTTCATCTTCCTGCTGAACGTGCAGGCGCTGCAGGTGACGCTCGTGTCGCCCACTACGGGCGCCGTGGCGTCGCAAAATCGCAATCTCCCAGTCGAAGTGCGCGCGATCCAGACCTCGGGGATCGCGAAGATCGGCTTCCTGGTCGCGCCCCGCGCCGCCGTGAGCAACCCGACGGTGCCGCCGAACGACTCGATCGTCTTCCTGGGTGTGCTGCCCGATACCGCGATCTATGTGGACACGCTCACGGTGCTTGCAGGGACGGGCACGTTCGACATCGTCGGGTTCGCCGAGGACTCGGCGGGCCGGCGTGGCTTCACGAGCATCGTCACGGTGACGATCCAATCGGCGGCCAACGACGTCACGGCCCCGCAGGTGGCGCACAAGATCTCGCCACGCGTTGAGGTGGACGACACGGTGATCGTGCGCGCGACCGACGCGAGCGCCATCGCGTGGATCGGGTTCCGGGTGGACACGGGCGGCGCGTTGCTCAAGTGGGACACCATCAACGTCGCGGCCGGGAACTTGACCGACGTGACACGGCGTGCCAGCCTGAACCTCGGCTCGGTGCTGCCGCCCGGGATCCTGCCGCATTCGATCGTGGTGCGGGGTTACGCCTGCGACGCCGCGGTGGCGCGCAACTGCTCGTACACGAACACCACGACGCTCCTGCCGGCCCCCCCCGCCCCCGCGCCGGCTCGCGCAGCCCGCGTCTCGGGCCCCGGCCTGGCGCCGAACGCCCTGATCGACACGGTCATCGTCGTCAACGGCATCACCATTCCGCTGGTCGGGGCGGGGAGCATCGCCGACGCGATTTACAATGCAAACCGGCGCGAGCTGTATCTCACCAACCCGGCGTTCAACCGCGTGGACGTGTTCCAGGTCGCCAATACGTCGTTCGTCGCCGGGGGGATCACGACCGCCGGCGGGCAGCCGTGGGGGATCGCGCTCTGGCCCCGCGACACATTGGGCGGCTACAAGGACACCATTGTCGTCGCCGACATCGGCGGCACGTACCTCGGGGTCATCAACGTCGGGACGGCGGGGCCGCGGCAGCTCATCTGGCGCCAGGATCTCCCGAACTTCCTGATCCAGACCTACAAGGTCGTCGTCACCCCGGGTGGGGAGCGTGAGGAGATCACGACGCATGATGTCTCGGACTTGCCCCAGTACGTTGCGACGGTGTGCCGCGTCGGACTCGCACCCCCGCTCTGCGATGCGGACTCGGTGTTCGCGCTGTACTCGACCTCGCCCACGCTGAGCAGCAGCTCGCCCTTCGACGGTCGCGCCACACTGCGGATGGAGAAGTTGATCAATACGGCGAACCCCGCCCTGAAATACGGGCACCTCTTCTGGGAGATCGCCACGACGTCATTCACGAGCAGCACGGACACGCTGCGGATCGAGCTGCATCGCGGCCGCAACTTCGGGAAGGTCGTCCTCTCGGCGTGCGCCGGCGTGACGGTCAACCTCGCCACAATGGGGCTCGGCGACCGGACGTTCGCGCGCAACTCCGGGAACTTTGTTCACGGCTTCTTCGGTGAAGGCGGCAACATCGAGGCGGCCTTCGCACGGGTGATGTCGTATGATGCGCGTGGGACGCTGTCGCAGGGCAACCTCACGGCCGTAGGCTGCGGCACCGGCGGTGTTCAGCGCGACTCTGGAGAGAACGACGTGGACCTCGGGATGTCACCGGGTGTCGACGTGAGCGACTTCATCAGCAATACCGGCGTGAAGGTCGTGTCGATCGCGACGAACTTCAACGGGCTCACGAACGCCGTGCGCGCCGACTCGATCTACTATCTGGACCAGGATCTCCGCCGCAAGACGACGTCCGCCGCGCCCCCGGGCCCGACCCCGAAGACGCCGGGGATGGACATGAACTACTTCCACGACTTCTCGCCGACGGGCGATTGCCCGCCGACCAGCACGAACTGCGGAGGCGGGACCGACAAGACCCAGCGGCTCATCTTCTCGGCGAACCCGAACGGCAACATCGACGTGTACGACACGTATTTCGGGGCGTTCCTCACCTCCATTCCGGTGCGCGACCCGATCATCGGGCCGTTGCGCGTCGCGCGCGACGTGGCTGGCGTGCAGCTGCTATTCGGGGTGACGGCGAACGGGCTCCTGGTCTTGCAGCTCCCGCCGATAGGCAACCCGCTGCCGGCGCCGCGACGGTGAGGCCGGGGCGCTTCCGGCCCGGGTGGTGAGCGTGCGAGCCCGACCCCGGTCGGGCTCGCCTGTTATGGGAGGTACGAAGGCGGCATGACATTCCGGTTCACGACGGCAGGCGAATCGCATGGCCGCGGCCTGGTGGCGATCCTCGAAGGGATCCCCGCCGGCCTCCCCGTGTCCGCCGAGCGCGTGGACGCGGAGCTGAAGCGGCGCCAGGGCGGCTACGGCCGCGGCGCCCGCATGAAGATCGAATCGGACCGCATCGAATGGCTCGCGGGTGTGCGCGCGGGCGAGACGCTCGGCTCCCCCATCGCCCTGCTCATCTGGAACCGCGACTGGGAGCACTGGCAGGACGTCATGGCCCCCGAGGCCGACAGCCCGGGCGCCGAGCGGCGCCGCCAGGTGACCCGGCCCCGCCCCGGCCACGCCGACCTGGCTGGGTCCCTCAAGTATGACCGCACCGACGCCCGCGACATCCTGGAGCGCGCCAGCGCCCGCGAAACCGCGGCCCGGGTCGCCTGCGGCGCGATCTGTAGGATCCTACTGGCCGAGTTCGGGATCGAAATCGGCTCGCACGTGGTGGAATTAGGCGGCGTTGTGGCACGCCCCCAAACGCCTCTCCCCACGCCTTTAAACGCACTCGCGGACCAGAGCGCGGTACGCTGCCTCGATCCCGACGCCGAGCAGGAGATGGTGCGCCGCATCGACGCCGCCAAGGCCGCCGGCGATACCCTGGGCGGGATCGTCGAGGTGGTGGGGCTCGGTCTGCCGGTCGGGCTCGGCTCGCACGTCTCCTGGGACCGGAAGCTCGACGGCCGCCTCGCGCAGGCGCTCATGTCGATTCCCGCGGTCAAGGGCGTGGAAGTGGGGCTCGGTTTCGAGGCGGCGCGCCGCAAGGGCTCGGAGGTCCACGACGAGATCCTGCCCGGCTTTGCCCGCGCCACGAACCGCGCCGGCGGTACCGAAGGCGGGATGACGACCGGAGAGCCGCTCGCGTTGCGCGTGGCGATGAAACCGATCTCGACTCTGATGTCGCCGCTCAAGACAGTGGACCTGAAGACGGGGGGGCCGGCCGCGGCGCAGTCAGAGCGCTCGGATGTGACGGCGGTGCCCGCGATGGGGGTCATCGCGGAGGCGATGATGGCGATCGTGCTCGCCGAGGCGCTGCTCGAGAAGTTCGGCGGCGATGCGCTGAGCGAGCTGAAGCGCAACGTGGATGGCTATCTCGCGCAGGTGCGTGCGAGATCCCAGGCGAGCCCCGCCGTTCCTGGCGTAACAGCAACAGCCAGGTCAGGGGGTGAGGCGTGAAGCGGCACATCGTCCTGATCGGGCTGCCCGGCTCGGGAAAGACGACGGTCGGTCGTATCGTCGCCGAGCAATTGCACGCGGGGTTCGTGGACGTGGATTCGATTCTGAATCGCAAAGAAGGCAAACCCATCGCCATGATCTTCGCCGAGAAGGGCGAGCCCGCGTTCCGCGAGATGGAGCGGAAGGAAGTGGCGGCCGCGTTGGCGAACCAGCCGGCGGTGCTCGCGCCGGGTGGCGGGTGGGCCGCCCAGCCGGGGGCGCTCGAGGCCGCAAAGCCCGCGGCGTACATCATTTATCTCAAGACGCGCCCCGAGACGGCGGCATCGCGCGCCGCCCCCTCGGGAACCCGTCCGATGTTAATGGGTGGAGACCCTGAGGCGCAGATGCGCGTCCTCATTAAGGAGCGCGAGCCGTTCTACCTCAAGGCGGACGCCAAGGTGGAAACGGACAAACAAACGCCGGAGCAGGTCGCCGCCGAAGTGGTCCGGCTTGCGCGGACGAGTGCGGGATGGTAAAGATGCGTTCCCGCGTTTTGACGAAAGGTTGATCAGTGGCAGCTAAGAAGAGCGGTGTGAAACCAAAGGCAAAGACTCGGAAGAAGTCCGGGTCGGTTAACCCCGGGGCGGCGCCCCGGGGTAAAGGCGGCGCGCTCGTCATCGTCGAGTCGCCCACCAAGGCGAAGACGATCGGCAAGTACCTGGGCCGCGGCTATACGGTGAAGGCGACCGTGGGCCATATCCGCGATCTGCCCAAGCGCGAGCTGGGGGTGGATGTCGAGAACGGCTTCACGCCCAAGTACGTGACCATCAAGGAGAAAGCGAAGACGCTCGCCGAGATCAAGAAGGCGGCCAAGTCGGCGTCGCGCGTGCTGATCGCGACCGACCCAGACCGCGAGGGCGAGGCGATCGCCTGGCATGTCGCGAGCCAGCTCAGCAACGGCAACGGCTTGGTCCGGCGCGTGTTGTTCCACGAAATCACGAAGGACGCGGTGGCGCAGGCCCTCGCCAACCCGCTCGACATCGACCAGCGCAAGGTCGATGCCCAGCAGGCGCGGCGCATCCTCGACCGCCTGGTGGGCTACAAGGCATCGCCGCTGCTCTGGAAGAGCATCAAGACCGGGCTCTCGGCGGGGCGGGTGCAGACCGTGGCCCTGCGGCTGATCTGCGAGCGCGAGGAGGAGATCCGCAAGTTCGTGCCGCAGGAGTACTGGACGATCGCGGCCGACCTGGAGAAGGACGGCCAGGCGTTCCAGGCGCGGCTGCACAAGCTCGACGGCCACAAGCCCGAGATCAAGACCGAGCAGGTGGCGCGGGACATCGTCGCCGAAGTGGCGAAGCTGCCGTTCGTGGTCACGACGGTCGAGCGCGGCGAGCGCCGCCGCAAGGCGCCCGCGCCCTTCACTACCAGCACGATGCAGCAGGAGGCCGCGAAGCAGCTCGGATTCTCGGCGGGGCGCACGATGCGCGCCGCCCAGCGGCTGTACGAGGGTATCGAGATCGGCGAAGAAGGCCCCGTCGGCCTGATCACCTACATGCGCACCGACTCGGTGCGCGTGGCCGACAGCGCGATCACCCAGGCGCGGGAGTTCATCAACGCGCAGTTCGACAAGCGCTACCTCCCGGCCGAGCCGAACGTCCACAAGAGCGGCCGCGGCAACTCACGCGTCCAGGACGCCCACGAAGCGATCCGGCCCACCGAGGTGGGACGGCGTCCCGAGGACCTGAAGAAGTACCTCGAGTCCGACCTGTTCAAGCTGTACCAGCTCATCTGGCGGCGCTTCGTCGCCTCGCAGATGACGCCCGCGGTGTACGAGGCCACCAAGGTGGACTTCGACCTCGAGGGCGGGCGCTTCGTGTTCCGGGCCACAGGGTCGCGTGTGGTGTTCGACGGCTACCATGTGCTCTATCAAGAGGTGCACGAGCCCGAAGAGGCGAAGACCCTGGGCGATCTTGCGCCGATCCCGCCGCTGGCCGCGGGCGACCCCGTGACGGTCAAACAGATCGTGCCGAGCCAGCACTTCACCGAGCCGCCGCCCCGGTTCAGCGAGGCGAGCCTCGTGAAGGAGCTGGAGCGCCTAGGGATCGGCCGGCCCTCGACCTACGCGGCCATCATCTCGACGTTGCGCACCCGCTGGTACGCCACGGCCAAGGACCGCCGCTTCCAGCCCACTCCGCAGGGCGAAACGGTGTGGAAGGTGATGAAGCGCTGCCTGCCCGAGGTGTTCGACGTCGGGTTCACGGCGCAGATGGAGACGGAGCTCGACAAGGTGGAGGAAGGGGAGCTGGGCTGGCAGCAGGTGCTGGGCGACTTCTGGGGGCCGTTCGCCCAGGCGCTCGCGGCCATTGACATGCCGCAGATCATCAACGACGTGCACGACCTCTCCAAGCTGCACGAGGAGAAGTGCCCCAAGTGCGGCAGCCCGCTCGAGGTACGCAGCGGGCGGTTCGGGCCGTTCATCGCGTGCACCAAGTACAAGGACACGTGCGACTTCTCGAAGTCGGTGCGTAAGGACAAGGTGCCCGACCGCCCGAGCGACGAGATCTGCAAAGAGTGCGGCGCGCCGATGGTGATCAAGACGGGCCGCTTCGGCGAGTTCCTCGCCTGCACGCGCTACCCGGAGTGCAAGCACACCCGGCCCGTCCCCCTCGGCATCAAGTGCCCGAAATGCGGGATAGGCGACCTGGCCGAACGCCGCACCAAGAAGGGCCGGACGTTCTTCGGTTGCCTGCGCTACCCCGAGTGCGATTATTCCACCTGGAACAAGCCGGTGGTGGAGCCGTGTCCGAGCTGCGGCTTCGTGGGGATGGAGGAGCTCAAGTCGAAGACGACGGGAGGGATGACGCGTAAGTGCCTCAAGTGCGGACACGAGGTCCTCGTGGAGGAGGCCGCACCGGAGCCGGTGGCATCGTAGGGGCGCCCGGTCGCGCCACGGTCGTAGGGGGCGGCTTGGCCGGCTGCGAAGCCGCCTGGGCCCTGGCCGAGCGCGATGTGCGCGTCACGCTGCACGAGATGCGGCCGGTCAGGATGACGCCCGCCCATCAGACCGAAACCCTCGCCGAGCTGGTCTGCAGCAACACGTTCAAGTCCGTCGAGCCGACCAACGCGCACGGGCTCCTCAAGGCCGAAATGCGGCGCCTCGGGAGCATCGTGCTCCAGGCCGCTGACGAGGCGCGCGTGCCGGGCGGCACCGCTCTCGCGGTCGACCGCGTCGCCTTCGCGGCGGGGGTCGAGCGGCGCCTCATGGCCCACCCGAACATCACGGTCGTGCGGGGCGAGGTGACCGAGCTGCCCTCCCCCGGTATCGTCGCGACGGGCCCGCTCACCTCGGACGCCCTCGCCCAGGCCATCGCCGCCCGGCTCGGCGTGCAGTCGCTCGCGTTCTACGACGCCATCGCTCCCATCGTCGCCGCCGACTCGCTCGACACGACGCGGCTGTTCCGCGCGTCGCGCTACGGCAAGGGGGAGGGCGACGACTATTGGAACGCCCCGCTCACCCAGGGCGAGTACGAGGCGTTCGTAGCCGCCCTCGTCGCGGGCGAGCAATACGTTCCAGGGGGGGGCCACGAGTTCGACAAGGCGGCGTACTTCGAGGGGTGCCTGCCGATCGAGGAGATGGCGGAGCGGGGCCCGGAGACCCTGAGGCACGGGCCGATGAAACCCTTTGGCCTCCAAGATCCAAGGTCCCTGCCCCCAGACTCCCCGGGCTTGCGCCCGGGGCCAGCAAGACGAGAACCATATGCCGTGGTTCAGCTCCGTCAGGAAGACCGCGCGGGGCAGATGTGGAACCTCGTGGGGTTCCAGACCCGGCTCAAGATTCCCGATCAGCAACGCATCTTCCGCACGATTCCCGGGCTCGAGCATGCCGAGTTCCTGCGGTTCGGCAGCATCCACCGGAACTCCTACGTCAACGCGCCGCAGGCGCTGACGCCGCACCTCTCGGCGCGGGATGATGCCCGCCTGCTGTTCGCCGGCCAACTGACCGGCGTCGAGGGGTACACCGAGTCGGCGGCGACGGGGCTCCTCGCCGGGATCAACCTGGCGCGCCTGCTCGAGGGCGAGGAGCCGCTCGTTCCCCCGCCCACGACGATGCTGGGCGCGCTGTACCGCTACCTGCGCGAGGCCGACGCGGCGCGCTTCCAACCGATGAACGCCAACTTCGGGCTCGTCGAGCCACTCGACGCGCCGGTCAAGGATAAGATGAAGAAGAAGGAGCTGCTGGCGGAGCGGGCGATGGGGGAGATGGACAAGTTCGCGGCGTCCGTCGGATGTTCCCGGGCTGAAGCCCGGGCTCGGCGCGATGCTGTCCTTAAGGACAACGATGGGCCGAGCCCGCCCTTCAGGGCGGGAAACCTATGAGCGGGTCCCCACTCCCTCCCGACCTCGCCGAGTTCGTCGCCTTCCTCTCGAAGGAACGCAACGACTCCCCCCACACCGTGAAGGCATACGCCCGTGACGTGGGGGAGTTCGCGGCTTTCGCCGACGCCTATTACGGCGGCCCCTGGACCTGGGCGGGCGTGGATCGCCTGGCGGTGCGGGCGTTTCTCGGTGCCCTGCAGCGGCGCGGGCTCGCCAAGCGGTCGGCGGCCCGCGCCCTGTCGGCGCTGCGGACCTTCTACCAGTTCCTGAACAGAACGCGCGGGATCGAGGTGAACCCGGCCCGCGCCACCCGCAGCCCCAAGCTCGACCGCACCCTCCCGACGCACCTCGACCGGGCCGAGATCGAAATGCTGTTCGCGGAAGCAGAGGCCCGGGCGGGGGCGGGCGGATTCCGTGAGGCGCGCGACCTCGCGATGCTGGAGCTGTTCTATTCGACGGGGATGCGCCTGTCCGAGCTGGCGGGGCTGAACGACCCCGACTTGGACCTCGTCTCCGATCAGGTCAAGGTGCGGGGGAAGGGGAAGAAGGAACGGATCGTGCCCGTCGGCGCACACGCCGGCGGTGCGCTGCGGCGCTACTTCCGGCACCGCGACGCTTTCCTCGTGGCGCTCGGCGGGGCCGTCGCCGGAGGGAACCGGCCGGTGTTCCTGAATCAGCGTGGCAAGCGCCTGACCGCGCGTGGCGTGCAATTGGCCATGAAGACGTTGTTTGGCGCGCTGGCACGGGGCCGGGACCTGCATGTGCACGCGCTGCGCCATTCCTTCGCGACGCACCTGCTCGACGCCGGCGCCGATCTGCGGGCGGTGCAGGAGCTGCTCGGTCACGCGTCGCTCGGGACTACGCAGGTGTATACTCATACGTCGGTCGAGCGGCTCAAGAAAGTGTACCACCAGGCGCACCCGCGGGCCTGAACCACGATTCGACGATTCTACGACTTAGGACGACATGCAACAGGTGATTCGCAGTACCACGATTCTCTGCGTGCGCCGCGATGGGCGCGTCGCCATGGGCGGCGACGGTCAGGTCACGATGGGCGACACGGTGATGAAGGCCAACGCCAACAAGGTCCGGGCCGTGAAGGGCGGGAAGATCCTCGCCGGCTTCGCGGGCGCCGCGGCCGACGGCATGACGTTGATGGAAAAGCTCGAAGAGAAGCTCGAGCGCTACCCGGGGAACCTGGCCCGGGCGGCGGTGGAGCTCGCAAAAGATTGGCGCTCCGATCGCGTGTTGCGGCGGCTCGAAGCGCTGCTCGTCGTCGCCGACCAGACGCACGGGTACGTCGTCTCCGGGTCGGGCGAGCTGATCGAGCCCGACGACGGGATTCTGGCGATCGGTTCGGGGGGCGCCTACGCCCTCGCCGCTGCCCGCGCGCTGCTCGGCGGCACGAGCCTCGCTCCAAAGGACGTCGTCCAGCGGTCGCTCGAGATCGCCGCCGAGATTTGCGTGTACACCAACAGCCACATCACCGTGCTCGAGCTATAACGATGGCCGAACCGACACGCACGCCCCCCCCCCCGGGGAAGGAAACGCCACCGACCGCTCCTCCAGTGGACGCCTTGCCGTGGCTGGAGGAGCTGCCGCCGCGCAAGATCGTCGCGGAGCTGGACCGCTACATCGTGGGACAGGAGCCCGCCAAAAAGGCCGTGGCCATCGCGGTGCGCAACCGCTGGCGTCGCGGCCAGGCCCCCGAGGAGATCCGGGACGAGATCCTCCCCAACAACATCATCATGATCGGCCCCACCGGGGTGGGGAAGACGGAGATCGCCCGGCGCCTCGCGCGCCTCGCTGGGGCGCCGTTCGTCAAGGTGGAGGCGTCCAAGTTCACCGAGGTGGGGTACGTCGGTCGCGACGTGGAGTCGATGATCCGCGAGCTGGTGGACGTCTCGATCAACATGGTACGCACCGAGCGGGAAGAGGACGTGTACCCGCAGGCCGAGGCGCGCGCCGAAGAACGGCTGTTGGATCTGCTACTCCCCCCCGCGCCGCCTCCCCCTGCTCCCAGCTCCCCGCTCCCTGCAGGAGCCGGGAGCGGGGAGCAGGGAGCCGGAGGACGCCCCTTGTTCGTCGTGTCGTCCAAGGGCGACGTGACGCCCAAAGTGCCCGAGGCTGACGCGGAGGCTCAGGAGCGCCGGCGCCGCACGCGCGAGAAGCTGCGCCAGCAGCTCAAGGATGGGCAGCTCGAGGAGCGCGAGGTGGAGATCGAGGTGCAGCAGCAGAACTTCCCGATGCTGGAGATGATGCAGCCGCCCCAGGGGATGGAGGGCACGGACATCAACTTCTCCGAGATGCTGCAGGAGATGATGCCCAAGAAGAAGAAGCGGCGCACCGTTCACCTGCACGAAGCGCGCCGCATCCTGATCGACGAGGAATTGAAGAAGCTCGTGGACATGGACGACGTGATCAACGAGGCGCTCGACCGGGTGGAGAACCACGGCATCATCTTCATCGACGAGATCGACAAGATCGCCGGGGAGCGGGGGACCGTCGGTCCCGACGTGTCGCGTGAAGGCGTGCAGCGCGACCTGCTGCCGATCGTCGAGGGCTCGACCGTACAGACCCGCTACGGCTTCGTGCGCACCGACCACGTGCTGTTCATCGCCGCGGGGGCGTTCCACGTCTCGAAGCCCTCGGACCTGATCCCCGAATTGCAGGGCCGGTTCCCGATTCGGGTCGAGCTGTCGCCGCTGACCGAGGAGGACTTCGTCCGCATCATGACGGAGCCCGAGAACGCGCTCACCAAGCAGTACGCCGCCTTGTGCGCCGCCGAGGGGGCGACGCTCGAGTTCACCCCTGACGGGGTGAAGGAGATCGCGCGGATCGCCGCCAAGGTGAACGAGCGGATGGAGAACATCGGCGCCCGCCGGCTGCACACCGTCGTCACCACGCTGCTCGAGGACGTGCTGTTCGAGCTGCCCGACTATCCGACCAAGCAGATCGTCTTCGACGCCGAGGCGGTGCGAGAGCGGTTGTCGAAGATCGTGGATGATGAGGACCTGAGGCGGTACATCCTCTAACCCGGGGTTGTGGGGTTGTGGGGTCGTGGGTAGAATCAGCAGCCTGATGCTGTCATTTTGACCTGCCCCCAGGAACTCATGGCCAAGCGCGACTTTCTCGCCATCACCGATCTCACCCGGGACGAGATTCAGCGTCTGTTCGAGCTGGCGAAGAAGATGAAGGCTCGCGCCTACCGGGACACCCCCCTCTCCGGGAAGACCCTGGCGATGATTTTCGCCAAGTCGTCGACCCGCACCCGGGTCTCATTCGAGGTCGGGGCGTACCAGCTGGGCGGTCAGGCGTTGTTTCTCTCGAGCCGCGACATCCAGATCGGCCGCGGCGAGCCGATTCCCGATACCGCCCGCGTGCTGTCGCGCTACGTCGATGGGATCATGATCCGCACCTTCGACCACGCCGAGGTGGTGGAGCTGGCGCGGCACGCCACGATCCCGGTCATCAACGGTCTCACCGACCTCTCGCATCCCTGCCAAGTGCTCGCCGACCTGTTCACGGTCGAGGAGCACTTGGGTGGCTGGCAAGGCAAGCGCGTCGCCTGGGTGGGAGACGGCAACAACATGGCGAACAGCTGGCTCGAGGCGGCGGAGGTGCTCGGCTTCGAGCTGCGGCTTGCCTGTCCCGAGGGGTTCGAGCCGGACCGCGCCAAGTTCGAGCGGGCCCAGAAGTGCGCGCAGGTGACGGTCACCGAGGTCCCCGAAGAGGCGGTCGAGGGCGCGCATGTGGTGAATACCGACGTGTGGGCGTCGATGGGGCAGGAGGCGGAGGCGGAAGCGCGGCGCAACGCATTCAAGGGCTATACGGTGGACGCCGACCTGATGAAGCTCGCCGCGCCCGGCGCCATCTTTCTGCACTGTCTCCCGGCGCACCGCGGCGAAGAGGTCACGGCCGACGTGATTGACGGGCCGCAGTCGCGCGTCTGGGACGAAGCGGAGAACCGGCTGCATGTCCAAAAGGCATTGCTAGCGACACTACTCGGCTCGGCTAACCCCGGGCCGCCGGCCCGGGGTCAACCGAGACATTCGAATGACTGACGCTCCCCTGAAGCGCACGCCCCTCCACCAGATCCACGTCGACCTGGGCGCCAAGATGGTGCCGTTCGCCGGGTTCGAGATGCCCGTCACGTATCCCGCGGGGATCACCGCCGAGCACAAGGCGGTGCGTGAGGGCGTGGGGGTATTCGACGTGTCGCACATGGGCGAGTTCGAGGTGACGGGGCCCGACCGCAACGCCTTCGTGCAGCGCGTGACGTGCAATGACGTCGGGGCGTTGAAGGCGGGGCAGGCGCAATACTCCGCGATCCTCAACAATCTGGGCACCTTCGTAGACGACTGTCTGGTGTATCGGTTCGAGGACAAGCTGATGCTCGTCGTCAACGCCGCCAATCTGAAGAAGGACTGGGACCAGATCGTGAGCCAGAAGGGCGGGGCGAACGTCCGCATGCGCGACATCTCCGACGAAACCGCGCTGCTCGCGGTGCAGGGTCCCAAGGCCGAGGCGTTGCTCGCGCCCCTCACGAGCCTCGGGTTGGCGATGATCCCCTACTACCACTTCGCGCAGGGGAAGGTGGCGGGGGTGCAGTGCTTCGTCTCGCGCACCGGCTACACCGGCGAGGACGGCTTCGAGCTGTACTGCCGCGCCGATGACGCGGAGACGCTGTGGCACGCCTTGGTCGGCACGGGGCGGGGGGAGCCGTGCGGCCTCGGCGCGCGCGACACGTTGCGCCTCGAGGCGGGGCTGCCGCTCTACGGCAACGACATCGACGATACCGTCACCCCCTACGAGGCGGGTCTCACCTTCATCGTGAAGCTCGAAAAGGGTGCTCCGTTCACGGGCCTCGACGCGCTGAAGCGCCAGAAGCTCGAGGGCATCAAGCGGCGGCTCGTCGGCTTCAAGGTGCTCGAGCCCAAGGCGGTCGCTCGCCCCGGATTCCCCGTGTTTCTGGACGGCAAGCAGGTCGACGTGGTGCGCAGCGGCACCGTGACCCCCAGCGCCAACGCCGCGATCGGCACGACATACCTGCCGGTCGAGCAGGCCAAGGCGGGAACGAAGTTCGAGATCGACGTGCGGGGGAAGCGCGTGCCGGCGGAAGTCGTGAAGCTCCCGTTCGTGGCACACAAGACGAAGCGGTAGTGGACGGCAACAGACGGCAACGGGCGGCAACCAGCGGCAACGTGGCATGCGGATCGGCATACTGACGATCTCAGATCTCGGCGCGGTAGGACAGCGCGCCGACACGTCCGGCGACGCGATTCTCGCGTGGGCCGGGGAGTGCGGGTACGAGGTCGTGGTTCGCAGCGTCGTGGCCGATGAAGCCGACCGGATCGGCGGGAAACTCGCCCGCTGGGCGGACTCAGGTGAGGTAGACGTGGTCCTGACGACGGGGGGCACCGGGCTCACCGCGCGCGACGTGACCCCGGAGGCGACGGCGGCGGTGCTGGAGCGCGAGGCGCCGGGGATCGCTGAGGCGCTGCGGGCGGCGTCGGCCCCCGGGTTTCCGAGGGCGTGGCTGTCGCGCGGCCGCGCCGGCACGCGGGGCAAGACGCTGATCGTAAACCTCCCGGGCTCGGCCGGGGGCGTGCAGGACGGCCTCGCGGTGCTGGAGACGTTCCTGGAGCACGCGATCGACCTGGTCACCGGTGCGAACACAGCGCACAGCGCACCGCGACCGTCAGGAAGTCCTTTAGGGCGTACTGCGCACCCCAATGGCTGACCGCGTTTTAGTCACGACCGACGATCTCGAGCACGCCGTCCGCATCAATGCACAGCTCGAGGGTGCGGGGTACGACACGGCGCTCGTCTCCTCGTTCGACGACGTGCGCCAGGCGGTGCGCGGCCGCGACCTGCCTCCCGACTGCATCATTCTGACCGGCGGGCTGCACGAGACGACGGCCCAGCATCTCCTCGCCTCGGCGCGCGAGCAGGCCATCTCCACCCTCGGTCTGGTAGAGGCCACCGAGCCCGACCCCAAGGGGCTCGCCCGGACGTTGGGTCTCACCGCCTGGCTCGCGAAGCCCGCCGACCCCGCGGAGGTCGCGGCCACCGTGCGGCGGCTGATCGACCGGCGCAAGCTGCAGCAGCGCACCGGCATCCTGGGCGAGTCGCCACCGATTCAAGAAGTGCTGGTCAAGATCGAGCAAATGGCGCCGGTCACCTCCACGGTCCTGATCGAAGGCGAGTCGGGCACGGGGAAAGAGCTCGTCGCCCGCGGCATCCACGACCTCTCGCCGCGCCGCGGCAAGGCGTTCATCGCGGTGAACTGCGCCGCCCTTCCCGAGACGCTGCTCGAAAGCGAGCTGTTCGGTCACGAGAAGGGAGCGTTCACCGGCGCGGCGGAGCGGCGGCTCGGGCGCTTTGAGCTGGCCGAGGGCGGGACGATCTTCCTCGACGAGGTGGGCGAGACGGAGCCCGCCACGCAGGTGAAACTGCTGCGCGTGCTCGAGGACCACACCTTTTTCCGCGTGGGCGGCGTCCAGCCGATCAAGGTGGACGTCCGCGTGATCGCGGCCACGAACAAGTCGCTCAAGGAAGCGGTAACGCTCGGCACCTTCCGGGACGACCTGTTCTACCGCCTCAACGTGCTCGCCATCTACCTGCCGCCGCTGCGCGAGCGGCGCAGCGACATCGCGCTGCTCGTGCGCCGCTTCATCGCCGAGTTCGCCGCCCAGCACGATCGGCAGTTCCGCGGCATCACGCCGGAGGCGCTGCAGATCCTCGTGGACGCCGACTGGCCGGGGAACGTCCGCCAGCTGCGCAACCTCATCGAATCGATGGTGGTGCTCGCGCCCGAGGGCGAGATCCGCGCCGGTGACATCCCGCCCGACATCCGCGACCGCAGTTGGGGAGGTGCGGGGGGCGTGGGCCGCCTCCCGATGCGCCTCGCCCATACCGCGCGCGATGTCGCGGGACAGGAGGTCGAGTTCATCCTGCGCAGCCTGGTCGAGCTGAAGCTGCAGGTGGAGGAGCTGCGGCGCCGGATCGAAGATCGGCCGGCGCAGCGGGTCGAGGTCATCGAGGTCGGAGGGGGCGGAGGGGGCGGCGGGGGTGGGGGGGGAAGCGGCAGCGTGGCCACCTTGCCGAACCCCTTCGACGCCGAGGCGGCGCCAGAGCCGCACGTGATTTACCGGGCCGGGATGACCATGGCCGACGTCGAGCGCGCCGCCATCGAGGCCGCGCTAAAGGAGACGCGCGGCAACCGCCGCAAAGCCGCCGACGTGCTCGGCATCGGCGAGCGCACACTGTATCGCAAGCTCAAGGAGTACGCGCTCGCTTGACGGTGGCTGGACCGGGCTCCATGTTAGCGGGGCCCTTTCCAGAGCCGCGAGCGGCGGCCAGCCGGAGCATTCGTAGTGGATTTCAGAATCGATCCGGACCTGTGCGTCGCCTGCCTCGCCTGCGTTCGGGTGTGTCCTGCCGACGCGGTCGCGGTGGAGGAACAGCGGGTCTGGATCGTGGATGAGGCCTGCACGCGCTGCGGCCTCTGCCTTCCCGCCTGTCCCCACGACGCCATTATCGCGCTCGGCGACCACGCTCGGGCCCTGGAGCTTGCCGTGGGCGGCCAGGCGATCCTGATCCTGAGCGTGGAGGCGGCGGCGCATTTTTACCCCGCCACCCCGGAGCAGGTCGTAAATGCCTGCTACGCAGCTGGTTACCAGACGGTGCACCGCGGCGTGCTGGGGGACGAGCTGGTCGCCAAGCAGTACCTGGAGCTGCTGGCGGACGACGGGTGGGGCACCGTCATCCGCAGCACCTGCCCCGTCATCGTCGAGACCGTCCGGACCCAGTATCCCGAGCTGATTCCGTACCTCGCCCCCGTGGCGACGCCGATCGCGGCCGAGGCGCGCTATCTGAAGGCGCTGTACGGGGCCGACGCCCCGATCGTGTACGCGGGGGTGTGTCTGACCGAGGGTGGGCCCGACGTAGACGCGGCGATCACGTTTGCCGAGCTGGAGCGAATCCTGCAGCGGCGCGGCGTCCGCGTTGAAGACCAACCGCTCTTTTTCAGCCGCATCCCTGAGGAGCGGAGGCGGTTTTGGAGCACGGCGGGGGGGTTGCCGATCGAGCTGCTGACGGAAGAGCGGCAATCGAGCCGCCGGTTCCGCAAGGTCCGGGGGCTGGGCCAGCTCCAGGCGATCGCCCGCGCCGTGGGGGTGGACCGGATCGACCTGGGCTTCGTGGACATCCTGCCGTGCGAGGGATGTCTCGACCACCCGCTGCTCGGGCCCAAGGAGGAGCTGTTCCGGCGGCGCGAGATCGTCGGGGCCACCGAGCCCCCGCGCGCCACGCGGTCGGTCCTGGCCGACGGGGTGGAGATCGCGGTGGGGGCGGTGTTTCCGATGGAAGGGAACGGCCTCGAGCCGGCGGCCGACGCGGTGGACGAGGTCCTGGGGAAGATCGGGTTGGCGCCGAACGGCCGGCCGTGGGATTGCGGGGCGTGCGGGTACGCCACCTGCCGCGAGTTCGCGGTGGCGGCGACGCAGGGGCGGACGACTCTCAAGTCGTGCCCGCCCTATCTGGGCCAGCAGGCGGCGGCGGCGCAGCAGCAGGCGGCGGTGGACGCGCTCACGGGTCTGGCGTCGTTCCGGGTGTTACGCGATCGCTTGGCCAATGAAGTGGCGCGCGCCCGCCGCACCGGCGAGCGGTTCGCGGTCCTGTTCATGGACCTCGACAACTTCAAGCAGGTGAACGACAAGTTCGGGCACGAGGCGGGAAACGTTGTGCTGCGCGACACCGCCCGCGAGTGCGGCACGCACATCCGGTCCACCGATCTGGCGGGCCGCTATGGCGGCGATGAGTTCGTGATCGTGCTGGTGGGCACGGGTCAGGACGGGGCGTGCGGCGTCGGGGAGAAGGTCCGCAGCGCGGTGCAGGACATCGGCGTGCGGCTCGGCTATCCCACGGGGCTGGTGACGGTGAGCGTCGGGGTGGCCGAGTACCGGCCCGACAAGGAAGACGAGGATGTGCTGGTCGCGGCCGACCGCGCGTTATATCGCGCCAAGGCCGCCGGCCGCAACCAGGTGGCGACGGGAGAGTAACGACGGTGACGCCTTCGCAGCCGGACCAGGAGCCGATCCCTTTGACACCGGGCCAGAACCCCGATCCGTGGGGCATCAAGCGGGTCGAGAACCTGATCACGGGGCTCACGGGAGTGCTGTCGGCGCGGGTGGTGGTGACGCCGCTGGGCGAGGTGAGCGAGGTCCACGTGCTGACCCGCACCGACGTGTTGCCCAAGCAGGTGGTCCGCAACATCGAGTCGGCGCTGATGGCGCAGCTGGGCTTCAAGATCGATCATCGCAAGATCAGCGTGGCGCAGACCGCCGACGTGCGGCCGATCGAGGCGTTGCAGAACGAGGCGATCACGGAGCGCGCCAAGAAACGGGTGGTGGTGTTCCGCGGCCTCGAGGTGCGGCCGTCGGAGCGGCCGCAGCGGATACTGGTGCGCGTCAAACTGGCGTTCGGGGAGCGCGAGGCGACGGCCGAGGAGCTGGGGACCGACACGATGCGCAACCGGGTCGAGGCGGCGGCGCGGGCGGCGGCGGCCTGTCTCGACGAGCTGATTCCCGACAACTCGATCGCGCTCGAGGGCGCGCAGCTGCTCGATGCGTTCGACCGGCGGTTCGTGATGGTGGCGGTGCACGGGCTCGGGGGCCGCGAAGCGCAGCTGCTGACCGGAACGTGCGAAATCCGCGAATCGGCAGAGCGGAGCGCGGTATTGGCGGTGTTGGATGCGACGAATCGGTGGGTTGATGCGAGACGGTAGCTCGTTGCGAGACCAGTAAGTCGTTGTAGCACAGTCCTTTAGTACACCCTTCCAGAAGCAGCCCCTGTGCTGTTGCGCCCACCCAACAGGGGGGTCTTGCGGCCTTTCGAAATTGCTCGTATTTCGTGTTCTGTGAGTCCGACCAAGTCGCGGCGTTATTGGGGCACTCAGCGTGTGGCGCGCGTGCTACAGGTCACGCCCGCCACCGTTGCGAGTTGGATCGATCAAGGCCATCTCAAGGGGCATAAGACGCCGACCGGTCGGCGCCGGGTTGCGGCGGCGGATCTCGCCGAGTTTCTCCAGTCGCACGGCATGTCGGTGCCGCCCGAGCTGGTGACCACGCGGGAGAAAGACGTGGTGGTGGTGGTGGAGGACGACGCGAGTTATCTGCGGGCGCTGGTGCGCTGGTTGGCGCGCGAGGCGCCGGAGATCGAGGTGGTCGAGGCGACGACGGGGATGGACGGCCTGCTCGAGATCGGCCGCACGCATCCCGATCTGGTCGTGCTCGACTACCGGCTGCCCGACTTCAACGCGGTGCAGGTGGTGGAGCGGTTGCTCGATCCGTCGCGGCAGCTGACCGCCGAGGTGCTGGTGGTGTCGGGTGGGATGCCGATGGAGGCGGAGGCGGAGCTGCGGCGGGTGGGGGTGCGGAACATCGTGAGCAAGGCGGAGGGGATGCCCGAGGTGGTGCAGGCGATTCGGCGGGCGTTGCAGGAGCGGCAGGCGGCGTAATCTCGCGAAATCTGCCCGGCGCCGGATGGCGCGTGGGCTGAGTAATACAGACTGCTTTCGAAAATGGGGGCCCCGGTCACCGCTAGCTAGAGCGGAGTGGAGCGGACAGTTGACGAGCGGAGCGTCGGGTACGCTGTAGCGAGGCGTACCACTTCCAGGTCTACGGAACCTACTCGTAGGTCGAAGGGGGTGACGCTCAATGTTGCAAGTGCTCGCTTTTCTGTTCACGGCGATCGCGAAGTTGTTTTTCGCCGATGCGGTGGTGTACTGGTAGCGAGCGGCGCGGGGTCCCTCCCCTAACTTACATGGATTAGGTCTGGACGAGATGCAGAATCCAGGTGACCAGCAGCTGCATCGTTTTGAGCTATTCGGACTGATTGCCACTCTCACGGGAGTCGCGATCGGTCTGCTGGTCGTTGAACCGTGGAGCCTTCCTGCTGGAGCCGCCTCTGCTTCCTGGAATGCGATTGCCGCGTTCGCGATTACTGCGATCCTCTGCGATGCGTGGTTCTTGAGGATTTTGTTCGCTAACATTTATAGCTCGATAGTCTTCGTACCCCTCTTCGCGTCCGTTGTGTTGCTAACTCATCCATTCCCAATTCTTATCAGCGGTGGTAGCGCGTTGATCGCTGAGGCGGTCGTCCGCCGTAAGCCTGCGATTCGGGTCTGGTTCAACACGGCGCAATTGATGGCCGCGATGGGTCTCGGTTGCCTCGCCTACCGTACCCTCGGTGGCACATCGAGTTTGACCGACTTCTCCTTCTCGGTTGTTCCTTTTGCCGGCCTCGTTGCGACGTTCTTCATAGTGAACCAAGGGAGCGTTGCCCTGGCGGTAGCCTTTAGTAGCGGTGTGTCGTTTCGGGAATCCTGGGACCGGATCGGTGGAGGGGCTCGTCTTTATGACCTGCTCGCGAGCTCGCTGGCCATACTTCTCGCATTCTTGTATGTCAAACTCCAATTAGTGGGTCTAGCGATCCTACTCTTGCCTCTTTTCCTTGTACGCCAGCTTTACCAGATGAACCTGCAACTGCAAACGGAGATGGAGGAAAAGCTGGAGTTGATGGTCAAGGCAATGGAGGCACGGGATCCCTATACATCTGGTCATTCGAGACGCGTTGCCGAATACTCTTCCGCGCTCGCGCGCGAGCTGGGTCTGAACGCTCGGGATGTCGATAACATCAAGCGCGCAGCGTTGCTCCACGATGTCGGAAAGATTTATGAGGAGTTCGCCCCCATTCTCCGCAAGGAGGCGAGACTTTCGCCTGAAGAGCGAATGGTGATGCAAACGCACGTCGTGCGAAGTGCGGAACTTGTTGCAACCGTTGGGCGACTGCGTGGGACCGTCCTAGACGTCATCAGGCATCACCATGAGAACTTCGACGGCACCGGCTATCCCGACGGTCTCGCCGCGGACAGAATACCGATGGGCGCTCGTATCATCATGGTTGCGGACACGATCGACGCCATGACGACGGACAGGCCTTACCGAAAGGCGTTGACGCTCCAGAGGGCCCTTGACGAGCTGAAGAAGTTTGCAGGTCAGCAATTTGATCCACGATTGGTTGAGCTTGTGTCCAAGTCGCCGAGTATCCGACGCCTCCTCGGTCCACAGTTGGCTTCGGACGATGCGCACCTGCCCAGCATGCAAGCGCCCTCTAGGAGTATGCGAATGGGAAGGAGGGCGGGCTCATAGCGCGTCACGTCAGAAAGCCTTGAGCGATCCATGTCGTTCGCTTGCCGTTTAGATCGTAGTCGGACAGCAACCTCAACCCATTCTCCGTTTCCCTACTGTAGCGCCCAGTAACCCTTCGTTCGAGCCACGCTTTGACTGGCAGGACGTTGATGTAGAAAAGCGGGTGCGTCTTCTCAAACCGTTGCACTGTTGCTTCTACTATCTGCGCCCCTGCATCGACGCCCTGCATGTGCACAGCACGGAAAGCGCGGTACCGTGCGAAGATGCCTGCGTCTTGTGGGAATAGATCCTGACCTTGTACGAGGTGTTCTGCCTCTTCAGTCAAGGTCAAGGCCAGTCTGAGGTTTCCGATCATCAAAGCGAAACCTGCCGCTTCCAGGCAGAAAGTCAGCCTGTTGATCATGGTGGGTGCGTCAACCGCGGATTCGCGCGCACACTCCATCCACTTCCTCGCTTCATCCATGCGACCGAGGAGCGCACAACTCTCCATCAAGGTCACGTAGATTATGGTCCGGAGTGGCTGGTTGACGTCGCTCCTCGCGTACTGGAGGGCTCTTTCGCCGTGCGCCAACCCGGCGTCGAAACAACCTCGGCTGTTGTCCACCATCCCGAGATTGGCTGAAACGATGGATGCTCTAGAGTCGTCGCCGATTCGAAGGCTCAGGGCCAAGGCGATCTCGAATGCCCCTCTTGCCTCGGTGGTTCGGCAAACACTGCGAAGGCATACCCCGCGAGCGTTTTGGAGCAACGCCTGTTCGACGATGTTTGGTGAACCACGGTGGAGGTGCAGCGCGTTCTCGATGTCTTCAAGAGCGGCGAAGGCGTCGTGACAGAAGAATCGAGAGTAGCAGCGTGCGTGGTACATCATCGGGTTGTTCTGCAGGTCAGGTCGTTCGAGTGCATGATCGATTTGGCGGACAGCATTCCAGAGCCTTGCCGTATCTCCGGTGACCACGCCGGACCGCGCGTACTCAAACGCCGATCGAGCGATGAGGTCCGCCGCCGCGGCTTCTACTGCTGCGCTGAGCGCATCAGTTGCAAACTCGCCATAGCGCGAGCCGTCATGGCCTCGCAAGTACTCCGCCGCGGCTCGTAGGTACAGAACTTCGGCTCGTTCCCGCTCATGCAGGGAATTGTTTTCAAGAATTGCCGTCAGGATTGGCAGCGCGGCATCGGCCTTGGACTGATTCACCAGTGCCTTTGCCAAAAGAACGGGAATCCGCTGATTCACGCAGTCCTGTACGCGATCGCCTGAGAGGGCCTTGAGAACTCGCTCTGCTTCGAGGGGAGCGCCAACTTGAAGTGCGTTCTCCGAGCCAGCGATAGAGTGTGGGATCGCATCGTGTACTTGCCCGCCCCTCAAGAACTGCCACGCAATCTCCAAGCTGACTGCCTTGTCCTCCCCCGTTTCCCTCCTCGCCAACAACTCTGCCACCGCCCGATGCAGGTGTTGCCGTGCCGGACCCGCCACGGCGTAGTACGCCTGGGCTCGGATCAGCTCGTTCCGGAACTCTAGATCGCCACGCACCTCGCGCAGCAGCCCCTCGTCCTTGAGCCGTGACAGCGCTTCCCCCGCCAGACCGGGGGACAAATCGACGGCCGCGTAGAGACTGAGATCCGTGAGCCGGCGGCCCAGGACCGCCGCGAGGTCGAGCGCTGCCCGCGTTGGCGGGGTGAGCCGCCGAATCTGGCGCTCGAACACCACGCCGATCGCTCGGGGAATACCGATCGCCGGCACCGGCTGTGTGTCCAAGGACTCGAGGTCTCGCAGCAGCGAGCCGGGCCCGTGCGCCGCCCACTCGCGGGTGAGCAGCTCGATGGCGAGCGGGTTGCCGCTGCTCGCCCGAAGGATTCGGTCGGTGGGCAGGTCCCGTTGATCCGCCGCCGCCGCGAGCCGTGCGACGAGTCGCTCCGCCGCCTCAGGACTCAGGACGTCGAGCTCGAGCGCCCGCAGCCCCTCGATGCCCGCATCCGACGTAAGCGCCGCCGGCGCGCCCGACAACCGCAGCTCGCTGGTCCGGCCGGTGAGAATCACCAGCACCCGGACCTCGGCGAGCTTGCGGGCCACGACGTGCAGAATCCCGGTGCTGGCGTTGTCCGCCGCGTGGACGTCGTCCACGACGAGCACCACCGGACTCTCCTCGGCCGCCGCGGTGGCGGTCTTCAGAAATGCGTCGGCGAGGCGCATCGGCGTGATCTCGGGGGACCAGTCCACCGGCTTGGGGACCCCGGGGAACTGGTGGACGATCTCCGCGGTGACACGCGTTAGCTCGCTCAGTGCCTCGGGGTCGGCGCCCCCGATCGCTCGCTGGGACGCGAGCTGCTTCACCAGCTCCCCGAGCACAGCGAAGGGCAGCTCCCGCTCGGCGTCGTACGCCTGCGCACGCGCCACGACGGCGCCGTCCATCTGACAGCTCGACAGGAAGGCGTTCACGAGCGTGGTCTTGCCGACGCCAGGATCGCTCGTGACCACCACGATCCGCGGCGCTTTGCGGCGCGCGTCGAGCCAGGCGTCGTACAGGGCGCTGAACTCGCGCTCCCGGCCGATGAGGGTCTCGGGCTCGAAGCGCCGCTGCATCGTCTCGGCGGGCGCTCCAGGCGGCGCGGGCCGAGGGCCCGACCGGCGTCCGTCGCGCAGCAGGTCCGCCATGCGCACGAGATCGGCGCCGGGCTTCGCGCCCAGCTCCTCGGCGAGCTCGGTCTCGTAACGGGAGAACACTTTGAGCGCGGTACTGCGGTCGCCCGCCCAGGCGCGCGCCTCCATGGTCCCGCGGATCGCTTCCTCGGCGAGCGGGTCGAGCTCCGAGAGGCGTTCGGCGCGTCGTTCGACCGTGGCGAAGTCGCCGATGCGGCGCGCGGCGTCCATCTGCCGCACCAGGCAGTCGCGGACCTGGGGCAAGAGCCGCGCGCGGTATTCTTCCTTCCATTCCTCGAAGGGGCGCGCCGCCGGGATGTCGAAGCCGTCGAGGAACGGCCCCTCGATCCCGGCGTCGCCATTGCCCAAGTGGTGCGCGTCGACGTCCACCCACCCCGGGGCAAGGCCGACCGTGGCCCGCTCAATCAGCACCGCCTCGCGCGCCACCTTGGCCTTGATGACGGACAACCCTTGCGCGAGCGAGTGATTCGCCAGCCGCGGTGCCGCGCTGGGCCAGAGAAGGTCGGTCAGGTAGTCGCGGGTGAAACGCTTGCCAGGGTCGAGGGCCAGGCGGACCAGGAGGGCGAGGTGCTTGCGCGTGCGGAACCGCACCTGCTCACCGGAGGCCGCGAGGAGGGAGGGACCACCAAAACAACGCAGTTGGAAAGCGTGCGCCACAAAGAACACCCGCGTTTTCTTGCTACACGAGTAGTATTAGGCGCCCGAATCAACGACGTGTCAACACGTTGATTCACATACGGTTGAATCAGTTTTGGTGGGGTCTGCTAAGCGCATGTCAACAGCCTACTTCGGCATGCGATCCCCAGGCCGCCGGCAGATCGGGCATGGCCCCATCCGCGGCTCCTTGCCGTACGCGAGCTGCACCGGCCCGACGGTCACGGCGGTGTCGGTGAGAGTCACGGTCAGGGTCATCCGGCCCCCCAACACGCGGCCGCTGAAGCGCGCCGGGTGCAGTACACCGAGATCGACGGGGTGCGCCGTGATGTTCTGCTCGCCCGGGACGTCGAAGCGGCCGGACGCGTCGGGAACGATTTCCTGGTGGACGTTGCCGTACGTGCAGCCGATATGGACATGCGCGCTGGTGTCGTCAGCGATTAGCCCCGCGTTCTCCCCACCCCACGTCCCCGTGACTACGCCGTGCACGACCCCCGTGGGGCCCTCGCACGGGCCAAGCAGGCTCGCCGCAACTACCGCGGCCATGACTGATCGCATCATCAGACGGCCCTCCTCACACCACCAACTACCCCGGCGGGCGCCTTCCGCGTCACTTCGGCTGCCAGCGCCCTTCTTTGATGACTTGGCTCACGATGTCGGCCGCCGTCCGGCCCGCCGCCTCGGCCGCGAAATTGATCACCAGGCGGTGCGTCAGCACCGTCGGCGCCACCGCCCGCAGATCGTCCTCGTCCGCCATCGGGCGGCCGTCGAGCGCCGCCCGCGCCTTGGCGCCCAGCACCAAGTACTGCGACGCCCGGGGCCCAGCCCCCCACGAGACGTACTCCTTGATGAAGGCGAGCCCCTCGGCGTCGGCGGGCCGGGTCATTCGCACCAGCGTCACGGCCGCCCGCACCAGCGCCTGCGACACCGGAATCCGCCGCACCAGATGCTGCATCGCCAGCACGTCCTCCGCCGTCAGCGCCGGCCGCACCTCGGCCGCGAGATCGCCCGTGGTGGCGGTGACGATCGCCTCTTCTTCGTCCTTGGACGGATAATCCAACCGCAGCTCGAACATGAAGCGGTCGAGCTGCGCCTCGGGCAGCGGATAGGTCCCCTCTTGCTCGATGGGGTTTTGGGTCGCCAACACGAAAAAAGGAGAAGGGAGATGGTGTGTTTGACCAGCCGCCGTCACCTGGTGCTCCTGCATCGCCTGGAGCAACGCCGCCTGCGTCTTGGGCGGCGTGCGGTTCACCTCGTCGGCCAGCACGATATTGGCAAACACGGGGCCCCGCACAAATCGAAATGCCCGTTTCCCCGTCGCCGCATCCTCCTCGATGATCTCCGTCCCCGTGATGTCGGACGGCATCAGGTCGGGGGTGAACTGAATGCGCGAGAACTTGAGATCGAGGGCCTCGGCCACCGTCTGCACCATCAGGGTCTTCGCGAGCCCGGGAACCCCGACCAGCAGCGCGTGGCCCCCCGAGAAAACCGCCGTGAGGATCCCGTCCAGCACCTCCCGCTGCCCGACGATGCGCCGGCCCACCAGCGCCAACAGGTCGGCGCGGGCGCCCGCCAGGCGCTCGAGCAGCTCGACATCGCCCTGAGGCGGGGTCGTGGGGGTGTGGGGACGTGGGGTCGTGGGCATGAACGGTCGAAGGTTATCACATCCTACCCGTAGGCGCCACATAAAGTTGCGGCTCCGACACTTTGCTTGCGAAACTTTTCACAAGCGCCTAAGTTTCCCGCGGCCCAATGCCTCCAGACGATCGTTCCCCGGAAGGACGGGGATACGGCCAGGGCTATGCCTACTTCGGCATGGCGCTCAACTTCACCGTCGCCATCCTGCTGTTCGGAGCCCTCGGGTGGCTGGTGGACGGCTGGCTGCACACGCGACCCCTCGTCGCGATCCTGGGCGCCTTCGCCGGCGGGTTCGCGGGGTTCATGAGTATCTACTACCGCGTCAAGAAAGACACGGCGGACAAAGGCGGGGAACGGCGGGGTCGATGAGACCTCTCGCTTTGTTGCTCAGTCTGGGCGCTGGTTTGGTTTTGGTGGCGGCATTGATTGGTGGGAGAGCGGCAGGCATCGGGGGCATCGTCGCCGTTGTGGCGCAGACTTGGGCGGTGCTCCTGCTCCGACCGGCGATGCGCGCTCCCAACCCCCAGTTCATGGCTCGGTGGCTCGGTGGGATGGGGATCCGTTTTCTGGCTGCGGGCGTGGTGCTGATCGTGGCAATCACTCACCGCGCCTTACTCCCGCCGTTACCCGCAGTCTTGGGTTATCTCGGGGTGCTCTTACCGCTGCTCTTTTTGGAGACCAGGTTTCTGAAATGATCCCCCCCCAGAAGCCCGATATCGGCGCCATGATCTTCCACCACACGGGCGACAGCCACGTGGTGGAGCTGCCGTTCGGGCTCGGGGAGTGGCACCTGCCGGGGCCGTGGATGGTCGGGGGGATCGACCTCTCGCCCACGAAGCACGTCGTCTTCATGGTCTTGGCGGCCTTCCTCGTGTTCGTGAGCATGTGGTACGGCGGCCGCCAGGTCGCGCGGCGCCACCGCGAGGGGAAGGCGCCGCACGGCTTCGGCGCCGCGGTCGAGGCCCTGGTGCTCTGGGTGCGGAACGACGTCGCGGTTGCCAACATCGGCCACGGCGGAGAGAAGTTCGCCCCCTACATCCTCACGCTCTTCTTCTTCATTCTGTACTGCAACCTGCTCGGCCTCTTGCCGTGGGGCGCCGCCGCGACCGGGAACATCGCGGTCACCGCCGCGCTCGCCCTGACCGCCTTTCTGACGATCGAGATCTCAGGGATGATGGCGCTGGGACCGAAGGGCTACCTCAAGACGATCGTGATGGTGCCGCCGGGCATGAAGGGGATCGGGGCGGTGATCATGGCGGTGATCATGACCCCCGTCGAGCTGATCGGGAAGCTCGTGAAGCCGTTCGCGCTCACCCTGCGGCTCTTCGCCAACATGACGGCGGGCCACTTCGTGATTCTGGTGCTGCTCGGCCTGATCTTCGTGTTCGGCACCGCGCCCCCCGCGATCCGCGGGGTCGTCGTGGTGGGGGCCGTGGGGCTCACGCTGTTCATGATGTTCCTCGAGCTGCTGGTGGCGTTCCTGCAGGCCTATATCTTTGCGCTGCTCACGTCCGTGTTCATCGGCCTGATGCGGCACGAGCACTAACCCACTGAGGATCGACATGTACACCATGCTGATGCTGCTCCAGGACCCCGGCCTCTCGCCCGCCGCGGCGCTGAACAACAACGCCTTGCTCGGCGCGGGAATCGGGATGGGGCTCGCGATTATCGGCGCCGGGCTCGGCATCGGGCGCATCGGAGGTCAAGCGGTGGAAGCCATCGCGCGGCAGCCCGAGGCTGCAGGCGACATCCGCGGCGCCATGATCCTGACGGCCGCGTTGGTCGAAGGAGCGACGCTGGCCGCACTGGTGTTCGCGCTTCTGTTCAAGCTCGCGTGACCCTCCTCCAGGAGGCGGTGCACGAAGCGAGCGGGGGTGGGCCATTCAGCATCAATCCCGGCTTGATCATCTGGACGCTCGTCGTCTTCGGGATCCTGATGGTCCTGCTGTGGCGGCTCGCATGGCCGGCGATCCTCAAGTCCGTCGAGGAGCGCGAGCGCCGCATCCAGCAGCAGCTCGAGGAGGCGGAGCGTGCCCGCGCCGAAGCGGCACGGCTGCTCGAGGAGCACAAGAAGACGATCGCGGGCGCGCGCACCGAGGCCCAGGAGATGATCGCCAAAGCGAAGGCCGTGGCCCAGAAGGAGCGGGAGGCCCTGCTCGCCAAGGCGCGCGAGGAATACGAGGCGCTGCTCGAGCGCGCCCGCAAAGACATCGACGCCGAGAAGGAGAAGGCGCTCGTCGCACTGCGGCGCGAAGCGGTGGAGCTGTCGATCGCCGCCGCCGCCAAGGTCATCGGGGCGAACCTCGACACCGACGCCAACCGGCGGCTCGTGACCGAGTACCTCGCGAGCCTGGACAAAGAGCAACAGCATTGAAGTCCGTCACGATCGCGCGGAACTACGCCGAGGCGCTCTTTACGGTGAGCGACACGTTCGGCGATCTGCTCGACGCCGTGGCCGGCGCGATCGCCGCGGACGAGCGCATCGCCGTGGCGCTCGAATCGCCGCGCGTCTCGAAAGCGGCCAAAGGCTCCATCTTGGAGCGGGCGCTGAAAGGCGAGGCGAGCCCCGAGTTCGTGCGGTTCCTCCAGGCGGTGGTGCGCCGGGGGCGGCAGGGGCTGCTGGGGGAGATCGCCCAGCAATACCAGGTGCTGCTCGACCAGAAGCTCAACCGCGTGCATGCCGGCGTGACGCTGGCCGAGGAGCCCGACGCGAAGACCGAAAACGAGATCGTCGCGCGGCTCACGGAAGCGCTGGGGCGGGAGGTGCGGGCCCATTTCCGCGCCGACAAGAACATCGTGGGCGGCGTGGTGGTGCGGGTGGGTGACCGGATCCTCGACGGCTCGGTGCGGCGCCGGTTGATGGCGCTGAAGCGGCGGATGCTCACTGGGGCCTAGGGCCTAGGGGCGGCCCGGGGGAAATTGGTCCCCCGGGCCGCCGTCGTTTCTACAACCGGTACCGCAGCCCCAGCGTCACGCCGTAGCGCCAGGTGGCGCGGCGGTCGTACTCTGGGGGCAGGTCGCCCGGGTCGAACCACGATCTGGAGAGGGTACCCTCCAGTCGGGCTGTCCCAGAGAAGCGCCCAGCCACCGGCCAGTCGTATGCCACCGCGCCGAGCGCCCCAACGCGAGAACGCGTCTCGTCTCCGACCTTCCAGAGGTGGAGGGCGGGCCCCATTTCCGCTCGTATCGCTCCGCTCGGCCCGATCCCTCCCACCCGGACGGCCACCACAGTGGCCAGATCAGTCAGCCTGCCCGTGCTCTTGTCGATGATCGTCAGGTCGCCCCCGGTGCCGGCGAGCCCAGGCTTGCTCGTGGACGCCCGAACCGCGACCGCGAGCCGTCCGCCTTGCATCGCTCGCTCCACGCGCACGCCGACCATCGTCGCATCGCTGGGACGGAACGTGGGTGGCCCGGTGCCGCTCGACGTGTCGTGCGCCGATCCGCCGTAGCGGGCCGTCGCGATCTCGAGACCGACGCGCCATTGCAGGGCCGCGGCCGCGGCCGGCACGGCGACGAGAGCGGCAAGTACGGTCAACGCTCGCATGGCTGCCTCCGTGGATGCGTCAATACAGGACCAGATTGACCCAACCGTTCGTGCCGCCATTCTCCGTCTTCACGAACCAGTTGTAGCCGGGGTAGGTCTGGCCCACGATCACATCCTCCACCGCGTTGCCGATCAGCTCGTCGTTGCTCTTGATCCACGACGCGAGTGCCTGCCAGACGATATATGCGGCCCTGCCGTACCTGAAGATCCTCGTGACGGCCGAGCTGGAATCGTTTCCGGTCGTAAGCCGCGAATACTGGCTGTCCACCGCCTGGATCACCTTCTTGAACCGATCGGGATCGGTCTTGATCTCGCACGCCGTGTCGTCGTCCTCCACGAAGAACACGCGCACGTTCTGCCCCGGGTGCGCGACGTTGTATTGCTGCAGTTGCTGGTCCGAGAACAAAAGCACGCTCCCCGACCAATCGAGATCGTCCTGATTGAAGAAGTAGGGTCCCGCCTGTCGCTCCCCGGCGCACTGGTACGAGAGCAGCGAATCGGTCGCGCCCTTCTGGCCGAGAATGTGTACCTCAAATTCGGGGGCACCCTTCAACCAGCCTTCAAAGTCTTGCACGAAATGGGCTTTGGTCATGTAGAGCCCAGGCGCCGGAGGGGTCGTGCGAGGTACGCCCGGGTCGCCGCCGCCGCCGCCGCCGCCGCCGCCGCAGTCCTCCAGGCACTGCATCAGTTGGGGGCCGGGGGTGAAGTTCGTCTCGACCGGGACGAGCGCGATCACCGGCGTCTCGGGTGGAGTGTCGGGGTCGAGCAGGCGGCGTCCCCCCCGGGGGTCGAAGGCGACCGGGACGTCGCGGTCGGTGATGCCCGTGGCCACGAGGATGTTCTCGTCGCCGGTCCAGGCCGCGCGGTGCGCGGGGACGGGGAGATAGACCTCGAGCGCGATGGCCGCGCGGGCCTCGCCTTCAACGTCCGCCGCCGTCTCGCCGTTCTCCTCGGCGATGTGGCGCAGGGCGCGCCCGCCGCCCGCGCCGAGGAACGTCTGGAACTGCAGCTTGTGCTCGCGGAAGGGCGACGCGTCGAGCTGGGCTTTGAGGTACGCCCGGAACGCCGGGTTGCGCAGCGCCTTGGCGAACTCGCGGGCGAGCCGCTCCGGCTTGCGCACGGCCGCCGCGGGCGGCGCCCCGGCCACGGTCGCGTCTCGTGCCGCCGGGGAATCGAGCGGCGTTGGGTCGGCGCAGGCGGCGAGGGCGACGCTCGCCGCGAGCGTCGCGCGGGTGAGAATGCGGTGCAACATGGGTCTCCTCCTCCAAGTGTGGAGGCCCATCTTGATGCCGAGGGCGCCGAGCGGCGGCCTCCTTTCCTTGCGAGCGGGGCCGGAAACACGCGAGATTCCGGTCCCTATGCTTTCACTCCTGCTTTTGCTCGCTTCCCCCGACACCTCGGGGGGGGGCTACTGGCAGCAGCAGGTCGCCTACGAAATCGCGGCCTCCCTCGACGAGCCCTCGGGCGTGCTGACCGGTCGCGTCCGCATCAGCTACGTGAACCGCTCCCCCGACGCGCTCCACGACTTCTACGTGCACCAGTACTTGAACGCGTTCCGCCCAGGCTCCCGCTGGGCGGCGGTCGATTCGGCGGAGCAGCGCGATCGTTTCCAACACCTCGCCAACCCCGACTATGCGTTCGAGCGAATCACGGCGGCGCGCGTGATGGGCGCCGCGGCCGCGCCCGATTACCCGTACGCTCCCGACTCCACCATCGCGCACTGGACGCTGCCGCGGCCCCTCGCCCCCGGCGACTCGATGGTGGTGGAGATCGGGTGGCAGGCGCGGCCGTCGACGCTGCCGCGGCGCCAAGGCCGGCAAGGCCGGCGCTTCGACTTCGCGCAGTGGTATCCGAAGGTCGTCGTGTACGACAAGCACGGCTGGCAGGATCACCCGCTGTATCCCGCCGGCGAGTTCTACGGCGAGTTCGCGACGTACGACGTGACGCTCGACCTGACTGCCGACCAGGTGGTGGGTGCAACTGGCGTCCCCGTCGAGGGTGACCCTGGATGGGAAAAGGCGGCGGTCGGTGGCGGTCCGATCGACTATCAGCGTGCGCGGTACGCGGTGCGCGGTGGGCGGTGCAACCAGGCGGCTCCGGGGCACAAGTGCGTCCGGTTCTACGCAGAGGATGTGCATCACTTCGCATTTTCGCTCAATCCGCAGTATCGCTACGAGCAGGGCCGCTACGGCGACGTCGTCGTGCGGGTGCTCTACCAACCGGGCGACAGCGTCACCTGGGGCAAGGGCATCGCCGTGCGGCGCACGGAGCTGGCGCTCGCCTGGCTCGATTCGCTGTACGGCAAGTTCGCCTGGCCCCAGCTGACCAACGTGCACCGCATCGAGGGGGGCGGCACCGAGTTCCCGATGATGGTGATGGACGGCAGCGCGGGGCTCGGCCTCATCGTGCACGAAGCCGGACATAATTACACGATGGGGATCCTCGCCAACAACGAGTGGCGCGAGGGGTGGCTCGACGAAGGGTTCACGAGCTTCCAGACGGGCTGGTTCTTCGAATCGCAGGGACAGGGCGCGGCGTACCCCGGCGTGGAAGGGAACGTCCTGTTCTGGGATCTGGATCGCTGGAGCGAGCCCGTCTCGATGGTGAGCGAGCGGTACCGCGACTTCATCACCTACAACACGATGATTTACTCCAAGGCGCAGTTGTTCTACGAGCAGCTGCGCTACGTCGTGGGCGACGCGACGATGCGTCGCATCCTGCGCACCTACTACGCCCGCTGGAAGCTGAAGCACGTGGACGAAGCGGCGTTTCGCGCGGTGTGCGAGGAGGTGTCGGGGCAGGACCTGGGCTGGCTGTTCGGCCAGTGGCTGCACGGGACGCCGTTGATCGATTACCGCCTGAAGCGCGTGGAACGAAAGCCGTTGGCCAACGGCCATTGGCTAACGGCCGTTACTGTCGAACGCCTCGGCGACGGTTGGATGCCCGTCGAAATCGGCAACCGGGGGGGTGACACGATCTACGCGCGCGCCACCGGCCAGCCGGAGGTCGAGCACGTCGAATTCATCACCGCGCGAAAGCCGGGACGATTGATGCTCGATCCGCGCGTGCGCGCCCACGACTGGAACATGCTGAACAACCGGGAGCGCGGCCGCCGCCGGGTGGAATGGCGCCTGGACGATCCCACGCGCGAGACCGCGCGGCGCGACCGCATGGTAAGGGCGCTGCTGCCGGTGGCGTGGAGCAACGACTTCGGCGGTGTCACCCTCGCACTGCGCGGCCGGGACAACTACCTCGGCCGCTTCCAAAAAACGTTCACGCTCGTGTCCGTGGGCCTGGGCGCCGGGGCGACGCAGCGGGTGGGCGGGTACCTGCGGTTCGCGAATCCGGTGAGCCATCCGATGCCGCGCACGGAGTCGAGCGTTGCCGCCTGGCAGGTCGAGGGGCGCAGCGGCGTCGCCGTCGGCGTGGATCGCTCCCTGCGCCGGCACGTCAACTTCGGCCCCGACCCGCACGCCGGCTTCGACGCCGTCTGGATGGCGACCACCGACCTCGGCTACCTCGACCGCGCCTTGTGGGACGACGCGGGCACGATCGAGGCTGGTCCTTGGGTCTCGACCACGGTGACCCGGGGCGCCACCGTATGGCGGGCGCGGCTGGGAGCGCGCGGAGGGGTCCTGTACCGCTTCCCCGGCGCCGGGGTCCTCGCGAAGCACAGCTACGATGTGGAGCCGTTCGCCCGCATCACCGCCGAGGCGACCTTCCGCGCGCCGGTCGGCGTCGGGATCACACTCGGCTCACGCGTCTTCGGCGGCGGCTACCTGGGCGACAACCGGCCTCCGCGCCAGCGCCGCATCCCCATCGCCGGCGCCGATCCGTACGAGACGTTCACCAACCCGTTGCTGCGGAGCCGCGGGGCGCTGCTGGTGCGGCCCGACTTCCATTACCACGCCCCCGGCAACGCCAACCTGCGCGCCTTTCGCCCCGACCTCGGGGGACGCTGGGTGGTCGGCGTGAACATCGAGGCGACCAAGCCACTGGTTCGGGGCACCGCCTTCGAAGGGTTCCTCGACCTCGGCGTGGTGGACACGGCCGCGGTGCCGTCGTCGCCGCCGGGTCAGTGGTACACCACGTTGTACGACGGCGGCGTGGGGCTGGTAACCCACCGCCGCGTCCGGGACCTCGATTGGACGCTGCGGCTCGAGTTCCCGCTCGTCGTGAACCGGTACGACTACGCCGCCGATGCCCGCGGGGGACTGTTCGCGTTCCGGTGGCAGGTCAGCCTGGAGTCCAGCTTTTGACGGCGCCACAAGACCGCCGGGGGTTCCTGCAGGACACGCTGGGGCGGCTGTTGCGCGAGGTCGCCGAGCGGACCGAGGAGCGGGTGGCGCCGCGGCGCTGGTTCCGACCCCCCGGCGCCGCGCCGGAAGTCGCGTTCGTCGCCGCTTGCACGCGCTGCGGCGACTGCATCGACGTGTGTCCGGTGCACGCCATCATTAAGGCGCCCGCAAATGCCGGGCTTGCTGCGGGGACGCCGCACATCGATCCGGCAGTGCAGGCGTGCGTCGTCTGTCCCGACATGCCGTGTGCGGCGGCGTGCGAAACCGGCGCGCTGGTGCTGCCGGAGGATTTGTGGACCTCGGTCCACATGGGCATCCTGGCGCTCGATCCCGAGCGCTGCATCACGTTCCAGGGCTCCGCGTGCGGCGTGTGCGCCCGCGCCTGCCCCGTTGGCGAGCGGGCGCTGGCGATGGACGACCGGGGCCATCCCGTACTGAAACCGGAGGGGTGCGTGGGGTGCGGCGTGTGCGTCACCGCGTGCGTCACGATGCCGTCGTCGCTGCGTCTCCGCTTGCCGGAGGGGGGGAGGGGGGCATGACCGAAGTCCCGTATCGCGTCGAGAAACCGTGGGGGCACGAGCTGATCTGGGCGCGGACCGACCGCTACGTCGGCAAGATCCTGCACATCGAGCCCGGCCACGTGCTGAGTCTCCAGTATCACAACAAGAAGGACGAGTCGATCTACGTCCTGACGGGCGAGATCGTGCTGCGGGTGCAGCAGGGCGAGACGCTGATCGAGCGGCGCATGCGGCAGGGGGAGGCGTTCCACATCCAGCCCAAGACGATCCACCAGTTCGAGGCGGTAGTCGCGAGCGACCTGCTCGAAGCCTCCACTCCGGAAATCGACGACGTGGTGCGGCTGAAAGACCGCTACGGCCGCGTGCCGTGAAGGTCATCGTGCCGCTGGCAGGCAAAGGCACCAGGCTACTTCCCCTGACCAAGCGCGTCCCCAAACCCCTGGTCAAGGTCGCCGGCCGTCCGGTGATGGACTACGTGATGGACACGGTTCGCGGGCTCGACGTCGAAGAGCTCATCGTCATCACAGGACACTTGAAGGACGTCGTCGAGAAATACATCGTCAAGCAGTACGACGTGCCTGCGAAATTCGTGGAACAAAAGACGTTGGACGGGACCGCCGGCGCGATCAACCTGGCCCGTCCGTTCGTGGACGGACCGGTGATGATCATCTTCGTGGACACGCTGTTCGACGCGGACCTGTCGGTGGTGAAGGGCTCAGATGCCGACGGGATCCTGTGGGCCAAAGAGGTCGAGGACTATCAACGGTTCGGGGTCATCGTCACCGACGCCCGCGGCTACATGACGCGCATCGTCGAGAAACCCGACACGCCGATCTCGAAGCTCGCCAACATCGGTCTCTATTACATCAAGGACTGGAAGACGTTGTTCGACGGCATCGCCGACGTGATGCGACGGCCGCCGGGGAAGGGCGGAGAGTTCTATCTCACCGACGCGTTCCAGTACATGGTGGACCGCGGCAAGAAGCTGATCGTGGGCGAGGTCAAGGGTTGGTACGACTGCGGCAAGGTCGACACGCTGCTCGAGACCAATCGCCACCTCCTCGAGCACGGCCGGGCGCGGCGTCCCCAAACTCTCCCGAAGGGCGTGGTCATCAAGGATCCCGTCTACATCGAGGACGGCGTGCGTCTCGTGGACTGCACCATCGGTCCCAACGTTTCGCTCGGCGCGGGCAGCAGCGTCACGGGCAGCACGGTGGCGAACAGCATTCTCGGGAGCAACGTCCGGATCCAGGGCGCGACGGTCGAGGACTCCCTCGTGGGCGACGATCAGGTGATTGAGGGACGGACGGTGCAGCGCAGCGTGCTGGACGGCGGCGAGCGCGCGCCCGCCCGTTAGGCGGCCCGCCCGCCGAGCGCCTGGGTGACGGCGGTCCGGAGCTGCCCCAACTCATACGGTTTCGGCAGGAATCCCTCCACCCGTTCGACGAGGCCGCGGGCCGCGTCGCCGTCGGGACTGTAGCCGGACGAGATCAATACCCGTACGTCGGGCCTCACCGCCTTGAGCAGCTCGAAGATTCCCGCGCCCCCTCCCGGCAGCACGAGGTCGAGGATGACGAGGTCGACCGGCGGGTCGGCGGCTTGCATTGTCGCCAGCGCGGACCCGCCGTCGCCGGCTTCGAGCACGCGATAGCCGAAGCGGGTGAGGGCGCGCTTCAAGCTGTTGCGGACGATCGCCTCGTCGTCCACGATGAGAATCGTGGCTCCCTTCGCAACTGTGGCCGCGGGAGGGGCAGGCGAAGGGGTTGGCAGGGGGGCGCTGGGGACAGCCTCGGTCGCGACGGGCAGCAGTAGGTGGACGGTGGTTCCGCGCCCGATCGCGGTTTCGATGCGGACCGCGCCGCGGTGCTCCCGCAGCACGCGCTGCACTTCCGCGAGGCCCAGACCTTTCGCCTCGTGCATCGGTTTGGTCGTGAAGAACGGCTCGAACACCCGCTCCGCGATCGCGGGATCCATCCCCCGGCCGGTGTCGGTGACGGAGATCTGGACGTACCTCCCCGGTGGAGCGCCGGGCCAGCGCCGATCACCCGCGACAATCGCTGCTTCGACGGCCGCGAACGTGAGCCGTGCGTTGGGGCGCCCGCGCATCGCATCGCGGGCGTTGAAGACGAGCTCCAGGCACGCGTGCACCATCTGGTCCACGTCGGCGAGGATCGGCGACAACGTCGCGGGCATGTCCGTCTTCACCTCTACCCCCGCGGGAACCGCGGCCCGCGCCAGCGCGACGGCGCTCTCCACGAGCTGCGCGGCGGACGCGGGTCGGAGCGTGACGGTCTCCGGCCGGCTGATGCCGAGCAGCTCCCTGGTCAGCTCCCGTCCCCGGCGTGCGCCCTTGAGCACCTCGTCGGCCGCGGCGCGCGCGTCGGGGCTGGTGACCTCCTCGTGCAGCACCGCCGCGTGGGTGAGAATGCCGCCGAGAATGTTGTTGTACTGGTGGGCGAGCGCTCCCGACAGGCGGGCCATCGAGTCGAGCCGCTGCTCCTGCATCTGGCGGCGCTCTTGGGCGCGACCCTCGGTGCGGTCGCGGAGGGCGGCCTGCACGAGTGACCCTTCGGGGCCTCCCACCGGCGAGAACCCGATCTCCACATCGACGGTGCGGCCGTCGGGGCGCACGAGCGTTCGGGCGGTGTGCAGGCCCGAGCTTTGCGCGGCGGCGCGCTCGTCCAACAGCGCCTGCTCGGGGACATAGAAGCGACGTAACGGGGCGCCGACGATCTCGGCCAAGGGGCGACCCACGAGGTCGGCGAGGCGGGGATTCGCTTCGCGGATGACACCATCGCCATCGAGGATGGCGATCCCGTCGCTCGAGCCCTCGAACAGGCCCCGATATTGTGCCTCGGAAGCGGCGACGTGGCGGCGCGCGCGATCGGCCAGACTTGCCCCGACCACGGTGAGCGCGCCCATGCCGTAGAGAATGACGAGAGCCCGCGCGCCGATGTGCCCTGCGAGCGCGCCGCCCGGGACGAGCAACACCACCGTCATCGTCGCTGCGGTCACCGTGACGCCGGCGAGCGCGGCCTGCCGGTGCCACGACCACGGCAGAAACACGGCGGCGCCGAACATCATGCCGACGAGTGAGACGGACTGCTCCCACAGCTGTGCAGGTAGAACGAGCACGACGCCGCAACAGACCAGCACGACGTCCAGGCCGAGCGCGAACGCCAGGCGCTGCAATTGCGCAACCGGGCGATGGGGTGAGGAGAGCACGGCGATGCCGACCGCAAGGGCCGCGGCAGCGCCGCGGATGATGAGCAAATAGCGGTCAGCGGCGGGTGAAGTGAAGTCGCCGGCGAGGTGTTTCGCCAGCGCCACCAAGGCGATCGCCACGGCCACGACGCGCAACCCGCGGGCGTACGCCCGCGACGCAGTGCTCTCCATGCTCAAGTTTAGGGCACAAGGGGTAGGCTTGACAGGACTGCTACGATTCTAGTATTATCGAACTATGGATGCGACCACCACCGCAACCGCCCTGCAGTTCGCCCCCAAGTTCGCCGCGTTGGGACACGAGGCCCGCCTTGCTGTCGTGCGTCTGCTGCTTTCGGCACACCCCCAGGGACTCGTTGTCGGCGAGATCCAGCAGGAGCTGGATATCCCACCCTCCACGCTGTCGCACCATCTCGATGGACTACAGCGCGAAGGGCTCGTCCGGGTGGAGCGAGAAGGGAAGTACCTGCGCTACCGGGCCGACGCCGAGGGGCTGCGGGAGCTGCTCGCGTTTCTGTATGTCGAGTGTTGCACCAGAAGTCAGCTGGTGTCCGTGAACCCCGCGGCATGGCCGCGGGTCAAGCAGGCCGTTCGTTAACCCCCCACAAGGACCTCCAAATGGAAGTCGACAACGAGTGCTGTGGCGCGATTCAAGACGAGCCCTGTTGCCCGAGCGGCTGTTGCCCGCAAGTGAGCGAGTGACGGGAGGGTTCATCGGGTGACCAAGCCAGAGGTGCTCGAGCTGTTTGCCTACAACGCCTGGGCGAACCGACAGATGTTCGATGCGGCGGCCGCGCTGCCTACCGACCTGTACCTGCGCGACCTGAAGAGCAGTCACGGCGGCATCCACGGGACGCTGGCGCACATCGTCTGGGCGGAGCACCTCTGGCTCAACCGCTGGCTCCGGAAACCCAACCCGGCGGTCGCCCAAGGGAAGGACCTGAAGAGCGCCGCCGACATGCGGGCGCGGTGGGAGGAGATCGAAGCGGAGCGGCGTGCCTTCCTGGCCCAGCTCGGCGAGGCCCAGCTCGACGACACCCGGGTGGTGAAGCCCTCCACTGGGGGCGAGTACGTCCACACCTTCCACCAGATGCTGCTCCACACGGTCGACCACTCGACCTACCACCGGGGCCAGGTGGTGACGCTGCTGCGCCAGGTCGGAGTGGTGCCGCCGAGTACGGGGCTGATCGTCTTTTACCGGCGGGCTTGACGGGAGCGGGGAACCTAGGTTAGTTACTGACCGTTCAGTAACTAATTCCGGGAGCCCCGATGCCTCGAGCCGCCGCAGCGCCAAAACCCGCAGCCCGCCCGCGCCGTCCCAGCGCGCCGCGCTGGCGCCGCCGCAAGGACGCCCGCCCCGAGGAGATTGTGGCCGCCGCGCTCGACGTCTTTGTGGAGCGTGGCTTCGCTCGAGCGAAGCTCGAAGACGTGGCGCGCCGCGCCGGCGTCACCAAGGGCACCATCTACCTCTACTTCGAGAACAAGGAAGCACTTTTCAAGGCGGTCGTACGTGAGACGATCGTGCCCGTCATCGCGAAGGGCGAGGCCTTCGCGCAGACCTTCACCGGCAGCGCGCGCGACCTGTTCGAGAAGCTGGTGCGGGAATACTGGCGGCTCGTGGGGGAGACCAACCTCGCCGGCGTCCCGAAACTGATGATGGCCGAAGCCGGCAACTTCCCCGAGCTGGCCCGCTTCTACTATGAAGAAGTCGCCGTCCGCGGACACCGCCTCATGGCGAGCGTCCTGGAGCGGGGCATCAAGCAGGGCGACTTCCGCCCCGTCGACGTTGCGGTCGCCGCGAAGCTCGCGATGGCCCCCTTGATGCATGCCGTGATCGCGCGCCGGGCGTTCGCGGCCTGCATGCCCGAGGGCTTCGACGTCGGCAGCTACCTCGACACCCACATCGAACTGTATCTCCATGGCATCGCGAAACAATAACCGCCGCTGGCTGTTGGCTGTTGGCTTACTGATCGGCGCTCCGCTGGCGGCGCAGGCGCCGGCTCCCGTGCGCCTCTCGTTTGCCGAGGCGGTCCGGCGGGCGTCCGGCGAGGCGCCGGCCGTCGAGTTGGCGGGGCTCCGCACCGACGAAGCTGAAGCGCGGGTGCGCCAGACGCGCGGCGCGCTGCTGCCGTCGCTGTCGTTCGCCGGCGGCTGGGTCGACCGGAACTTCAACTCCAAGGCCCAGGGCATCGCGTTCCCCGGCGTACCCACGATCATCGGGCCCTTCTCGGCGTACGACGCGCGGTTCCGCGTCAGCCAGACGCTGCTCGACTTTTCGAGCCTCGCCCGCGTGCGCGCCGCGCGGGCGCAGGTGACCGGCGTGACGGCCGAGGGGAGCGCCGTCGCCGAGGGCGCGGCGGCGGGCGCCGCGCTCGCCTACTTGCGTGTGGCGCGGGCGGGCGCGCAGGTCGTGGCGCGCCAGGCCGACTCGTCGGTGGCAGCCGACCTGCTCGGGCTCGCGCAGGCGCAGAAAAACGCCGGCGTGAGCGCGGCGATCGACGTGACCCGCGCCCGCACCCAGCTTGTCTCGGCGGCGGGAGCGCTGCTCGTGGCACGCAATCAGCTCGATCGCGCGCGCATCGATCTGGCGCGGGCCCTGGGGCTCGATCCGGGCACGCCGATCGAGATCACCGATACGCTGACTGCCGCCCTACCCACGGCCGATGTGCCGGCGCGCGCCGATGCGATCGTGACGCTGGCGCTGGTGGGCCGCCCCGATCTCAGCGCCGAGCTGGCGCGTGGCGACGCGGCGCGCACCGCGAAGTCGGCGATCAACGCCGAGCGGCTGCCGCGGCTCGACGCCGCCGCGGATTACGGCCTGAGCGGCCTCACGCCGAGCACGTCGATGGGGACGCGGCAGATCGGGGTGCAGGTGTCGATCCCGATCTTCGACGGCTTCCGCCGCGAGGGACGAGCGGCCGAGCAGTCGGCGGTCGCCCGCGAGAGCGACGTGCGGGCCCGCGACCTGCGGCAGCAGATCGCCGCGGACGTCGAAGGAGCAATGCTGGACCTCGCCTCCGCCCAAGCCCAGCTCGTCATCTCGGCCGAGCGGCTGCTGCTCGCGGGCGACGAGCTGGCGCAGGCACGCGAGCGGTTCGCGGCGGGGGTGGCGGGGAACATTGAAGTGATCGACGCACAGGCCTCGTTGCTGCGCGCGCGGGACACGGACATCGACGCGCGCTTCGCCGCCGCGACGGCACGCGTCGCCCTGGCTCGCGCGGCTGGGCTCGCGAGAAGCCTACACTAACCTTGCATCCCCGGGCTTGCGCCCGGGGTCAGTCAAAAAGGATCATGTATGGCAACGGTGATGGAACCAGAGATCGAGTCGCGGTCGGCGGCCCCGCTGGGCAAGAAGGCAGCGGCGCCCCGCGGCCGTAGCCGCATCGTGTTCGTGGCCATGGGCGTTGCGCTGCTCGGCTTGCTCGCTTTTGGTGCCAAGCGCTGGTGGTTCGCGCGCTCGCACGTCTCGACCGACAACGCGCAGGTGGACGGTCACATCATTCCGATCCTCCCCAAGGTCGGCGGGTTCGTCGCCGAGGTGCGCGTGCGGGAGAACCAGGCGGTCAATGCGGGCGACACGCTCGTGGTCCTCGACGACCGCGACTTCCGGGTCCGGCTGGCCCAAACCGACGCGGACCTCGCCGCCCTGCTGGCGACGGTCAGCTCGCGCACGCGCGTCGGGCAGGCAGAGGCCGCCGTCGCGCAGGCGCAGGCGAACGCGCTCAAAGCGCGCGCGGATCTGGCGCGGCTCGAGCCGCTCGCGCTGCAGGACATCGTGAGCGCGCAACAGCTCGACGCGGGCCGCGCTGCGGCGGCGGCGGCCGACGCGCAGCTCGCGGCATCGCAAGCGGCCCTCGTGGGCGCCGACGCCCGCGTCGCGGCCTCGCGCGCGGCGCGCGATCAGGCGGCGCTGCAGCTCTCCTACACCAGCGTCCTGGCGCCGGCGAACGGCGTCGTCTCGAAGAAGACCGTCGAGGTGGGCCAGCTGGTGCAGTCGGGGCAGCCGCTCATGGCGGTCGTACCGCTGCAGGACGTGTGGGTGGTGGCGAACCTCAAGGAAACCGAAACCGCCGACGTCACCGCGGGCGACCCGGCCGAAATCACCGTGGACGCCTACGGCGGCCGGCGCTTCCGCGGCCACGTCGAGAGCCTGGCGCCGGCGACCGGCGCGAAGTTCTCGCTCCTGCCCCCCGACAACGCGACGGGCAACTTCACGAAGGTCGTGCAGCGTATCCCGGTGCGGATCCGGCTCGACGGTCCGAACGACCCCGCCCACCCGCTGCGCCCGGGCATGAGCGTCGTGGCGACGATTCAGACGAAATAACGCGCTCGTGACCGCCGCCGCACTGCCGATCGGATCCCTCGGGGAGGACCGGTACCGCTACCGGTACCTCATCGCCATCACGGTGTCGCTGGCGTCGGTGCTGGAGCTGCTCGACACCAGCATCGTGAACGTGGCGATTCCCCACATGATGGGGAACCTGGGCGCGACCCTCGACCAGATCGCCTGGGTCTCGACCGGCTACATCGTCGCCAACGTCATCGTCCTGCCGATCACAGGCTGGCTGTCGGCCTTCTTCGGGCGGCGGCGTTACTTCGCGGGCTCGATCGCCCTGTTCACGATCGCGTCGTTCCTGTGCGGCAATGCCGGGTCGCTCGAGGCGCTCGTCTTCTGGCGCATCGTCCAGGGGTTGGGGGGGGGCGCGTTGCTCTCCACCTCGCAGGCGATCCTGTACGAGGAGTTCCCACGCGAAGAGTACGGGACCGCGATGGCGATCTTCGGCGTTGGCGTGATGGTCGGGCCCACCCTCGGCCCGACCGTCGGTGGCTTTATCACCGATGCCTACGGCTGGCCGTGGATCTTCTACATCAATATCCCCTTCGGGATGCTGGCGCTCGCCCTGACGTTGTCGTTCATCCAAGACTCGCGCCACCAGGAAAAGGTGTCGCGGATCGACTACCCCGGACTGCTGCTCCTCGCGGCCGGTGTAGGAGCGCTGCAGATGATGCTCGAGCGCGGGGAGCGGCTCGACTGGTTCGCCTCGAGCGAGGTGCGCTTGCTCGCCACCGTCAGCGCGCTTTCGCTCATCACGTTCATCTGGCACGAGCTGCGGACGGATCAGCCCGTCGTGGACCTGCGCATCCTCAAGAGCCGCCAGCTCGCGGTGGGCGTCGTGTTCGGGTTGGTGCTGGGCGTGTGCCTCTACGCGACGGTGTTCGTGCTGCCCGTGTACCTGCAGAACGTGCAGCATTTCACCGCCAATCAAACGGGGCTGGTGATTCTGCCCGGCGCGCTGGCGAGCGCGGTCACGATGGCGTTCATGGGCCGGTTGCAGGGAAAGTTCGACGGCCGCCTCTCGATCCTGGCGGGGGTGGCGGTGTTCGCCCTGTCGATGTGGAAGCACGCCCACTTCACGACCGAGAGCGGCATGGCCGACTTCTTCTGGCCGCTCGTGTTCCGCGGCGTGGGACTGGGCCTGATCTTCGTGCCGCTCACGAACCTCGCCCTCGCCGACCTCCCCATGTCCCGCATTCCGAACGGGACCGGGCTCTTCAACCTGATGCGGCAGCTCGGCGGCAGCGTGGGGATCGCGCTCTCGGCGACGCTGCTGCAGCGCTTCACCGCGATTCACAAAGCCGACCTGGCGGCCAACGTGACGGCGTACGCCGCGGCGACGCAGGAGCGCCTCGCGGCGATCAGCAACGCGCTCATCGCCCGGGGCGACCTGCCGGCCGTGGCGCAGACCAAAGCCATCGGCGTTCTGAGCGGTGTCGTCACCCAGCAGGCGCTGATGTTGTCGTTCGAGCAGCTCTTCCTGCTCTTCGGGGCGTGCTTCGTCCTGTCGCTGCCGCTGTTGCTCCTGATGCACACGAACAAGGGCGTACCGGCTGGAGGAGGGGGGGGGGCTCATTGAAGAAGCTGAGCGTGGGTGACCGTGCGCCGGACTTTACACTGCCCGATCAGTCGGGGCGGCCGGTGCGGCTGCGCGATCTAATGGGAAAAAAGAACGTCGTCCTCTACTTCTATCCCAAGGACGCGACGCCGGGGTGCACCGCTGAGGCGCGCGCGTTCCGCGACGCCTACGACGCTTTCACCGAAGCCGACACCGAGGTGATTGGCGTGAGCTCGGACTCCGTCAAGTCCCACGAGCGGTTCGCGGCGAAGCACGCCCTGCCGTTCACCCTCCTCAGCGATCGGGACGGGAAAGTGCGGGAGTTGTACGGCGTCGAGCGGACCCTGGGGATTCTGCCGGGCCGGGTGACCTACGTGATCGATCGGGGTGGCGTCGTGCGCCACGTGTACTCGTCCCAGTTCGCCGCCACGCGGCACGTGCGGGAAGCGCGGCACGCTCTGACAGACCTGACCCCATGACCGCGCGACAGCTGGCGGCGCGGCTCGGCATCGTGGGCGGCCTCTGGACGCTGCTCAATGTCTACGTGGGCGGGCACGTGCTGGGCCCGGCGGCGCTGGTCGGCGTGCCGCGCGGACTCGCCTGGGGTGCCGTGTTACTGGTGGCCTGGCTCCCGCTCGTCGCGCTCGTCGCCGCCCGGCGGGGCGGCCGCGGTCCGTTCATACGTGTATTGGACTGGGTGGCGTACACGGCGATGGGTCTCTCGTCGCTGTTGATCGTCTTTTTCGCCGCGGCCGACCTCCTGCACCTGCGCTCGTTCGGCGCCACGGCCGTTACCCTGACCGTCGTTAGCGCGGCCGCGCTCTTCACGTTCGCGGGCATGGTGCTGGCGCGGCGCCCCCGCGTCGTCCGCGTGTCCGTGCCGATCGCCGACCTCCCGAGCGACCTCGCTGGCTTTCGCATCGTCCAGCTGAGCGACCTGCACGTCGGGCCGACGATCCGGCGCCGCTTCGTGGAGGCCGTGGTGGACCGCGCGAACGCTCTGCGCCCCGACCTCGTCGCGGTAACGGGCGACGTCGCCGACGGGCTCGTTCCCGACCTGCGCGAGCACGTGGCCCCACTCGGCCGGCTGCGCGCGCCGCATGGCGCGTTCTTCGTGACCGGGAACCACGAGTACTACTGGGATGTGCGCGGGTGGACCCGTGAGCTCGAGCGCCTCGGCATCGAGGTACTCGACAACCAGCACCGGCTGCTCGTGCGGGGCAATGGCCGGATGGTAGTCGCCGGCGTCACCGATCTCTCGGCCGATTCCGACCCCGCGGCGGCCGTCGCCGGCGCGCCGCCGAGCGACGTGCGCGTGTTGCTGGCTCACCAGCCGCGCAGCGCCTTCGCCGCGCAGGTGGCGGGCTACGACCTGCAACTCTCAGGGCACACCCACGGCGGGCAGTATTTCCCCTTCAACCTGCTGGTGCGGTTGTTCCAGCCGTTCGTGGCGGGCCTGCACCGGCTCGAGCGGATGTGGCTGTACGTGAGTCGCGGGACGGGGTACTGGGGCCCGCCGCTGCGGTTCGGCGCGCCGCCCGAGATCACTCTGCTGGAGCTGGTGCCCGTGTAGACGACGCGTGTGTTCCTCGCGGCTCGTCCACTGCGCCGGCCGCGAGCAGGAATCCCTCTGCAGGTCTATAGCTGCGATTTGGTGTTGCGGCGGTGCCACACGGCGCCAAGAACATTGGTCGCGTCGCGGGGTTGCAACTCACCAACCGGCGCCCAACATTTCCAGAACTAGGAGTGATGGGGTCGTCGACGCGATGCGTATGACCGTTCCCGTTGTCGCCGCCGCAATCTTCGGTTGTTTGAGCAGCACGGATCAGGGCGCGGCCCACCCTGCCGGGCTGTTTTGGGGCTCGGGCGCCAGCGCGGCTTTCGTGGCAGATACGGTCTCCCTCGTCGTGTTCTATGCGGATTCCGCTGGGCGCCCGATCGGCGCCCCCCGGCCGGTCGTGACTTGGCAGTCGTCGGACTCGACGGTGGTCCGGATTCTGACCGATACTCTCGCTCTTGCCGTCGACACGGGACTCGCGACGCTGACGGCGCGCACTCGCCGGGGTACCGCATTCAATCTCTCCCAATCGATCGCTGTAGTGGCACCGCTCGACGGACGTATGGTGTGGGTTCGACAACTCCCCGAAGGCGGGGGCCTTCGGTTGGCGAGGCGAGAGTTTCCAAGAGGGGATGTCGTGCCCTTCCCACCGTTCGGGGGCGAGGGGGATGCCCATGGCCGTGTCAGCGTGGCCCAGGATCGGCGTCGAGCGGTGTCCTATGGGGCTCGGCCGCCCTCGGCGGTCGCGGATCAAGCGCTCTACTTGCTCGATCTCGAGACGGGTACGAGCCGCATCCTGCTGGACACGATGCTTGGGCACCAAATCTGGCCGCTGTGGCTGCCTGGTGACACCCTGATTGCGTTCCTGGCGAACCGCAGTGGTGCCTGGGAAGTCTGGACGGTGCGACCCGACGGCACCGGCGCACAGCGGCGCACGAATCTGCGCTCGCCCTATCCGCCATTCTTTGGCGCCACACCCGACGGTAACCTCGTCCTGACGCTGTATGAGCCCAACGGGGCGAGCGACCTCTGGGAGCTGACATTGGCGGGTGACACCGTGCGACGCCTTACCCAGTCACCGAACTACGAGGGGTCGCCTGCGGTGAGTCCGGACGGCAACACCATCGCATACGTGGCCGGAACCGTGGATGTCCCGGCGCTAGGCTCGCTGGGCCAAGTGTGGCTGGCCGATCGAGACGGATCTAACAGGCGCCGGCTAGTGGCTGCCCACGGCGTCGTGGTCATCCCCGATCTTACGCCGTCGATCACGGTGGCATCGACATCGTCCCCATCCTGGAGCTCTGATGGCGCCTATGTCCTTGTGGCTTGGAACGTTGACCCCGCCTTATTGCATGACGGGTTCTCCTATTACGCGACGCTCGGAGAGATCTACGCCGTGCGGGTCAGCGATGGGCGAGCAATCCGCCTGACACGCTGGCCGCTCATTGATGCACAAGCGGCTCTCAGGTAGGACGCGTCCCTCAGTACGTTGGGAAGGAGATTGTCATGAGCATCCTCAGGAAGGCTTTATACGTCACGTTGACCGCAGCAGTTCTCCCTGGTGCGACGCAAGGGCAGCAGCTAGGGCGACCGACGTTCCGTCCCTCGGACGGCCCTTCGCGAGCCGCTCGTATCGTGCAAGGGCTAACGACGCTGAACGCCGATCTGCGGGCGTTGCGGCGAGTATTCGTCGACTCCTCTGTCGGCCTCGCCGACTGGGTGGAGTTCGAGGCAAGCGCCCTGGGGCGTGTCTCGTCGGGGAATACGCCTGAAGGGGCGGTGGTCGACTTTCTTGCGCGCTATGGCGGGCTTATCTACGGCCTTGACGCGCAGAGTGCGGGACTAGCCCTCGTCGCTCGGTACGATGACGGCGCGTTCACGCACTTTCGATACGCCCAGCAAAGTCAGGGACGGCAAGTGCTGGGAGGCGACCTTCTGGTGCATGTAGCGCGCGTCGGAAATCGGTACGCCGTGCAATCCGTGAACGGCCGCGTCTATCCGGGAATTGATGTGTCGCCTTTGCCCTCGCTGAGTTACGCGCAAGCCCGGGAAGCCGCCCTCGCCGGCCTCATGGGCGCGGCGTTAACAGCAGAGTCAGACAGCATGCTCACGATCGTACCGGACGGAACGGCATTTCGTCTCACGTACATCGTCGGCATCAGGCATGCGTCCCGTGGCCTCTTGATGAGGTACGTCGACGCCCACACTGGTACCGTGTTCGGGGAGGCCTCCGGCGCCATTTCCTTGAGAGGCGACGTCGCAGGATGGGGAAATGACGAATTGAGAGGCGACGTCGCAGGATGGGGAAATGACGAAATGCCGCTAGGGCACGGGGAAAGCTCGGGTGCCCTGTCAGGTTACGTGGCGGCCTTCGGTCCAGATGCATTCGGCAACGTGCAGCATTTCCACGTATGGATGTATTCCGCCAGCGATTTTGCCCTAGCTAGTAACGACAACGTTCCGGGGGTCACGGAGGTGAGAATCGCGGACTTCCGCGGAGCGGACATCGGCGGAACTGCGTGTTCCACTCAACAGCCCATCGTGCGAAACACCGTGACAACATGGGATCCCGACTCCGTTCATCGGAGAGAAGAGGTGAGCGGTGTGTGGAACGTGAGCGAAACTATCAGATTCTACAACACCAAGTTTGGCCGACTCGGCATGAAGCAGCCGCCCACCTCAGTCACGGCCTGTGTTCACGGAGTTTCAGACGGATTCAACGCAATCTACTACGTAAGCACGAGAATGCTCGGGTTTCGGAGGGACACGGATCCTGACAAGGCATCTGTAGCGGGTCAGGACGTGGTTACGCATGAGTTCGAGCACGGTGTCATTCACGCCGATGTCGCGTTCAACGGAGACAACGAGAACGACGCTCTAAACGAAGGCCTGGCGGATTACTTCGGCACCCGTCACCGCGGCTCCTCTTGCGTTGCGCAGGGCGTCTACCTGTCGGATCCGAACAACCCGTGTCTCCGTCAGATCGATAGCGATTCAACATTTGCACAGCGGACCCTAGTGTGCGGGGGAGACTTCCACTGCCTCGGTGTCACGTTTTCGTCTGCCGTTTGGCGGGTGGCGTCCACAACACCCTGGGGGCCCGACACAGACTGGGGTGTTTACAATGGCGTCCGCTACTACATGAGTTCTACGGTGCAGTTCGTCACCGGGCGCGAAGCGGTGGTGCGAGCGGTCAAAGATCGGGCGCACAACAATCAAGGAACCGACATCACGCTGGTGTTGGAGCCAGAATTCTACAACCGTGGGATCGGCCCCGCACCGGTGTCGGTCGGCCTCGCGAGGGGACCATGCTCCGAGTGGGCGCCCCGGGTGGCGGGCGCTGATGCGCGAACGTTCGCCCTCCGATTCGAAGCAGGATCAAGCTACAACGCTGACGGGAGTGCCGACTTGGTCACGTACGGGATCAACCTCGGTACGTACACGGCGTCGTCCCTCCCCATCTTCCAGGCGTCTCAGGTGGCAGGACACGCAGGGAACGACGGGCACAGTCACTCGTTTCGGTTCCGCTTCACAGACGTAGGGACGAAGGTTGGATTCCTCGACTACTATGCTGGCGACGCGGGCTGTGGGATCCAGACCGTGATAGCCGCTCACGATACAGGCGTGGTCCTGGCGGCTCCGAGGGAATTCGCCGTGCGACAGGCGGTGCAGACCCCAACGGGTGTTCTGTCCGCGCGCGTGGCAGGCCCTCGGGCACTTACATCCGCTGCGGTCGATTCTCGCGCAGGAGCCTCGGTCGGAGCACAGGTTCGGGCGTTCGGGATCACGGCGTTGGAAATCGACGTCCCCAACCAGCTTGCCGGCAAGCGGATCGACCTCGCGATCTACGACCTTCAGGGCCGGTCGGTGCGACATATGACGGAGGATGGGCTCGCGGCGGGTGTGCGAACCATCACCTGGGATCAACTCACCAATGGCGGCGCGCGTGCGCCCGCCGGCGTGTACGTCGTCGTCGTAAGGTACGGTGACATCGTGCGGCGCACGCGCTTCGTGGTCCCCGCCGGGCGGTGAGGTGGGCTGCGCGGCGACACTGACCGCCTTGGTCCTTCAAGGGGCCTCCGGTGTCTTCCCCGCCGGCCCCTTGCCGCCGCTCGTTACGGCCAGCGGCGGCGCGGTGGTCGCTTCAGGACGGACGGGTGCCATCCAACTCAACCCTGCGAGTGCCGCATGGGCGCGTGGGGTCGAACTAAGCCTCGTGTCCCATCCTCGCACAGACTTGGAGGGGTTCAGTGCCGTCCTGTCCACCGGCGCGCGTATCGGGCTCGTTGCCAGTATCTGGTCATACGCTTTGAAGGACATCTTCGATTCGGATCTGGTCGCTCTCGATCCTTCGCTCGCAGGCGAAGGTGCAACGAGCGCGGGAGTGAGCCTCGGCGCGTCATGGCGAATGGGACCCGCGGGGTTTGGTCTCGTCGCTGATCATCGAATGCAATCGATCCTCGACCATCAGGCGAGTGCATCTGCTGTTTCTGTCGGCGCGCGGCTCGATCTTAAGGCCGTCGAGTTGGGTGTTGCCTTCCTCGACGTACCTTTGGGATCTCCTCACAACAATGTGTCGCCGCGTCGAACCGCATTGGCGGGTGTCGCCACGACGGTGCGGGCGCTTCGAGGCGTGCGAGTCCGTGCGGAGATCGACGCCCATGCCACCGAGGGCGACTTCTCGCGGGCGTCGTACAGAGCAGCATCTACCGTCGCTCTGCGTCAGGTCGAGGTGACGGGTGGATACTCGTCCTGGGGCTGGTCGGCGGGTGCAGCGGCAACCTATGAGCGGTGGCGGCTGGAGGTGGCGAGCAACTTCGTCTCTTCAGATCGGCTCGATCAGCGTGTGGCGTTCAGCATTATCTACCGATGAGCCTCAGCGCACCTCAGCCATCGCAGCCGTAACGAGCAGCGCGCGCACGACCCCCAACGCTCCATCGAGGTTCTCGTACCACTCCGTCGGCAGGTGCGCGTCGCCGGCCTTGCCACCGGCGCCGAGCGCGATCGCCGGCACGCCGAGGGCGATCGGTACGTTGGCGTCGGTCGACGCGCACGCCAGCTCGTGCGGCCGGCCCAGCACGCGGGTCGCGGCGATCGCGGCCTGGACCAGCGGATGCGCCCGCGGCGTCAGTCCCGACGGGCGGTCGCCCACGCGGCGGACATCGAGGTGCAGCGGGGGAGTGCCGGGGGCGCGGCGGCGGTTCTCCTCGGCCGACGCGTCGGCCAGCGCCGCCTGCACGGTGTCGTCG
>Ga0210382_10000025_pt1 | contig 72118 bp, 69 predicted proteins | sample PLMedo_FD_155452 | JGI IMG/M metagenome (GOLD analysis project Ga0210382, IMG submission 155452) | Groundwater sediment microbial communities from an aquifer in East River, Colorado, USA - PLM0_60_coex redo | ecosystem: Environmental > Terrestrial > Soil > Riparian zone | place: USA: East... | reverse complement strand
CTGCTGCCTCCCGTAGGAGTCTGGGCCGTGTCTCAGTCCCAATGTGGCTGGCCATCCTCTCAGACCAGCTACCCGTCGTCGCCTTGGTGGGCCATTACCCCGCCAACTAGCTGATAGGCCGCGAAGCCCTCCATCGGCGCAACCTTGCGGCTGCTTTCCTCGCCCAGGGATGCCCCCGAACGATCGTATGCGGTATTAACCGGCCGTTGGGCCGGCTGTCCCCCACCGTTGGACAGGTTCTTCACGTGTTACGCACCCGTCTGCCACTGAACCGGAGTTGCCCCCGGTCCCGTTCGACTTACATGTGTTAGGCACGCCGCCAGCGTTCGTCCTGAGCCAGGATCAAACTCTCCAATGGTTGGAAAATTCGAACAGCTCACCGAACGACTGGTACATCTGTCGTCCGAATCACAATCAGAATGAAACCCCTTGCGGCGCGCGTCTGAAAGCGCGCGTCCGCTCAAATGGGGCCGCACTCCACACACTCGATCATCAGTTCTCAAAGAGCCGCTACCAAAAACTTCGTAATGAGACTCACATTCTACCCGGGCCCCAGAAGGCAGTCAAGGGGGCCCGCTATTTGAAGATACGCCCCCCCGTGCCGCCCCTACAGGGTCAGCGCCAAGCGCGCGTAATAGAACCCCCCGTTCATCCCAAACTGCGTCACCCGCCGACTATAGATGAACCGGCCGCTGTTGATGTTAGCGCCGACCCTTTGCTTGTCGGGGAACGTGTTGAACACGTTGTTGCCGCCGAGCCCGAGGCGTATGCCACGCAGCACCTCCAGCCCCAGATCCACGTCAACGAGGGTCTTGGCACCGAACCGTTCGTCGTTGGTAGCGCTGGGCGCCTTGTAGGCGATCGCACCGTAGTACGTCGCACGCACCAGCGCGCTGGCGCGGCCGCCGGCATACCGCGCCGAGAGCGCGCCCTTCTGGTGCGGCAACGCGTCCTCGAGCCGGTTCCGGTCCTCGCGGTTCAGGAGCCGAAGGCGCACGGTGTCGATACTGCTGCCGGCGAACGAGTCGGCCATTGCCTGAGGCAGGTTCACGCGCAGCACTTCCGTCTTGGTAAGGTTCGCCGACGCCGTGAGGTGAAGGGTGCCGCGTCCGACTGGTCGGGCGTGGGCGACGACGATGTCCACCCCGGTCGTACGGGTGTCGACGGCGTTGGCGAAGAATTGGGCACCGGTTACGCCCTGGCTGGCGAAGGGTGCCACCAGCTGGGCGACACGGGCACGGATTGCCACATCCGGCTCGGAGGGCGTGGAAGAAAATTGGCTGGTGATGACGACGCGATCGTCGATTGTGATGCGGTACACGTCGGCGGTGATCGAGAGGTCGTCGCGCGGGCGGGCCGTGATACCGGCGCTGACGTTAACGGACCGCTCCTCGCGCAGGGCGGGCACGCCGAACGCCTTGGTCACACGACTGCGGTTGTTGCTGGTGAGGATGTTACGCGGCTCGAGCTGCCCGGTCCCGACGTTAATCACGAACTGCGTGCTGACGTTGTTGAACCAGACCTGATGCAGCGCCGGCGCCCGGAACCCGGTGCTCACCGCGGCGCGTACCGCGACGTTCGGGACGACCTCGAGCCGAGTCGCGATCTTGCCGGTGAACGTATTGCCAAAATCGCTGTAGCTCTCGTAGCGCCCGCCCACGTCCACGAGAAAGCGATTGCTGAACTGGGTCTCGAGGCCGGCGTACCCGGCAATGTTCGTGCGGGAGCGGTTCACCTCGTTCGCCGGGCGGAATCCGGGGAACCCCTGGGCGCCGGGTTGCTTCGGGACTCCCGCGGCGGTGGTGTCGAAGTCCACGCCGGCCGAGTCGCCCCCATTGCCGAGCTGCCAGGAGGCAGCGTCGCCCGCCCGGATGGTGTAGTTCTCGACGCGATACTCGCCACCCAGCACGAGCGACAGCGCTCTCACGCCAGGGGCGGAGATGGGGCGCACGAGATCGAGGTTCCCCGCAGATTGCGCGAAGCCGAGCCGGCCGGCGTCGAAGGTCGTGGGACTGCTGAGACCCATCGACGCGTTGACGGTGTTTTCGATGATGAACTGGAAGTCATTGCGGCCGTGCGTCAGACTGAAGTCGACGTCCCACCCGTTGGTCGCGCCGCGCACGCCGGCACTGAACGACTGGTCATCGACGCCGGTATTGATGCGCGGCACGAAGCCGTTGGGGAAGATCGCCAGCACGCTCTGCGGCTCCTGATTCGGCAGCCGGAAGAACGCACCGGCGAGCCCGTTCCGGCGCGACGCCCCGCCAAAGGCGTACAGCTCGGCGTCGCCCGCGAGGGGGAGTGCCGCGTTGAAAAACGCCATGCCCACCGTGGCGTCCGATTGACCGACGTCCATCGTGAAGTCGCGGCGCGTCAGGCCCCGCGCGGCGAGCGCGACATCGGTCGGGCCGGTGCTATCGGGAATGCCGGGAAAGATCGCCCCCGACCACGGTGCGGCCCGGTTGGTCGCACCGCGATCCAGATACTCGCCGGTCACGTTGAAGAATCCGCGGTCGCCGATCGCGAAGCCGGCATTCAGGTCGGTCTTGACCTGCTCGCCGTCCCCTTCCCCGGTCACCCCCGTGGTCGTGGTCGCTTGGATGCCATCGGTCTGCCGCTTGAGGACGATGTTGATCACGCCTGCGATGGCGTCGGAGCCGTACTGCGCGGCGGCACCGTCGCGTAGCACCTCGATGCGGTCGATGGCAGAGGCGGGGATGGCGTTGAGGTCGACGCCGACGGTGCCGCGCCCGAACGTGCCGTTCACGTGCACCAGGGCCGGCGCGTGCCGCCGTTTGCCGTTCACCAGCACGAGCACCTGGTCGGGGCCGAGGCCGCGCAGACTCGCCGGATTGATGTGATCGCTGCCGTCGGCGATGGTCTGATGTGAGGCATTGAATGAGGGCGCCAGGGCGCCGAGGATCTGGTTGACCTCGGTCTGCCCTGTCTCCTGAATCTCCGCGGCGGCGATGACGTCCACGGGCACGGGAGTTTCAACGGCGGTGCGCGCGGTGCGCGAGCCGATCACGGTGACTTCGGAGAGGGCCAAAGCGCTCGGGGCGAGCTGGAAGTTCGCGGTGGCGGTTGCGCCGGCAACGACGGTCACGCGTTGCTCCGCCGCCGCGTAGCCGATAACCCGCGCGCGCAGCGTATGCGTACCGGGCGGCGCACTGAGGCGGTACTCGCCGCGGGCATTGGTGGTGGCGGTACGCGCCGTGCCGACGACCGCGACGCCGGCGTTCGCCAGCGGAGCGCCCTCGGCGCCAGTGACCGTGCCGGTGATGCTACCGGTTTGCTGCTGGGCGGCGAGGGGCGCCACTACCACCGCCGCCAATCCTAACACGAGCGTGGAGAATCGCACGGAAACCTCCTTATCAGCGAGCTTCGATCTGCGGCTTGACGTGCTTCTCGTAGCAATCAGGACAGATGCCATGACTGAACTGCGCCTCGGAGCGCTTTTCGACGTAGCGCTCGATCGGCTGCCACTGCTCGGCCTGGTCGCGGATGCGCTTGCAGTACGCGCAGATCGGGAGCAGGCCCTCGAGCTGCTGCACATGCTGCCGCAGGCCGAGGATGCGCTCGGCGACCTTGAGGCGGGCACGCAGCTCCTCGAGGTCGACTGGCTTGGTGATGAAGTCGTCCGCTCCCGCCTGCATCCCCTGGAGGTAGCGCTCGTGACCGCCCGCCGAGGTCACGAGGATGACATAGACGTACCGCGCGTCGGCGCGTGTGCGGATGCGGCGGCACAGCTCGGTCCCCTCGATCTGCGGCATCTGCCAATCCGAGATGACGACGGGAAAGTGCGCCAGTTGGAGGTCGGCCCAGGCCTCGGCGCCGTCCGCCGCGACGGTCACCTCGTACCCCATCCCCTTGAGCGCCGCGCTGAGCGTGAGCCGGGTGACGGCGTCGTCTTCCGCAATCAGGACGTGCATCTACTCCGGTGGCCCGCCCCCGCCGCCCCCCGGGCTTCCGGGCCGCAAGATGGCGACCGTCGCGAGCGCCAGCAGGGTCCCGGCGCCGGCGAGGGCGAACGCGAACGCGACCGACTTGGTGCGCTGCAGGCGGCGCACCTCGACCCGCAGCACATCCTGGGGCGTGACCCCTACGCGCTGGTACAGGAGCTGCGATCCCAGCTCCCGCGACCCGATCCCGGTCCGCACGGAGAGCAGCAGGCGGCCATCCTGGCGGTCGACCAGGGTCCCACGCAGGGGGTGGAGGTCGACGCCCAGGGAGTCTCGGAGCGCAAGTTCCTTTTCGGTCGACAGAAGCGCCCGCACCTCGGTGCCTACGGGCACCGCTTCGAGCGTCGCGGGCACGTAGGTGTAGCACCCGAGGGAGAGCGCCGCGCCGACCACGCCGAGTGTGGCGCTCCATCGTGACGTCACGGGATGTTCGGGTTGGTTTCGCGCTCGTTCCGTCCAACGGGGAAGCAGAGCGCACGCGCCACGGGCGCCGTCATCGTTTCGATGGGTGTCGGAGACAGCGTCCCCGGGTGCGACACGCGATACGTCCCATCGATGTAAGCGCCCGGGATACTGTTGAGCATCCAGCGGCGCAGGTCTCCAAGCCGGCGGGCCTCGAGCCACAGCTCGAGGGCACGCTCCAACTTCAAGAGGCTCCACGCCGAATCCACGGTAATCGTCGTGCTGTAGAGCGGCTGACCGAGGTTGGTGCGGCGCAGGTTCATCTTGGTGACGGCCGTCGGGGCGTCATTACTCGCGAGCGCCGCCTCGGCCTCGATGAGCCGCATCTCCCAGCCGCTTGCGAGCCGCACCGGGTCGCCCCTGGCCGTGTACTTCGCTTCGGGCCAGAACGGTACGCGGCCCCCGAACTTTTGCACGGCGGCGTCACCCAACGTGTCCGACTTGGTCGTCGTGTCCCACTTGACTCGCGAGTCCCTGGTGGTCCGATAGTAGCCCTCGTAGAACGTCCCCCACTGTGTATGCGCGCGGAACGACTGGTTGGCCCTCGCCCAGTAGAGATAGTTGTACTGGTCCGGGGCCGCCGCCGAGTACGGGGCCTGGAACACGAACGTGTTGGCGGGAACCAGCGCCGCGTCGGCGAGGGCGTCGGCCCAGGTCCCGAGGCCGTAGGTGGCGAGGTCGGCGCGCACCGACGCTCGGCCGGCCCGTGCGGCAAGGATGAAATTGGCCGTCTGCGTGGTGGTATCGCCGCTCGCCGTGAAGGTGGCGATCGCGTTCGTGAACGCCGTGTCCGCACGGAAGAAGTAGAGCGTGTGGGACCCGAGGCTCCCCGGCGCCAGGACGTACGCTGTCGTGTCGGGTACCACGATGGGGATCACCGATTGGCAGAAGTTCTCGCCCAGCAGCCGGTTGGCGAAACCGGCGTAGAGGTGCGCCTGCGCGACGAGGAGCGATTTGGGGAACAGCGCGTCGGGCATGACGCGGTTGAAGCGCGCCACCGCGGCCTCGGGCGTGTACCGCGCCACGTTGGACGACGTCCAATCGGCGTTCATGGTTGCGTCGGTGGGAAGCCCGACCTGCACGGCTGTGGGAATGCCGAAGCTGCCCGTGGAGCCGGCGGGATTGATCTCGAAGGTCACGGCCGCCCCCCAATACAGGAGCTGGCCGCCCGTCAACGCGCTGGAGCCGATCGCGTCGGACAGCGCGCGGCGGGCGCCGACGACCACGGCGGGCCACGCGGCGGGGTTGTCGAGATCCTTGTCCGGCGTGAGCCCCGGGTTCGTCACGTCGGTGTTGCACGCCGCGGCGACGAGGAGCGCCACCGCAGCAGCAAAAGTACCAGAGGTACGCACAGGTCGCTCCCTTCTCAGAACGTCATGCGCAGGTTGAAGGTGATCACCGCGGGCGGCGGGATGTGCTCGGAAATATCCCGGTTCTGCGAATCGAGCGCGTCCCGGCCCACCATCTCGGGGTCGAAGAGGCGCAACTGGCTGTTGATCCATTTCAGGTAGTTCTGCGCCGTAATGGTCAGCGTCGCGGAGGTCGCCCGGCGGATGGCCCAGCCCACGGGAATCGTGAGCGTCACGTCGCGCAGCTTCCAGAAGTCCTGCGGGAACCAGAATGTGTCTAAGTTGTTCTCCGCCGCCACGCACTCCTTGCGTTCGCGCGCCGTGAGCTGCGGAATGTTCGCATTGTGGAGCGAATCCGTTGGGCCGCCGGGATAGAGGATCGGGTAGGCGTGGGCGCACGTCGGCCACCGCACCGACCGGTTGAGCGCATTGAAAGACGCTCCGTCCTGGATCCATGCCCCGCCCTGATATTCGCCACGCGCCGACAAGGTGACGCCCTTCGGCAGGCGGAGGGTCAGGATCTGACCCAGGATCAGCGTGGGCTGCTGCGGCCCGAAGATATGGAAACCGTCAGCCGTGCACGATGACCGGCACACGGTGTCGGGTGCGGCGATCTCGTTTGGGTTGTTGATAATGACGCCCCGCGCGGCCATGGGCGGGAATCCCACTTCGACCCAGCCGCCGCCCGCCGCAAACGGCACGACCGGACCGATGGCCGTGCGGCCGAGGTCGCGCACCAAACCATGATTCGTGTACGCCGTGACGCCGAGGTCGAGTCCCCATGTCGGCTGGCTGACCAGCACGCCGTTCACGGCCAGCTCGAACCCGGTATTGGACATGCTGCCGACGTTCGCGATCTGGTTCTGGGGGAAGCCGAGCGAAGAGATCTGACGCACGGAATAGAGCGCGTCGTTGGTGAGCCGATGATACCAGGTGGCTTCCAGCGTCAGGCGGCTATTCAGCAGCGCCGCGTCGAAGCCCAACTCCGCTTCGCGGGTGCGTTCGGGACCGACAAGGGTGTCACCGACGCTCCCGGGTTCAAAGCCGGGTTGCCCGCTCGACGTCGCAGCTCTCCAGCTCCGCACGGCATCGAAGGCCCCTGGAGCCCGGCCCGACCACCCCAGGGCGCCGCGGAGCTTCACTTCACCCCATCCGGCAGGCCAGAAGCGTTCGTCCGAGATCACATAGGATCCGCTGATCTTGGGGTACGTCTGAAGCCCCAGCGATTTCCCGAACGCAGTGTTCCCGTCGATGCGAACTCCGCCGGTCAAGAAGTAGCGGTCGCGGAGCTTGAAGACGTTCTGAAAGAAGAAGCCCGCGTTCACGACGCGTAGGCGCGACTCGCTCGCGACGTAGAGCGCGGCGTTCGTCACGACGGGGAGCCCGGGCCCCGGAAACCCCTCACCGTACGCGCTCGTTCGGACCTCTTCCGACGTGATGCTCTGGCCTCCCACCGAGAAAGTCGACGCGAGCTGCGGGGATACCTGGAACTCCATGTTCCCGACGTAGTCCGCGGTCAGGAGCGAGTAGCGGATCTGCTCGTCGAGGAGAATCCCTTGGGGTGCGGCCACGAACCCAAAAGGCCGCACGTTTCGGTTCTCCTGCTGGGCGAGATCGTACCCCAACGTGAACCGGTTGGAGAACCACGGGAGTGGCGTATACGTCACCGTGGCACCCGAGACCAGGCGCCGGATGTTTGTCGTGATCGCTTGATTGAGAAGCGAATCGATCACGGCGGGATCGCTTGATGAGCGGTAATTTCGCTCGGCTCGGTAGACATTGAGCACCAACCCGTGCGCGTTGTTCCCCGCCGGGGTATTCGATAGGGCGGTGTTGGAATACGCCGTGTTCCACTCCACACGCACGTTGTCGAAGAGGTTCAGGCCAATGTTCCCTCGAGTCGCGAGCTTCTTTTCGTTGTCTAGCGGCAGGACGCCGTCGTTGTCGTCCGACGTGCCGGAGAAGAAGTACTGGATTCCCCTTGCGCCACTCGTGCCGCCGGACACCGAACCGCTGAATCGCTGCCGGTAGGCGTTCCGGATCCAGGAGCACCCAGTCACTGGGGCCTCGTGACATTGTCCCTTGACGTCGCCGGCGGGGCGGAGGTTGAGGTAGGGAACGGAGTCGGTCCCAAACGGGCGCAGCTGCGCGAAGCCCTGGCCCGTCTCGAAGGTCCAACGCGGCGGGCCGCCCGAGCCGCGTTTGGTGAAGATCTGGATCACGCCGGCCGCGGCCTCGGTCCCGTACAGGGTGCTCGCCGCCGCGCCTTTGATAACCTCGACGCGCTCGACGTCGGCCGGATTGATGTCGTTGAGCGGACTCGCCTGATAGTTGGCACCACGGAAGCCGTTCGAGTCATCGAACGGCGGGCGATTGCGCCGGTAGCCCTCGCTGCGCACGCGCACGCCGTCCACGTACACGATCGGCTGGTTGCTCTGGCTCACGCTGACCGCGCCACGCAACCGGATCTGGGCACCCTCGCCCGCCATCCCGCTCGTCTGCATCACATTCAGCCCGGGCGCGCGAGCCTGCAGCAGCTGATCCATGTTGGCAGGCGGATCTTTGACCTGCGACAGGTTGACCTGGGCGATCGAGTTCCCCACCTCGCGGACCCGCGCCTGCCCTGCCGTGCCGGTCACCACGACCGCATCGAGCTGCAGCACGCTCAGCGTGAGCGCCACGTCGACGGGGATCGCCTGATCGGCGCTCACGGTGACCCGCAGCGTGGCGACCTTGTAGCCGATGGCGAGCACGCGGATCTCGCGTGGTCCTGCGGGGACGTTGAGCAGGGTGAAGCGACCGTCGGGCCCGGTCCGGGTGCCGATGTTCGTGCCGCCGACCGTCACCTCGGCGCCGGCGATCGGCTCACTGGTTACGGCGTTCTTGACGGCACCTTCTACGGTGCCGACCTGGGCCGCCGCCGACCGCGCGGCGAGTGAGAGGCCCAACGTGATGGCGACCGCCGCCAGGACGCGCGACGTCCTGGGGCGCCAGACCGACATGAGAGGCGGCACGGGATCCACTCCGGTTACGTGTTGGGTTGGAAATGTCACCGGGGGGAACCGGTGTCAAGGATGCGCCCGGGAGGATTCGAACCTCCGACCAACAGCTTAGAAGGCTGCTGCTCTATCCACCTGAGCTACGGGCGCGGAGTCGGGGCGGCGGGATTCGAACCCGCGACCTCCTGGTCCCAAACCAGGCGCGCTACCGGACTGCGCCACACCCCGCACTACTAGACGCGTAGACGCACAGGAAACCTATTAACCGGCCCTCAAAAAGCTACGCAGACCGCCGCAGCAGCACCTCGATCAGCGCCCGGAACGCGCGGCCGCGGTGGGAGAGCCGGTGCTTGGCGGCCGGTGGCGCCTCCCCGAACGTCGCCTGCAGCTCAGGAGAATAGAAGAGCGGGTCGTAGCCGAAGCCGCCGGTCCCCCGTGGCTCCGTCAGAATGTACCCATCACAGGTGGCCTCGACGATCTCGGGTACGCCGCCGCCGGTCGCGAGGAATGCGACCACGCAGCGATAGCGGGCGGCGCGGCGCTCTTCCGGAATCCCCGCCAGCTTCTCGAGCAGGAGGGCGTTGTTCGCCGCGTCGGCGGCGGCACCCTCGACGCCCGCCCAGCGCGCCGAGCGGACGCCAGGAGCCCCGCTCAGGGCCTCCACCTCGATCCCCGAATCGTCGGCGACGGTGGGCAGCCCGCTCCGCGTCGCGAAGTAGCGCGCCTTGGCAACCGCATTCTCGACGTAGCTCGTGCCACGCTCCAGGTCCGCCTCCTCGGGAAGGCGCTCCAGGAAGCGGTCGGCGGGGAACGCGACGTCGAAGGGCAGGCCGGTGAAGAGGTCGCGGATGTCGCGCGCCTTCCCGGGATTGCGGGTCGCGACGAGCAGCTTCACCGACCCAGCTTCCGCAGCAGGTCCGTCGTCGACTTCCCCGCGACGAGCGGCACCCGCACTACTCGCCCGCCCCACCCCTCGACCTCGGCGGCGCCGACGATCGCCTCGCGCGCGTAGTCCGCTCCCTTCACGAGCACGTCCGGGCGCAGGCGTTTGATCAGCGTGAGGGGGGTATCCTCGTCGAACAGCACCACGCAGTCCACCGCGGCGAGCGCCGCGAGCAAGCGAGCCCGGTCGTCCGCGCTGACGAGCGGCCGATCGGGAGGGGGGGGGGCCTTGGCGAGGCGGCGGACCGACGCGTCGTTGTTCACGCCGACCACGAGCGCGTCGCCCTCGGCGCGGGCCGCCTCGAGCAGCGCGACGTGACCCGCGTGCAGGAGATCGAAGACGCCGTTCGTGAACACCACCCGCCCCCGCTGCGCCGCGCGCCAGGCGGCCGCGGCGTCGGGCGCGCGAACCTTCGTGGCGGTGTTCAGCCTAGAGCGGCTCCGAGGCCCGGGGATGGAAGGTGAAGGTGTGGTGGAAGAGGGGGAGCGACACTGTGTCGCTGTAGCGGGTCTCGATCCGGATCTCCCGCGGCGATGCCGTTCGGGTGACGAGCACGTTCGCGCCGGCCGCCTCGGGGAGGCCGATATCCTGGGCGGCGGCCTGGATGCGCCGACGGATCGTGCCGTCGTCGAGGGCCGCGGCGACCCGCGCCTGCGTCTGCATCTCGTCGAGCAACCGGTAGTAGCGGAAGTACACCTCGCCAATGTTGACGCCGTAGTACAGTGCGGCGACGAAGATCAGCAGCGAGAAGAGGCAGCTTTTGGAGCTCGCGCCACACCGCGAACCGTTCACCACTGCGACTGCGCTCCGTCCACGATGTCGTTGACGAGCTTTTGGAGCGCTACCTTGCGGCCCTGGACCTCCTGCGGCGGATCGTACTCGCCGTCCACGGACAACCCTTGCCGTTTCCAGACGGTCTTGCCCTCGCGCCGATTCTCGATCTCGACATCCACGGTCAGCTGCACCTTGCGCCGGGTCACTGTCACGTTGCCCTGCCCCGGTTGGAAGGCGACGGGCAGGCCGGCGTCGTAGCGCACCACGCGGCCCCGGACGATCGCGTCGGCGGTCGCCTCGCCCGCGACCCGCAGGCCGAGCCGCCCTTCAAGCGCCTCCCGCACCGCGGTGCTGACCTCCTGGGTCAACGCCGGCTCCGGCGTGTCGTTCTCGAACGGCAGGATGGCCACCGTCTTGACGTCGGGCAGTCCGCCCCCGGCGAAGCCGTAGAGGCAGGCGGCGAGCCAGAGGGTCGACGCGCTAACGCCGGCTGCGCCACAACGCCGGCGGAATGACCGCCGCCGTATCCACTGCCACGACTGTGAGCTCAAACCGGGCCGAAGCCTCCGGGAAATCGACGCGCGCGAATACCGGGCGCGCCTGGAGATCGAACCGCGTGCGGCTCCGCGCCACCACCCCTCCGTTGCGCCGCCATTCCGCCTCGAGCACCCGTTCCGCGCCGGGCGTCGCGACATACGTCAGTGTGTCACCCGGTTGCGCAAACCGCCAGATGATACGCCGCGCTCCCGCTGTGCCACTCACCGTATCCACCCGCCCGAACACCGCCGCGCTGTCGCCCGGCGGCCGCACCATGCCCAGCGACGCCCACAGCATCGGGATCGCGGGAACGAGGGACCGGAAATTCGCCTCGGGATCCGCCCACGCCACCGTGTCACCGATCACCACCGCCGCGCCGCTACCCAACCCGAACGGGCCCGCGTAGTCGAACCGCAGCGAGTCGGGCGGCGCGATGCGGGCGCTGCCCCGCCCCGCGTACCGTACCCGGCGGTCCTCGTAGCGCCAGCGGAACCGGAGGATCGTCGGGCCCGCGGGCAGCGCGGCGCGCGTCCAGGCGAGCGCGCTGTCGCGGCTCGCGGGGGCCAGCGCCGCCGGCACGAGTGGAGCCGGCGGCCCCGGGCAGGCGGCGAGCAGCGCACAGGCGGCAATGTAGGAAGGGGCTCGGAGCCGGTCAAGCGAAAAGCGTTGCCGACTCAATAGTTGAACCCGAAAAAGAAGTCCATGAACTTGGTGCCGCGGCTCGACTGGGGCAGCCCGTAGAACCCGGGATCGCCCGAGTGAAAGCGATAGCCCAAGTCGAGCCGCAAGACGAGGGGTGGACCGATGGGCATCCGCAGCCCGAGGCCACTCGAGCCGAGTTCGCCACGCCCGGGCGTGGTTTCGGTCCACGCGCGGCCGTAATCGACGAACAGCGCGCCCTGGACGCCGGGGAAACGCGCGGCGCCGAACGGGAACCCGATCGTCAGGAAGTCGGTGATGGGAAAGCGATACTCCGCGTTCAAGAGCCAGGCACGCGTCCCGGCCACGTACCCGTAGCGCGGGTAGCCGCGGAGCCCCCACGACCCGCCGATGTTGATGCGCCGCGGCCGCTCGCCCCCCGATGCGTAGCCCTGCACCCGCACCGCGAGCGCGCTGTGCAACGAGACGCGGAAGTACTGGCGGACGTCCGCCGAGAGGAGCCACGAGTCGAAGCGCCCGTGGCTCAGGTCGTTCACCAGACCGGCGGTGAGGTTGTAGCGCTCGCCATCGATCGGGCCCGTCGCCAGCCATAGCGTGTTGTCTTTCACGTACGTCAGGTAGTTGGACGCGAGCCAGCCGACGCGCCGCAGCTCGTCCACACCGGTGGTCAAAAAATCGAAGCGGTCGGAGCGCTCGATCCGGTACTCACCGACGAGGCGCCGGAATCGGGTGAACGGATAGCGCACCTGCGCGAACGCGCCGTAGGCGGTCTCCTCGAAGAGCGTGTTGAAGTCGCCCTCGTAAAACAGGCCGCGTTGGCGGAACGCCCCGACGCCCCAGTTGATGCGGCGGGATTGGTTCAGATAGAACACCGTGCCATTGACGTTGTCGACGAGGCTGCCAAGCCCGGTCCCCTGGAACGACGACAGCCCCACGAACATGACGCGGTCCGAGAGCATGTCGCTGAAGAGGAACACGGCGCCCTGCGCGGATCCGAGCCCCGGAGCCACGACGGCATCGCCCGCGGCGAAGTCGAGGGAGAACTTCTTCTCGTAGGGCGCGGCGTCGGCACGAGCGTACTGCGGGTGCGACAGCTCGCCCCAGGTCCACTCGGGCGCGGGCAAGCCGGGCGCCAGCGCAAACGCCGCCGTGGTCGTGTCCGCCCGCGGCTCCGCGTAATAGATATTGAACGTCAAGTCCGCGAACCCGCCGAACACCAGGCCGCCCCGGCCCGGCACCCACTGGGGGTCGAACGCGCCGTTCAGCGTGTTGGTCTCCTGCCGCCCCGTGCCGGTCGAGTCGATCGAGTACACCTGGAACGTGCCGTCACGATCACTCGCGAAATAAATCCGCCCTGGCCCGCCCTTCCCCGGCGACCAGCGCGGGCCTTCGTCCCGCCAATCGCCGTAGGTGAGGTAGCGGATCGCACCGGTCGCGAGGTCGAGCGCGAACAGGTTCCGCGCGCCGCCCGGCCCGAACGGCGTGCGATCGGAGGAAAAGACGACGGTGCGCCCGTCCGGGCTGACGGTCGGGTCCGCGTCCTCGTAGCGGTCGGACGTCAGGCGCTCCAGCCGCCCGTCGGCAAGCCAGAGGCGGTACAGGTCCGAGTACCCCGAGACCGAGAGGCCGCTGAACACGACGCTCTGCCCGTCGGGCGCCCACGCGGGCGAGAGAATGGACACCAGCTCCGAGAACTGGTAGCGCCCCACCACCCGCCGGCGCGCGAGGCTCCAGAGGAACAGCGCGTCACGCTCCGCGTACTTGCTGCTGAAGGCGACGACGCCTTCGGCATTGACGTCGAGCCGCGACTCGAAGAAGTGGAACGACTCGAACTGCTCGGTGCGCTCGCCCTGCACCACCGTCCGCTTCCGGCCGCCGTCCACGTCCTGCGCGTAGATCGTGGCGTATCCGTTGGCTGGAGAAAAGAAGAGGTACGACGGTGCGGTATCCCCGGGGAGCCAGTAGACCGCGGGCTTGATCGCGAGCTCGGTGAGGCGCCGCGAGGTGATCGCGAGCGGCCGTTGGCCCGTGACCGCCGGGTAGTAGCGCTGCCGCATCCAGTACTGCCACTCGTCCGAGAGCTGCTCCAGCGAGCGGCCGTACACGCCGGCGACGGCTTCGTCGAATGTCGCGTATTTCCACAGGTCGCCGTACAGCTGCAGGATGCGCCATTCGCCATAGCGCTCGGCGAGATACCGGTGGATGCTGCCGCCCACCGGATAGACGAGGCCGCCGTACGCGTACGTCAGGTCGCGCAGCGACGGCAGCTGACCCGCTACCGTCATGTCGCGCAGCACCATCTCGTCGCGGGTGTCCTCACCGCTCGAGAAGAACTCCGCCAACCCCTCGGTCCACCACAACGGCATCGCGGCCTGCCGCAGGCGCGGATAGCGGGCGAACACCTCGGCCGCGACGCTCAGCTGGAAGACGTGCACCAGCTCGTGGCGCAGGGTGTGGCGGAACTCGCTGTAGCTGCCGCGGAACGGCATCGCGACCCGGCGTTTCATGAACTCCGTGACGCCAAGCAGGCCCTCGGGAGGGATGAAGGGCAGGATGTTGGTTTGCTCGAAATCCGCGTGCGAGGCGTAGACAATCAAAGGAATACGTCGAGTAACTGCGTGGTTAAAACGACGTTCAAGTGAATCGTAACTCTCTTCGGCGTATGCAAGCGCTACGCGGCCGAGCTCTTCTTCCTCTGGATAGTAGTACAAGTCGACGTGCTCGCCGCGGAGCACGCGCCAGTCAAAGCGCCGGTACTGGATCTTGTTCTGACCGAAGTACCCGAATTGAGCCGAGAGGGGGGCGGCGGCCGCCAGCCCAAGGAGGAGACAGGCCAGAGCCCTCACCGGTGGATGCTCCGAATCCGATCCCCCATGGCGATCGCCTCGAGCACCCCGCCGCCCGAGATGACCCGCCCGAACACCGTGTAGATACCGTCGAGGTGCGGCTGGGCCGAGTGGGTGATGAAGTACTGGCTGCCCCCGGTGTCCGGCCCCGAGAGCGCCATCCCCAGCGTCCCCACCTCGTAGCGCACCGGGTTGATCTCGTCCCGCAGCACGAAGCCGCGTCCGGGACCGCCCCACCCGTCGCCTCGAGGATCGCCGTCCTGGACGACGAAGTTCGGCACCACGCGGTGCCAGCGCGTGCCGTCGAAAAACCGTCGCTCGACGAGCCCGAGGAATGCCGCCACGGTGAGCGGCGCCTCGACCGGAAGCAGCTCGATCTCGAGCGTGCCGCGATCGGTCTCGACGGTGACCCGCGGATTGGGCTGGCCGGTGAGCGCTGGGGCCAGCCAGCGCCGCGCCATCTCGCGGTACTCGGCGGGGGTGCGGCCAGTCGCGATCGGCAAGGCTGGTCCCCACGCGTCGCGCGAGTCGGGAAGGGTGTCGGCCGCGAGCCGTCGCACCAAGTAGTCGTCGGGCCGTGGGACGGCACCGAGGAATCGCGTCGCGACGCGCAGTGCGCCGGTCGGGCTCGCCCGGGCGATCGCGCCCAGCGCCGCGACGGCGGACAGGCGGGCGTCGTTGAAGGGGTCGTTCTCGGCCCGCCGATAGGCCTGGACGAGCAATTCGACGTCTTCCGGATCGGGGTGACGGCCCAGCAGGTCGGCGGCGACGCTGCGCACGGCAGGGTCCTCATGCCCCAGGAGCGTGCGCGCGCGGCCCACCAGGGCGGCGTCTCCGCTGTCGCTGACGATCCGGGCCAGGCCTTGGAGGGCACGGGCGACTACACGGCCGTCGGGATCGGCGAGCAGCGCCTCGAGCCGTCCGCGGCTGCGCGCGGCGTCGAACGCCTCCGCGGCCACGCTGCGCCAGCGCCAATCAGCGTCGCCGGTGAGCTGAGCGACCGCGGCGACGCCGCTCGCGGAATCGGCTTGCGCCAGCGCGATCAACGCCTGACGCCGCAGCGCGAAGGCGCTGCTCACAAGCCGCGCTCGGAGCGCCTGGACCGCGACGGCGCCGCGCAACACACCCAGGGTGGTCTCGGCCTGGACAGCGACGCCGATGTGCTGGTCCCCGGCGAGCGGCACAACGGCGGCGGCGAGCCCGGAGTCGGCGAACGACGCCAGCGCGCGAAGCGCGTTGATCCGCACCTGGGGACTCGGATCGTCGAGCAGCGGCCGCAGCCGGTCCACGGCGCCGCGAGCGTCGAGCCGTGCGCTATCGACCAGTGCGCGCGTGACGCCTCGGGCAGCGACGGCGCGAATCGTGGGCTCGCGGTCCGCCAGAGCGGCGAGGAGACGCGCCGCGCCGCGGGGCGTGCGGAGGCGGCCGAGCGCGTACACCGCGCGCCAGCGGGTCGCGACGTCGGCGTTCTCGGCGAACGCGACGAGCTCGGCGACGGGGGCGCGGGACCCGAGGCGCCGCGCCTCGAGCAGAGCCGCCGCCACCACTGGGGGCGTCGGCGGTGGCGCGCCCGCGGAGCCGGTCGCCATGATCTCGCCGAGGGCGCGCGCCCCTTCGTCCCCACCGATTTTGGCGATCGCCGTCACGGCCTCGACCTGGGCCGGCCCCTGCTCCGCGGCGGAGCGGGCGCGCACCAGCTGCAGCAGCGGCGGGAGCGCGCGCGCGTCCTTGAGCAATCCCAGGGCGAACGCGGCGGCGGCCTCCACGGCGGGCGCCGTGTCGCCGAGGACAGGGATGAGGAGCTCGACCGCCGCGGCGTCGCCGATGCGGCCCGCCGCCAGGGCGGCCTGGCGCCGCACGGCGGGGTTCGGACTGGCGAGGGCATCACGCACGGCCGCGGCGTCGAGGCGACGTGCGTCGGAGGCGGCGAGGAGCGCGGCCAGCTGGCCGACGAGCGTTTCGTCCGTTGAGGGCGTGGGCTGCTGGGCCGCCGCCGTCGGAGGGGAGGCGAGCGCGGCGAGACCTAGAATAAGGAAGAGCGCGGCGCTACACGCGCACTGGGTCTGGCGTCGGCTCGAGCAGGTCACACACATGCTCCGGAATGCGCGACAGGGCGTGTCGTGCGTTGAGCGCGATCAGCGATGTCTGCGCCGTGGCCAGGAGCTCGCCCGTCTCCGCCCGCTCCACGGCGTAGCCGAAGATCACACGCCGCGAGGCCCGGTCCCGCACCCAGCACCGCACCCGCACCAAGTCGTCGTAGCGCGCCGGTTGGCGGTAGCGCACGCCCACGTCGGTGACCGCGAGGTAGAGCCCCTGCGCTTCCAAATCTTTGTAGGACACCCCCCGCTCGCGCAGGTGTTCCGTGCGGGCCATGTCCATCCAGACGAGGTAGTTCGCGTGGTACACGAACCCCATCTGGTCGGTTTCGGAGTAATTGACGCGGTGCGATACGGCGCTGATCACGCCGGGCGCCCGGCTACTCGCCGTACGGGATCCAGATGTTCTTCACCTCGCATGCGCGGCGCAGGAACTCACGCCCCTCGCCCTGGCGCGGATCGAGCCAGTCGCGCGTCCGCGTCACCGTCCAAGTGCGCTTCATGTTGGCCGCCGACGCGAGCTCGACGGCCTTCGCCCCGGCGGCGGTGCCGCAGTACCACACGCCGTCCACGTCGTCGTGCTCGGCAAGCACCTTGGCGAGGGCGTCCTTAGCGCCCGTGACCACGTTCACGACGCCGTCGGGGACGTCGGAGGTTTCGAGCACCGTATAGAACTCGGTCGCTGCGATCGGGTGCGCCTCGGACGGCACGGCGATCACCGTGTTCCCGGCCGCGATGGCGGGCGCGACGAGCGACACGAACCCGAGCAGCGGGCACTCCTCCGGCGCGATGAGACCGAGCACGCCGACCGGCTCGTTCATCGCGAGCGTCACGCCTCGGATCGGCGTGTGGTGCACCGCGCCGTCCCATTTGTCGGCCCAAGCGGCGTACGTGAAGAGGCGCGCGATTGCCGCGGCCACCTCGCGTCCCGCCGCCTCCGGTCCGCCGCCCGTCAGCGCCGCGATGCGATCCGCGTATTCGCGCTCCCGCGTCGCGAGGTTCTCCGCGATGTAGTACAGCACCTGCGCCCGGGTGTGGCCGCTGGCCCGCGCCCACCCGGCGGCAGCATGGGCGGCCTCGACGGCGTTGCGGATGTCCTTGCGGTTCCCCTCCCCCACCTCGCCGAGCACGCGCCCGTCGGGGGGGGGTGCCGCGATCGCGCGGGAATAGCCCTGGTCGGGGCGGACCTGTTTGCCGCCGATGAAGAGCTTGTAGGTGCGGTCGATGGGAGGGAGGGCCTCGGGCCTAGGGCCTAGGGCCTTGGGCGGTCCCATGCTGGCGTCCGCAGCCCCTAGGCCCAAGTCCCCAGGCCCTAGCCCCGCTTCATCAAGTTTCAAATACTCCCACATCCCTTCCCGCCCACCCTCGCGGCCGAATCCCGATTCACGGTAGCCACCGAAGCCGGACGCGGCGTCGAACAGATTGGTGCAGTTGACCCACACGACGCCGGCCTTGAGTTTCGGCGCCACGTCCAGCGCGAGGTTGATGTTCTCCGTCCACACGCTCGCGGCGAGGCCGAACGGCGTGTTGTTCGCGAGCGCGACTGCCTCCTCGGGCGTGCGGAAGGTCATCGACACGAGCACGGGACCGAAGATCTCGACCTGCGCGATGGTCGCAGCCGGCGAGACCTCGGTGAACAGCGTGGGCGGGTAGAAGTAGCCTTCCGTGGGGCAGGCCCACGAGGGCTGCCACATCTTGGCCCCCTCCTGGACGCCCTGCTCGACAAGAGTGCGGATGCGCTCGAGTTGGACCGGCGCCACGATGGCACCCATGTCCACCGCTTTGTCGAGCGGCGAGCCGACGCGAAGCTTCTCCATCCGCGCCCGCAACTTCTGCGTCAGCCGCTCGGCGATCCCCTCGTGCACGAGGAGTCGCGATCCGGCGCAGCACACTTGCCCCTGGTTGAACCAGATGGCGTCCACCACGCCCTCGACCACGCTGTCGAGATCGGAATCGTCGAACACGATGAACGGACTCTTCCCGCCGAGCTCGAGGGTCAGCTTCTTCCCGGTGCCGGCCGTCGCCTTGCGGATGATGCGCCCCACCTCGGTCGAGCCGGTGAAGGCGATCTTGTTCACGTCCGGATGCTCGACCAGGTGTTTCCCGGTCGCGCCGTCGCCGGTCACGACGTTGCAGACGCCGGGCGGCAACCCTGCCTCGCGCGTCAGCTCCGCGAAGCACAGGGCGGTGAGCGGCGTGAACTCGGCGGGCTTCAGGATCACCGTGTTCCCCGCCGCGAGCGCCGGCGCCACCTTCCACGCCACCATCAGGAGGGGGAAGTTCCAGGGGATGATCTGCCCGACGACGCCAACGGGTTGATAGCCCGGGAATTCGGTCGCGAGCAGCTGCGCCCAGCCGGCGTGATGATAGAAGTGCCGCGCGACGAGCGGGATGTCGAGGTCGCGTGTCTCGCGGATCGGCTTGCCGTTGTCGAGGCTCTCGAGCACCGCGAGCAGGCGCGAATGGCGTTGCACCTCGCGGGCGAGCGCGTACAGAAAGCGCGCGCGGGCGTGCGGGGTCAGCCCGGCCCAGCCCGGCGCGGCGGCCCGCGCCGCCGCCACCGCGGCGTCGACGTCGGCCTTGCTCCCCTGCGCGACCCGCGCCAGCACCGCGGTCGTGGCCGGGTTGATCGTCTCGAAGTACTGTCCGTCGGTGGGGGCGGTCCAGCGGCCGCCGATGTAGTGGCCGAACGCGCCCCCCCCCTCGCCCCCGCTCCGTTGCTTGATCCACTCGAGCGCCGCCGCGTCGCTTTCGGGCGCGGGACCGTAGTCCATCGTCTCGAACAGCTTCGCGACGGTCGTCATGTCACACCATCGGGTGGCGGTGCGCCGCCGCGTATCGGCCGGTCACGAAGTGCTCGAGCTGGCGCTCGATGTCGGTGAGCAGCGCGCTCGCGCCGAGGCGGAACAGCCCCGGCCGCAGCCAGCGGTCCCCGAGCTCTTCCTTCATCAGGATCAGCCAGTCCAACGCCTGCTTCGCGGCCCGGATCCCCCCCGCCGGCTTGAACCCGACGGCCGCCCCGGTGCCGTGCAGGTACTCGCGGATCATTCGGGTCATCACCACGCCCACCGGCAACACCGCATTGACGGATTCCTTGCCGGTCGACGTCTTGATGAAGTCGGCCCCGGCCATCATCGCGACCATGCTGGCGCGGGCGACGTTGGTCAGGGTCGCCAGCTCGCCCGTGGCGAGGATCACCTTCATGTGCGCCGCGCCACAGGCCTCGCGGAACGCGCCGACCTCGTCGTACAGCGCCTGCCACCGACCGGTGAGCACGTGGGCGCGGGTGATCACGACGTCGATCTCTTGCGCTCCGGCCGCCAGCGACGCCCGCACCTCGTGGATGCGCTCCTCGAAGGGATTCAGCCCTGCCGGGAACCCGGTCGAGACGGCGGCAACGGGGATGCCCGATCCCGCCAGGGCTTTCACGGCCGTCGGCACGAGGGCGTGATACACGCAGACGGCTCCCACCTTGATATCCAGCTGTGCGACGCCGAGCGCCTCGACCAGATCGGCGCGCAGGGGGCGCCGCGCTTTGGCGCAGAGGCGCAGCACGTTACCGGGGGTGTCGTCCCCCTGCAGCGTTGTGAGGTCCATGCAGGTGATGGCGCGGAGCAGCCACGCCGCCTGCCACTCCTTCTTGACGGTGCGGCGTGTGGGGATCGTAGCGGCGCGCCGCTCCACCGCGCTGCGGTTCACCCGCAGCGCCAGCACTGCGTCGAGGTCGAGGGGAGTCCCGGGGTTGCGCTCGTCGCCGGAAGGCCGCGGCGCCGGATAGGTTGGCGCTACGGCGGGTGGACGGGTCGCGGTCGGGTGACGGGTCGCGGTCATGCTTCAGGACAATCTAAGTGTTGGACTGACCCCGGGCGACAGCCCGGGGTGGATGAGACCTCCGAGTGCAGGTTTTGGTGTTCCCCGGGCTTGCGCTCGGGGTCAGCCGTTCTACACTTGTGGCCGTGCCTTCCCCTCCCCCCCGCGTCATCGTCGTCGCCGACGCGCACCTCGGCCAGGTGCCGGCGGCCACCGAGGCTGCCTTTCACGCTTTTCTCGATCAGGTGCCGCGGCCCGGCGATCATCTGTTGATCAACGGCGACCTGTTCGACTTCTGGTTCGAGTACCGCGCCGTCATCCCCCGCAAGCACTTCGCCAGCATCGCCCGGCTCCAGGCCGTGCGGGCGCGGGGCATCCCGATCACGTTCGTCGGCGGGAACCACGACCGCTGGGGCGGTGATTTCCTGCGGAACGATCTCGGCATCGCGTTCTACGGCGGCGAGGCGGAGCTGGAGCTGGCGGGGCGCCGGGCGTTCGTGGCGCACGGCGACGGGCTGACGGAGCAGCACTGGAGCGCCCGGCTGATGCATCGCGTGACGCGCCACCCGATCACCATCGCGGCGTTCCGTCTCCTGCACCCGACGATCGGCTTCTGGATCGCCGACAAGCTGAGCGGGACGCTGGCGGACAACACGCGCGACCGCGCGGTCCTCGACCGCGCCGCGGCGGCGCAGCGCCAGTGGGCCGCCGATCTCCTCGCCCGCCGCCGGGACCTCGCGCTCGTGATCATGGCGCACACCCACCGGCCGGTGGTCGAGACGCTGCCCGGAGATCGGGCGTATCTGAACCCGGGGGCGTTTCTCGATGGGGGCAGGTACGCGGTCGTGACGGCAGATCGCGTGGAGCTGAAGCAGTTCACACCCTAGAGTGGCACCACCTCCACCTTCTTGATCTTCCCCCCGAGGAACCGCGCTCCGACTTTCCGGAAGTGCGGCTCGTCGTCCGACACGACAAAGAGATGATCGTGGCTGCCGCCCGAGGCGAGGAGCCCGCGCGCCTCGAGCTCGGTCGCGACGGCCTTGGCCGTTTCCTCGGCCGAATCCACCAGGGTCACCCCTGGCCCCATGACGCGAGCCAGCAGGGGTTTGAGCAGGGGATAGTGCGTGCAGCCGAGCACCAGCACGTCCACGCCGGCCTTGCGGAGCGGCTCCAGGTACTCCCGCGCGATCAATTCGGCGGCCGGATGATCGAACCACCCTTCCTCGACGAGCGGCACAAAGAGCGGACACGCCTGCGCGTGGACCCGGGCGTCGGGCCGCAGCGTCTTGATCGCGCGCTCGTACGCGCCGCTCGCCACGGTGCCCGCGGTGCCGATGACGCCGATCACGCCGCTCCGTGTCGCGGCGACCGCCGCGCGCGCACCGGGCTGAATCACGCCCACCACGGGGACCGGCGAGTGCTGCTGCAGGTGATCGAGCGCGTGGGCCGTGCTCGTGTTGCACGCGACGACGACCGCCTTCACCCCGCGTTGCAGCAGGTAGGCGAGGATTTCGGCGCTGTAGCGCCGCACCGTCTCGGGCGACTTCGGGCCGTACGGCACGCGGGCGGTATCGCCGAAATAGATCACCGACTCGCGGGGCAGGCGCTCGAACAGCGCCCGGGCCACGGTGAGCCCGCCGATCCCCGAATCGAACACGCCGAGGGGGGCCGCGTTCACCGGCCACCGAGCGCAGGGAGCGGGACGCTGATCCCAATGCCGTTCGGAAACGCCCGCACCCGCAGGTCGGGGGGGAAGTCTTGCAGGTGCGCGGACACGTACGCCTCGGCGCCGGCGAAGACGTGGTTGAACACCCACAGCACCAGCCAGTCCTGCACCTCCTGGCGCTTGAGCTTCAGGCTCACCGAGCCGATCTGCTTCAGGTAGTTCGCTTCCTGCTGCGCCTTGAGGGTCATCATCGCGGTGACTCCCTCCCAGGCCACGAACACCGCGCCGGTCGTATGCCGCCCTGTGGCCGCCTGACCCCACCCGGGGACCAGGAAGGAGCGCCAGAACGCGCCCATAGGGCGGACCAGATGGCTCGTGTCGGGGAACGACACGACGCGGGAGGTGTCCTGGGCATGCAGACGGTTAGACGGGTAGACGGTTAGTGAAATCAATGCGGCAGCCGCTAACCGACTAGCCGACCGACCTGCTAACCCGCTCATCGAGCTACCAGCACGCTGAGCTTCTTCGGTTCGATCTTCACGGTGCATTCCTTGACTCCCGGCTCGCGCAGCTCGCCGTCGAGGTGCAACAGCAGCGGCGCCTCGGGCGAGCGGATCACGACCTTGCGAGCGCGCAGCAGTGCGACCTCCCGCATGCCGGCGTGGGTGCCACGGATCACGCGCGGGATGGCGAGCAGGAAGCGCGGCAGAGACACCCGGCGAATGATACAGACGTCCAGGTGGCCATCAGCCGGGTCCGCGTCGGGGGCGAAGCGGTAGCTCCCCCCCGCCGTGGTGCCGTTGCACACCTCGACCATCATCATGTACCCCCGCTCGGCGAACCCAGGCGCGCGCACGTCGAACAGCGGTGGCCGGAATGTCGCGAACGTGCGGAGCACCGGCACGAGATACGACAGGAAGCCACGGAAGCCGGGCATCGCGTTCCGGGTGCGCACGACGGCCGGCCCGAAGCCGAACCCCATGCTGTTCACGAACCATTCGTCGAGCACCCGGCCCACGTCGAAGCGGCGCGGCGCCGCCGTCACGAGCCGAGCGACGGCGCGGGCGGGATCGTGGCGGTAGACACCGAGCAGCTTGGCGAAATCGTTCCCGGACCCGATCGGGACGACCCCGAGCGTCGCGGTGCTGCGGGCCGAGAGCAGGCCGTTCGCCACCTCGTGCACGGTCCCGTCCCCGCCCACGGCGATGACGCAGCGCGCGCCGTCCGCCGCCGCCTGTGCGGCCAGGGCCACGCCGTGTCCGGGGCGTTCCGTGTGCGCGACGTCGACCGCCCAGCCTTGCGCGCGAAAGGCGCGGCACACCGGATCGAGGGCACGGCGCGCGGCGCCCCGGCCCGCTACGGGGTTCAGGATGACGTGGGCGTGGAGCAAGCTGATAGGAAGCTATCAGCCGTCAGCGGTCAGCGCTTTAGATACCCTGCACGAGGTAGTGCTCTTCCCAAGCGACGGCGAATTCCACACTGCAGCGCTCGCAGAGCAAACGGCTCGGCCGGCCGCGCAACGGTACGCGGTCCCGGCAAGAGGGGCAGACCGCGTACTGCGCACCGAGGTCCGGCGGCAGCGGTTTGGACGTTTGGGGGGTGGCGACCACGGTCCAGCGACGTGGGGCGGATTGGGAGATCTGGACGAAGGCGCGGAGGATGGGGACGGGCTTGCGGTTCACCTCCACCACAGCGGCGAGCCCCTGCACCTTGAGGAGCCGATACCATGCGCCGCGGCGCATGTTGCAATTCAGATCCGCCTGCAAACGAGCCCACATGCCAGCCATCGTCAACCCGATCACTTGGTGGGGCGACAACAATGCAACATGAGCGCGCCGCGAGTCGTGACGCGCGTCACCTCAAGCGCCGGCGAGGTAGCCTTCCCCCCAGTTCACCTCGAACTGCTGTTTGCAGTGGGGACAGAGCAGCTCCTGGGCGCGCTTCGGCAGCGCGGTGCGTGTGCGGCAACTGGGACAGACACCGTACTGCAAGCCCAGCCCGGCCGGTGACTTGCGGGCCCCCTCCGGGCGCGGGACGACCGTCCAGCGCAGCGGCGGCCGCGTCTGGATCTCAAGCAGGGCCCTGAGCACCCTGACCGGACGCCTGTTGACTTCGAGGACCGCTTCGAGGTCCCCGAGATCGATCACGCGGTACCAGGCGCCGCGGCGGATGTTCAGGCCGACATCGGTCTGCAGGCGGGCGAACAGCAGCGGGGGCATCGCGGCTCCTTTGCGAATCGACGACGTGGCGCGGGTCCACAATGGGAGCGGGTGCGGCCAATCGCAAGAGGCCTACGGGTCGTCCCAACCGATGTCGAAGAACCCGTTGCACTTCGGGCAACGCATTGCCGCGGCGCCGGCTTCGAGCCGCGCTCGCTCCCGGCAGTTGGGGCACACTCCATAGCGCGCCCCCCAGGTGAGCGGCAGGCGGCCGGCGGCGTTCTGGGGGCGGTCCACGACGGTCCAGCGGGTGGGCGGAGCGAGCGCGATCTGGAGCGCCGGCCGCGAAACGGGCGTCGGCCGCCCGTTCACGTCGAGCACCGCTTCGACTGGGGTGAGTCGCATCACGCGATACCACGCCCCCCGGCGCAGGCGCGCGTTCTCATCGGGACGCAGGCGAGCCCATTGGGTCGAGGATACCACAGCGCCTCCCGCGATCGAGGTCCGTGCCTACGATTGCGAACGGGGAGGCCAGAAGTCAACGGTCGGGGTGGCGGGAACGTGTAGGAATCGAACCTACCGAGGCTCGGTCGAGCCCCAAACAGTTTTGAAGACTGCTCAGGCCACCAGGCCCGATCCGCCCCCGGAGCTGCTAGCTCTTCACCGCGATCACGTCGATCTCGACCCGCGCCGCCTTGGGAAGGCCGGCCGCCTGCACCGTCGATCGGGCCGGTTTGTGGGTGCCGAAGTGCTTGGCGTACACCTCATTCATTTGCGCGAAATCGGCCATGTCCGCAAGGTAGACGGTGGTCTTTACGACGTTGTCCAAGCTCGTACCCGCCGCCGCCAGCACCGCCTGCAGGTTCTGGAGCACCTGCTCGGTTTGCTGCGCCGTGGTCGTGCCCACCAGGTCGCCGCTCTGCGGGTGGAGCGCCACCTGCCCCGCCGTGAACACCAGCCCGTCGGTCGTGATCGCCTGGCTGTAGGGGCCGATCGCCTTGGGGGCGGCGTCGGTCACGACGACGCCCAGTCCTCTCGTCTTGCGCATCAGAACAATCCCTCGATGGTGCCGTCCGGATGAAGGCGGATCCGCTCCGCTGCCGGGCTCTTCCCGAGCCCCGGCATGGTCATGATGTCGCCGGCGAGCGCGACGACGAATCCCGCCCCCGCCGATGGAATAACGTCGCGCACCTGCAGCACGAACCCGGTGGGCGCCCCCAGCTTGCTCGGGTCGTCGGAGAACGAGTACTGCGTCTTGGCCATGCACACGGGGGCCTCGGCGAGCCCGAGCGCGGGCACCAGCTCCAGCGCGCGCTCCGCCCCCGCCGTGTACCGCACGCCGTCGGCGCCGTAGATGGCGCGCGCGATGATCTCGATCTTCTCCTTGATCGGCCGCTTCAGATCGTACAACGGGCGAAAGGCCGGGCGCGTCGTATCGAGGAGCTCGAGCAGCGCCTCGGCGACGGCGACACCACCCTCGCCACCCTTTTCCCACACCTCGCACAGCGCCAGCTCCACGCCTTCGACCGCGCACGCGGCCCGCACTTCCTCGATCTCCGCGGGCGTGTCGGTGACGAACCGGTTCAGCGCCACCAGCGCTGGCACGCCGAACTTTTTCACGTTGCGGATGTGGCGCCGTAGATTCTCGCACCCTTGGCGCACCGCCGTCAGATCGGGCGCGTCGAGCCGGTCCTTGGCCACGCCGCCGTGCATCTTCAGGGCCCGCACCGTGGCCACGATGATGGCGGCGTGCGGCTCGAGTCCCGCCAACCGGCACTTGATGTCGAAGAATTTCTCGGCGCCGAGGTCGGCGCCGAACCCCGCCTCGGTGAGCACCAGGTCGGACAGGGCGAGCCCGAGCTTGGTCGCGACCACCGAGTTGCAGCCGTGCGCGATGTTCCCGAACGGCCCGCAATGCACCAACGCGGGCCCACCCTCGAGCGTCTGCACGAGGTTCGGGTTGATCGCGTCCTTCAAGAGCAGGGTCATCGCCCCCTGCGCCTTGAGGTCGCTCGCCCGGATCGGGGCCTTGGCGTAGTTGAATCCCACGACGATGCGGGCGAGGCGCGCTTCGAGATCCGCGATCCCGGTCGCGAGCGCCAAGATCGCCATCACCTCCGAGCCCGGGATGATGACGAAGTGGTCCTCGCGCGACGGACCCGCGGTGATCCCGCCCAAGCCCACGACGATGTGGCGCAGCGCGCGGTCGTTCATGTCGATCGTACGCGGCCAGGTGCTGCGGCGGACATCGATGCCCACCGCGTTGCCATGGTGCAGGTGGGCGTCGACCAGGGCGGACAGGAGGTTGTGGGCGGCGGCGATGGCGTGGAAGTCGCCCGTGAAGTGGAGGTTGATGTCCTCCATCGGCACGACCTGCGCGTACCCGCCCCCAGCCGCCCCACCCTTCACGCCGAACACCGGGCCGAGCGACGGCTCGCGAATGCAGAGGATGGCGTTCTTTCCGAGTTTGCGCAGCGCCTGGGTGACGCCGACCGTCACCGTCGATTTCCCTTCCCCGGCCGGTGTGGGACTGATGCCGGTCACCAGGACCAGGCGTCCCTTGGGCGGGCGCCGCTCGAGCGCGCGCAACGCGATCTTCGCCTTGTACCGCCCGTACAGCTCGACTTCGTCCTCGGCGAGTCCCAGCTCGGCAGCCACATCGGCGATCGGCCGGAGCGTGGCGGCCTGGGCGATGGCGATGTCGGAGGGGACCTTCACGGCGGTCGTCATAGCGACGATTCGAGGCGGGCCCCGAAGCAGCGCCGGGCGTTCTCGGTGGTCCGCTCGGCAAGCGCCTCGAGCGGCTCGCCCCGCAGCACCGCCGCGCGCGCCGCGACCTCGCGCACGTAGGCCGGCTCGTTGCGCTTGCCGCGATACGGCACGGGCGCGAGAAACGGCGCGTCGGTCTCCACCAATAGACGGTTAGGCGGATAGGCGGTTAGGGGGACCACGGGCGCCCAGTGCTTGAAGGTGATCATGCCGCTGAATGAGAAATAGGCTCCGATCGCCATCCCCGCCTCCCAAACGTCCGCACCCGACGAAAAGCTATGCAGCACCACGGCCCCCTGCCCGCCCCCCCATGCTCGCAGCATTGCCGCCATGTCGGCGTCCGCCTCGCGCGCGTGCACCACCACCGGCTTGCCGAGCTCGACCGCCAAGCCCAGCTGCGCCTCGAACGCACGCCGCTGGGTGTCGCGGGGCGAGTGGTCGTAGTGATAGTCGAGTCCCGTCTCTCCCACCGCGACGACTTCCGATCCCGACACCAGCTCTCGCACGCGACCCGCGCTCTCCGCGGACCAGGCTTTGGCGTCGTGGGGGTGCACGCCCGCCGTCGCCGACAGGCCGGGGGTGGCCCGCGCGAGGACCGCCGCCCGTTCGCTGCCGGCCAGCGACTCGCCGATCACCACCACGTGTGCGACGCCGGCGGCCCGCGCCCGTGCCAGCACCGTCTCGCGGTCCCCGTCGAACGCCAGGTCGCCGAGGTGGCAATGGGCGTCCACCAGGTAGGGGCGCGGCATGCCGCGCCCCTACCGCACCGGCGCGGGGGCTGCGGGCGGGCGGGGGGTGGGAACGGGACCGGGAGCAGGCGGAACCGGTGCCCGCGCCCCGAGGGCGCGCGCCCCGCGGGCGTCCTCGCCCGGCCAGCGCTTCTCGATGAGCAGCAGGATCGGCGCGGCGATGTAGATCGATGAGAACGTGCCGGTGAAGATGCCGAACGTCATCACCCACGCGAACGGCCGGATCACCTCGCCCGCGAGCACGAGCAGGGCCAGGGTCGTCGCGATCGTGGTCCCGTGGGTCAGGACCGAGCGCGGCAGCGTCTCGTTGATCGAGAGGTTCAGGATCTCGTACAGGTTTTGGCGCCGGTACTTGTGCAGGTTCTCACGGACGCGGTCGAAGATGATGATCGTGTCGTTCAGCGAGTAGCCGACCACCGTGAGCACGGCACCCACCACGATCAGGCTCACCTCGAGGTGCATGACGCTGATGAACGCGATAGTGGCGACCACGTCGTGCGCCGTCGCGAGCACCGCGGCGAGCCCAAAGCGCCACTCGAACCGCGCCGCCAGGTACACGAGCGTGACAAGGAACGAGAGCGCGATCGCCAGCAGGGCCTTACCCTGCAGCTCACGCCCCACCTTCGGCCCCACCGCCTCGGTGCGCACCACCGTGTACTGGCCCGCGCCGATACTCTGATCGAGCGCCCGGCCCACCGCGGCGGCGACGGCCTGTGTGCTGGTCGCTTCGGTTTCGCCGGCTGCATGGGCGAGGCGCGCCCGGATCACGTAGCTGGTGTCGGCCCCGAAGGTTTGGATCTCCGCGCCGTGCAGTCCGACGGCGTCGAGCGCTTGCCGGATCTGGGCCGTCGGGACGGCGGTCTTGGTCGCGACCTGGAGCAGCGTGCCGCCCGTGAACTCGATGCTGTAATTGATGCCGCGGGTCGCCAAGAAGCCGACGCCCACGAGCATGATCCCCGCCGTGAGCGAGTAGGCCCAGCGGCGCCACTTGATGAAATCGTAGTTCGCGTTCGCGAAGAGTCGGATCATCAGACGCTCAGGGTGGTCATGGCCGGCCGCCGCTGCAGCCAGATGAGGAAGAGAGTCTTCACCACGAAGATCGCCGAGATCATCGAGGCGGCGATGCCGATGATCAGGGTGATGGCGAAGCCCTGCACCGGGCCCGTCCCGACGAGATAGAGAATGAAGGCGGTGAGCGCGGTACTCACGTTCGAGTCCACAATGGCGTTCATGGCGTGCTTGAAGCCTTCGTCCACGGCGGTCCGCACGAGCTTGCCGTGCTGCAGCTCCTCGCGGATCCGCTCGAAGATCAGCACGTTGGCGTCGACGGCGATGCCGATCGACAGCACGAAGCCCGCCATGCCCGGCAGCGTGAGCGTGAAGCCGAACGCCGACAGCCCCGCCAGCGTGAACAGACAGTAGAGGGTGAGCGCACCCACGGCGAGGGCGCCCGAGAGGCGGTAGTACACGACCATGATGAGGATGACGAGGACGACGCCCACGACGCCGGCGTGGATGCCGTCCTTGATCGAGTCGGCGCCGAGCGACGGCCCGATGGTGCGCTCCTCGACGATGGTGAGGGGCGCGGGGAGCGCCCCGGCCCGCAGCACGAGGGCGAGGTCGCTCGCCTCCTGGAGGGGCTTGCCGCCGAGCTCGATCTGGCCGCGCGTGCCAATCTGGCTGCGGATCACCGGCGGCTGGCCCTGCACGCGGCCGTCGAGGATGATGGCCATGTAATCCTGGATGTGCCGGGCGGTCTCCTCGGAGAACCTGCGACCGCCACGCCGGCTCAGCGTGAACTCGACGACCGACTGGTTGGTGACCTGGTCGCGCCGCGCCGTCGCCTTTTGCAGCTCCTCACCTGTGATGATGGGGCGTGACTCGACGGCGTACAGGGGACGGTACGGCCGCGCGCCGCGCGATTCGACCTGCGCCCCCCACCTGAGATCGATGCCCCGCGGAATCAGCTGCCGCACGTCCGGCCGCGAGATCAGGCTGTCCACGAGCGTCCACTCCTCCTCGGGCACGAGAAACTCGCCGGGGACCTGACCCTGGTTGAGGAGCGCGGAGAGCACCCCCGGCGTGTTCGCGGCGGCCGCGGAGTCGCGGCCCGCCTTGCTGGTGTCGCCGCCGAACAGCTGCGCGACGGCCGACGGCGCCGCGCCGCGCGCCTTCACGCCCGCCCGGCGCAGCGCGGCGTCGATCTGCGGCAGCGCGCTCTGGAACAGATTCTTCATGTCGGTGATCCGGAACTCGAGGAACGCCGTCCGCTGGATCACGCCCTTGGCCCGCGCCGGGTCCTTCTCGCCGGCCAGCTCGACGATCAGCCGGCAGCGCCCGATGATCTGTACCACCGGCTCCGTGGTGCCGAACTCGTCGATCCGCGTCCGCACGACACGCTCCGCCCGCTGAATCGCGTCGGCGCAATCGGGGACGGGCCCTTTGCTCTGATCCACCTCGAGGGCGAGGTGGATGCCCCCCTGGAGGTCGAGCCCGAGGTTAATCGGCATGCGCCGCACCGTCGTGTCCTTCATCCGGCCCGTCGCGGGATCCACGACACGCTGCGTGACATTGCGCGGCACCAGGGCCGCGATGCTGCCCACAATCAGTAATCCGATGATGATCAACCGCTGACGAATCGTGCTCATCGCGTCGCTCTACCGGTTGAGGCTCGCCCGCGCCGCCTGCCCGTCGCGCTGCAGCTGCGCGACCAGCGCCTCGCGGGAAGGAAACGCCTGCACGTCGCGCAGGCGCCGCACCCACTCCACTCGCACCGCCTCGCCGGCGAGTTCGCCGGCGAAGTCGAACAGATGTGCCTCCAGGGTTCGCGCCTGCTCCCCGAACGTCGGCCGCGGCCCCTGATTCATCATCCCACCGTATCGCTTCCCGCGCCACCACACCCACACGGCGTACACTCCGTCGGGGGGCAGGAGTTTCCGTGCGTCGGGCGGCGCCAGGTTGAGGGTGGGAACCCCGATCGTCCGCCCCCGCCCTGCCCCCGGCACCACGCGGCCCAGGATTCCGTAGGGCCGCCCCAACCACCCCGCCGCCCCCGCCAGGTCGCCGTGCGCCACGGCCGCACGGATCAGGGTCGAGGAAATGGGCTGTCCGTCCTCCCGCACCGCGTCCACGACCGCCACGTCGAAGTCCTCGGCCGCGCCCAGGCGGCGCACCAGCGCCGCGTCGCCCGACCGACCGCGCCCGAAGGCGTGGTCGTAGCCCATCACCAGCTCGCGCAACTCGTGCTCGGCGCGCAACCGCCGCACGAACTCCTCGGGACTCTGCTGCGCCACCTCGCGGGTGAACGGCAGCACCACCACGCGATCCAACCCGGCCCCGGCGAGCAGCTCGCGTTTCTCATCCGGCAGTGTGAGCAGTTTCGGCGCCGCCGCCGGGTTCACGACCTCGAGCGGATGGGGCTCGCACAGCACCAGCACACTCGTGAGCCCCCGCGAGCGGGCCCGCCGCACCACCTCGGCCAAGACCGCCTGGTGGCCGCGGTGCAGGCCGTCGAACGTTCCCACGGTGACGACGGCGCCGGTCATGGCTCGGTGACCACGACGCGGGGTTTCAGCACCTCACCTTCGGCTTCCGCAACCGCGAGCAGCTCGTCGCCTGCAAACAAGGCTACCGGGTCCCGGGTATCCCTAAAGGACTCCGCGGGTACCGGGTCGCGCTTGATCGGTCGTCCGTGCACGACGGCATCCCGCTCGGCCGGATCCACGTCCCGCCGTCGCAGGTGCGCGACCAGCACGCTCGGATCCCGCAGCGCCGCTGGCGTCACCGTTTCCGGCGCGACCGCCTCCTCCAGGCGCAGGGGACCCACCGCCGTACGCCGCAGTGCGACCAGATGCCCGCCGCACCCCAGCGCCGCGCCGACGTCCCGCGCCAGACTGCGCAGGTATGTACCGCCCCCGACCGTGGCGCGGAAGCGGACGTCGGGGGCCGTATACGCCACCAGCTCCAGCTCGTCGATCTCCACGCGGCGTGCTGCGGGTTCGACGACTTCGCCGCGACGCGCCCGCCGGTACGCCCGCTCGCCCGCGATCTTCACCGCCGAGTACGCGGGCGGACGCTGCTCGTACCCGCCCCGGAACTGCGTCAGCGCGGCGCTCAGCTGCTGCGCCGTGACCTGCACCGTCGCTGTCTTCAGCACCGCGCCGGTCGCATCGTCCGTATCCGTCGTCAGGCCGAGCCGGATGACACCCTCATACGCCTTCGTCCATCCCGCGGCGAACGCCGCGAGGCGCGTCGCCCGTCCCACGACCACGACCAACAGTCCTGCGGCGAACGGATCGAGCGTCCCCAGGTGCCCCACCCGTTGCTCTCCCAACGCGCGCCGGACGATGTCCACGACATCGTGGGAGGTGGGGCCGGCCGGCTTGGCCACCAAGATCAGCCCACCTCCGCCCGTCAGTCGTCCGACTCCTTGAGCTCCTTCAGAACCCGGTCGATGCGTTGCGCATGCTCGATGCCGCGATCCAGGTGGAAATGGAGCTCCGGGCTGGTGCGCAAACGCAGCTCCTGGGACAGCTGGGCACGCATGTAGCGGGCGGCGCTCCCCAGGCCCTCCAGGCTCTTGGCCTTCTCGTCGTCGGTGCCCATGACGCTAACGCGCACGTTCGCGTGCGTCAGGTCGGGCGACACCTCGACGGCCGTGACCGTGACGAACCCGATGCGTGGATCGCGCACGTCCCCGGTGAGGAACGCGCCTACGACCTGCCGGATCAGCTCTCCCACGCGCTCGGGGCGATGGCTCGGACGCTTCATGTCAGAGATAGCTCGTGCTCGTGTCCACGATTCGGGCACCGTCCGCGCCGGCGATCAGCCGGTCCGCTTCGCGCAGCACGCTCTCGGCGTGGCGCCGATCGGTGCTCACTACCGACGCCGTGAGCTCGGCTCGCTGCCACAGATCGTGGTGCGCCGTCTCCGCGACCGACACGTTGAACCGCTGGTGCAGCCGATCCTTGAGGCTCTTCAGTACGGCGCGCTTGTCCTTGAGCGACTGGCACGCCCCGAGGTGCAGCTCCCACACCATCAGCCCGACGATCATTGGCGGGGCTCAGGCGCTGAGAGACCGGGCGACCTCCTCGATGCGATAGGACTCGATCAGGTCGCCGACCTTGATGTCGTTGAAGTTCTCGACGCCGATGCCGCACTCGAAGCCCTCCCGGACCTCGCGCACGTCCTCCTTGAAACGCTTGAGCGAGGAGAGCGTGCCGTCGTACACCTCGACACCGTCGCGGATCACGCGGACGCGGCCGGTGCGCGGGATCACGCCGCTCTTCACGAAGCTCCCGCCGATCGTGCCCACCTTCGCGATCTTGAACAGCTGCCGCACCTCGGCCTCCCCGAGGATCACTTCTTTCTTCTCGGGCGCCAGGAGGCCTTCCATCGCCGCCTTCACCTCTTCCACCGCTTCATAGATGATGCGGTAGGTGCGGATCTCCACGCGCTCGCGGTCGGCGGTGGCGCGGGCGTTCGAGTCGGGGCGGACGTGGAAGCCCACGATGATCGCCCCGGACGCCTTGGCCAGCAGCACGTCGGACTCCGTGATCGCGCCCACCCCCCGATGCACGACCTCGACTTTGACCTCCGCGGTCGAGAGCTGGGCGAGCGCGTCGGCGAGCGCCTCGGCCGGACCGCCCTGATCGGCCTTGATGATGATCCGCAGGCTGGCGGCTCCGCCCTGCGCCCGCTCCGCCATGAAGTCCTCGAGGGTCTTCACGCGACCCGAGCGGCGGTGCTGCGCTTCGCGCTCCAAGCGCTGGCGCTTCTGGGCGATGTCGCGCGCTTCCGCCGCGTCGGCCATCGCCAGGAACGTGTCGCCGGCTTCGGGCACGCCTTCGAAACCGAGGATCTGGACGGGGGTCGAGGGGCCGGCCGCCGTCACTGCCCCGCCGCGCTCATCGTACATGGCGCGGACGCGTCCCGAGTACTGGCCGCAGATGAAGTCGTCGCCCACGTGCAGGGTGCCGTTCTGGACGAGGATGGTCGCCAGGGCGCCCTTCCCCGGGTCGAGCGACGCTTCCAACACGGTGCCCGAGGCGCGCCGGTCAGGGTTCGCCTTGCGGTCGAGCAACTCGGCCTGCAACAGGATCTGGTCCAGGAGCGTGTCGATCCCGGTGCCCTTCTTGGCCGAGATCGCCGTGGACAGGGTGGTGCCGCCGAAGTCCTCGAGCACCACGCCGTGCGCCAGCAGGTCCTGTTTGACCTTCTGCACATTCGCGGTCGGCAGGTCGATCTTGTTGATGGCAACGACGAGCGGGACGCCCGCGTTCTTGGCGTGCGAGATCGCCTCGATCGTCTGCGGCATGATCGCGTCGTCGGCCGCGACCACCAGCACCACGATGTCGGTCACCTGCGCGCCGCGGGCGCGCATCGCAGTGAACGCCTCGTGGCCCGGCGTATCGAGGAAGGTGATGTGCCGGCCGTCTTTCAACGTGACCTGGTAGGCGCCGATGTGCTGGGTAATGCCCCCCGCCTCACCGGCGACGACGTTCGTCTTGCGAACATAGTCGAGCAGCGACGTTTTGCCGTGGTCGACGTGTCCCATGATCGTGACCACCGGCGGCCGCGGCTTCAGGGTCTCCGCCGCATCCGTCGCTTGCACGGTCTGGGCGGTAGCATAGCCCTCTTCCTTCGCCGCCTGGAACCCGAACGCCGACGCGATCAGCTCGATCATGTCGAAATCGAGCCGCTGGTTGATCGTCACCATCTGCCCCAGCTCCTTGAAGGCGAAGGTGACGATCTGGGTCGGGGGGACCTTGAGGATGTTGGCGAGCTCGCTCACGGTGATGAACTCGGTCACCCGTACGAGCGTCTTCTCGCGCTCCTTCTCCTCGCGGCGCTTCTCTTCCTGGACCTCGCGGAAGCTCGGCCCCTCCTCGCGCCGGTGCACGCCCTTGCGGCCCACCGGGCCCTTCAGGGTGGCGAGGGTGCGGGAGATGTTCTGCGCCACCGCCTCTTGATCCACGAGCGATTTCTTGCCCTTCTTGCGCTTCTTCCCGCCCTTGTCGCGGCGGCGTTCGTCGACGGGCTGCGCGCCGGGCGCGGCGGACGCGACGGGGCGCGGCGGTACCGGTCCCGACGGGGTGGCGCTCGCCACCGGGCGGGGCCGCACCGGCGTCGGGATGAACGACCGGGGCGGCATGGGAAGCGGCGACGCGGACGGCGCCGCGGACGGTGCGGTCTCGACGGCCGTCTCGATCGAATCGGCGGGCGCAAGATCCTTGAACAGGGCCGCGGCCCGCTCTTCGAGCGAGGCGGCGGGACGCTCTTCCTCCTGCTCGCGCGCGGCGGCCTCGAGGGTCAGGCGCGCCTGCTCGGCTTCGGCGGCGACAGCGGCCGCAACCTCGGCGGCCGCGGCGTCGGCCGCGGCGACCTCGGCGGCGGTGCGGCGGCGCCGCATGGGCCGCGCCTCGGCCGCGGGCCGGGCGGGGGGGGGGGGGGGAGCCAGCTCGGCGGTCTTCGCGGCGCGCCGGCGCTTGGGCGGCGTCGCGGGCTCCTTCTGCTTGCGTTTTTCCCGCTCCCACCGGGCGCGCATCAAGGACACCTGCTCGTCCTTCAGGGGCGTCAGGTGACTGCGCACGAAGATGTCCATCTCCTTGAGCATGCCCGTGAGCTGCTCGCTGGAGATGCCGAACTCGGCCGCCAAATCATGAATCCGCGTCGTCGCCACTCACTCCTCCACTGACAGCAGCCCACGTGCCAGCGCCCGATCCGCGACGCCGACCGCCTGTACGGGGGGCCGGCCAAGCTCCGCGCCCAGCCGTGCCGCCTCCGGCCCCGTCACGACGGGCACTCCCTTCGCCTGCGCCAACCGCACGACCTTGTCGTGCGTGCGTTCCCCCGCATCCGCCGCGAGCACCACGCACGCCAGCTTGCCCCGCTGCAATCCCGCCCGCACTCCCGCCACACCGATCACCACGCGCCCCGCCCGCAGACCCAGACCGAGCAGGCGGGTCACGCGTACGCTCACGCGGGCGCGCTGGGCGCGGGCGGCGCCGCGGGCGCGGGGGGCGCCGGCGGTGACTCTTCCTCGTCACCGCCGTCCTCGGTCATCTCATTAAGGAAGGCCATCAGCTTGTCCGCGATGTCGGGGGTCATGCCGGGCAGCTGGTCGACCTCCTCGCGCTCGAGATCGAGAATGTCCTGTAGCGTCTTTTTTCCTGCTTGCTCCAGCACCGCGACCAGCTCGGGGGGCAGGCCTTTCATCTCGGTCAACGCGACGTCGGTGACGCCCTTGTCGGCAGCGGGGAGCGGGGTGAACAGCGGCCCCTCACCCCCACGCTCGAGCCACTCACGGCTCGAGTAGAGGTCGATCTTCCACCCGGTAAGCTCGGACGCGAGCCGGACGTTCTGCCCGTTGCGGCCGATGGCGAGGGACAGCTGGTCCTCGTCCACGATGGCTTGAATGGTCTTGTTCTCCGGGTCGGAAAAGACGCGCGCCACGCGTGCCGGCGCGAGCGACAGCTTCGCAAACCGCTCCGGGTCGGTCGACCAGGGGACGATGTCGATCCGCTCGCCGTTCAGCTCGTTCACCACGGCTTGCACGCGCGAGCCCTTGAGCCCGACGCATGCGCCCACGGGATCGATCGAGTCGTCGCGCGAGGAGACGGCGATCTTGGTCCGGCTCCCCGCCTCGCGGGCGGTGGCCCGAATGTCGACGATCTGCTGCTGGATCTCGGGGACCTCGAGCTTGAACAGCGCCTTCACGAACAGCGGGTCGGCGCGCGACAGGATGAGGCGCGGCCCCTTGGGCGTCTCTTCAATTCGCTTCAAGACGGCCCGGATCGTGTCGCCCTGGTGGAAGTGCTCGCGGTGGTTCTGGTCGCGGTACGGGATGATCGCTTCCGCTTCGCGGAACTTGTTCAGCATCACCACGATCTTGCCGCGCTCGATCTGCTGCACCTCACCCGAGAGCAGGTCGCCCACCTTGTCCGCGAACTCCTCGCGGATCCGGGTGCGCTCCCCCTCGCGGACGCGCTGGATGATGCGCTGCTTGGCGGCCTGCACCGCGGTCCGCCCGAATTGGTCGAACGGAACGTCTTCTTCCAGCACGTCGCCGGGCTGGAACTCGGGGTCCTCGAACCGCGCCTCTTCCAGCGAGATTTGCGTCCCGGGGTCCTCGACGGCCTCGACGACCGTCTTGAGCACCACGATGCGGATCGAGCCTTTCATCTCGTCGATGCCGATCTCGGACCGCACGTTGGGCCCATACCGCTTCACCAGGGCGGCATGCAGCCCGTCCTTGAGCAGGTCGATCAGCTCGCTGCGTTCGAGCTGCTTGGTGTTCGTCAGCTCCTTGATTGCCGAGACTACGTCTGTCGCATTCGCCATGGTCACCAATCCACTGCCAGCCGCGCCTCTTTCACGTCGGCCAGCTTGTAAGAGCGTGCTTCCCCGCCCTGCGGCTCGAGCACGACCGTATCGACGTCGGGAACGGCCACGATCCGAGCTCGGACCCGCCCCAGCCCAGAGAGCTTGGCGTTGACCTCCCGGCCCACGAAGCGGAGCCAGTGGCGGTGCCACCGGACCGGCCGCTCCATCCCCGGGCTCGAGACTTCGAGCATGTAGCGCGAGCCCAGCGGCCCACCCGCGTCGAGCCAGGCCTCGAGGGCCCGGCTGGCGACGGCGCAATCGTCCACCGTCACCCCGCGTGGGGGAGGCGTGTCGATGCGGACTTGGACCAGCGGCCGGTTCGGCGTGCCGCCGATGCGAAGGTCGGCCAGGTCGAATCCCAGCGCTTCAAGCCGGGTCCGGAAGGCCTCTACCAGGCTGTCGGAAAGCATAGAAAAAAAAGCGCGGGCCGAACTTCGCCCGCTGCAGACCGAAATGTAGCCGAGGCGAGAGTGGTGTCAAGCACTCATGACGCGGCACATTCTGAAGACGGGCGGATGAGCCTCTCCTTCGGCGCCCCACCCAGCAGATCGTGAAGCATTTCGTGCCTTACGCCCCTACGAACGCGGCCTGCCCAGGTAGGCCACCATCCGCCCATCACGCCCGCCTGAGGCACGGTGGGAAAAGAAGCGGTCGCGATCGTGGGCGCTGCACCAAGGGGAGATCGACACGTCTTCGATGCCCAGCTCCCGGGCCTGGCGCGCCAACACCCCCCGCAGGTCGAGCGGGACGGGCCCAGGACTCACCGGTAAACCAAATTGTACGGCGACTTCAGAACCTACTTCATAACACGTACCGCAAATACCTACTCCACAATGCATTACAATATCGGTGCCCTTGGCAAACCCGCGCCACTTGAGCAGCTCCACGCCACGCGCCAGCACGCCCGCCGCCGCCCCGCGCCACCCCGCGTGCAGCAACGCGATTGCGCCCTTGTGAGGCACCGTCAGATAGACCGGGATACAGTCGGCGACGGTGACGGTGAGGAGCACGCCGCGCTCGCCGGTGGCGTGGCCGTCCAGGCCGTCGAGCAGCAACCACCCCTCGGGCAGCGCGTCGTGCCACTGCACGGCCGCGCCGTGCACCTGATGGCTCAGGACGAGGGCGGGAAAGCGGGCGGCGAACGTCGCCCGGAAGGCGCGCCAGCGGCTCTGCACCTGCCCCACCGGTTCGTCGCTCCACAGGCCCAGGCTGAATCCGGCCGCCTGGCCGCGGGTCGTGATCCCGGCGACGAGGCCGTAGCGGTCGGCCCACTCGACGAGCTCGAGCCGCGGGACGGCGGCGTCGCCCACCGGGACTTCGCGGACGTTCCCCCTCTCCCGAACGGGAGAGGGGGTCAGGGGGTGAGGGCTACCCATCGTCCCGCCGTTCAATCTGCGCCCCCAGCGCCCGCAGCCGCTCGTCGATGCGCTCGTAGCCGCGCTCGATCTGGCCGATGTTGTGGATCACGGAATCGCCCTGCGCCGCGAGGGCCGCGAGCAGCATCGCCATACCGGCGCGGATATCGGGACTTTCGACCACCTGGCCTCGCAGCGGCGAGGGCCCCGCGATCACGGCGCGGTGCGGGTCGCACAGCACGATCCGCGCCCCCATGCCGATGAGCTTGTCGACGAAGAACAGTCGCGACTCGAATAGCTTCTCGAACACGAGCAGCAGCCCCTCGCACTGCGACGCGGCGACGATCGCAATCGACATCAGGTCGGCCGGGAAGGCGGGCCAGGGCCCGTCCTCGAGTTTCGGGACGTGGCCGCCCAGGTCGGGCCGGATGCGGCGTTCCTGATCGGCGTCGACGAATAGCGTGGTGCCGTCGAGGCGGGGGCGCACGCCAAGGCGCTCGAAGGCCAACAACGTGGACCGCAGGTCCTCAGCGCGCACGCCTTCGATGGTGACGGCGCCCCCCGTGACGGCAGCCAGTCCGATGAACGACCCGATCTCGATATGATCGGGGCCGACGGTGTACGGGGGGGGGGCCGCGGTGAGCGATTTCGCACCGCGGCCTTGAATCGTCAGGGTGTTGGTTCCGATGCCATCGATCTGCGCGCCGAGCGCGGCGAGGAACCGCGACAAGTCCTGCACGTGCGGCTCCGACGCCGCGTTGCGCAGGATGGTGGTGCCGCGGGCGAGGACCGCGGCCATCAGGGCGTTTTCGGTGCCCGTGACGCTCGGCTCGTCGAGGAAAATGTCAGCGCCCGTCAGCGTGCCTTCGAGCTTGTAGACGTCGCCGACCGTGATCTCGGCGCCGAGCCGCTCGAGCGCGAGGAAGTGCGTGTCGACCCGCCGCCGGCCGATGACGTCGCCCCCTGGCGGGGGCAGGCTCACGCGGCCAAACCGGGCCAACATCGGCCCCGCGAGGAGAATGGAGGCGCGGATCTTGGCGGAGAGCTTGGGATCGAGCGCGCGTGGCTCGGCCTTGCTCGCATCCACGGTGACTGTGTTCGGCCCATCCCACTGCACCGCGGCGCCCAAGTGCTCGAGCAACGCGAGCAACGTCTCGACGTCGCGAATGTGGGGCACATTGTCGATGCGGCAGGGCCCGTCGGCCAACAGGGTGGCCGCGAGGATCGGCAGCGCCGCGTTCTTGTTGCCCGCGGGGCGGATCGTGCCTGTGAGCGCGCGCCCGCCCGTGACGCAGAACGACGCTGGCATAGGTCCGCCCAAGCTACGGCGCCGCTTGCGCCGGAGTCAAGCGTTCGCGAACGTTCGCCCTCGTGAATCCCCTGCTCGCGCTGGCGCTTCTCTTCGTGGCCGGCATCGCCGCGACGCACCTCCACCTCCCCTCATTCCCGTTGCGTCGCCGCCTGTCGCTCGACTTGGTCCTCGCGGCCGGCGCGCCGCTCGTCCTGCTCGGCGTGCTGCTCGGCCCCGGCGCCGGCGTGCTCGACCGCGACACGCTGCAGATCTTCGCGCCCGTGACGGCGCTCGGGATTGGCTGGATCGGAGCGGTATTCGGCGCGCATCTGGAGTGGCGCGTGCTGCGCCGCATCTCGCGCCGCGCATGGGGACGCGCGGCGCTCCAGGCGACGGCCGTGCTTGGGCTGACCGCGCTCGCCGCGGCGCTCCTCGCGCGCACCGTCCCGGCGTTGGGAGCGGCGTGGCGCCCCACCGTCCCGGCCGTCCTGACGCTCGCCGCCGCGGCCACGATCTCGGGGCCCGGCGCCGTCGCCCTCGTGACACGATTGGTGGGCGTGCGCCGCTCGGTCGCCCGCAGGCTGGAGCGAGCCGCGCTGCTCGACACGGCGTTCGGCGCGCTCGTTCTCACGCTCGCCCTGGCCCTGCACCATCCCCATCGGCCCTTCGTGGGCGTCGCGATCGGCTGGGCCAAGTGGCTCGGCGTCGCGGCGGTGGTAGGTGGCGCCGTGGGCGTCCTCGCCGTCTGGCTCGCCCGCTTACGGTCCGACGGGCACGAGCTGGGCCTCGATCTCCTGGGCGTGATGCTGCTCGGCTCGGGGGTCGCGTACGGGGCGGATCTCTCGCCGTTCGTGGTGTGCGCGCTCGCGGCGGCGCTGATCGTCAACCGCTCGCCGGACCGGCGCCGCGTCCAAGGGTTGCTCCAGGCATGGGAGCACCCGATCTACGCCGTCTTACTCGTTGTGGCGGGCGCCCTGCTCCATCTGCCCACCGCCTGGCTGCTGCCGGCGGCAATCCTGCTTGGCCTGGTGCGCGTCGCAGCGCGCTGGGCCACGGGCCGTTTTGTCCCGGGGAGCGTCGGAGTCGCGACCGTCGCGCAAGGGGCTGTGGCCGTCGCAGTGGCGTTGAGCTTCACCCTCGTCTACACGGGTCCCCCCCCAGGAACGGTCCTCACCACCGTGCTGCTCGGCGTGGCGCTCGCCCAGGCGATCGCCGGACCGCTGATGGCTCTGGCGCTGCGCCCGGCACCCGTCGAGGTTAGGTAATGCTTCCGACTTGGGTCGGCGTCGTCTCGGCGGTGAGCCTCGCGATCATCGCGCTCGCCGCGGTCGTCGTCGCCACGGCATCGGTCGTTTCCGCGCTCGGCGTTCGTACCTTCGTGCGGGCGCTGGAGCAGCTCGCGGGACCGGCGATCAGCGACGTGCGCCAGCTCATCGGCACCATCAAGGGCGAAGCGGACGCCCTCGTCGGCGCCTCGCGCGACATCCGGCTGCGCATCGTGCGCGCGGCCGACGCCGCCGAGCACCGGTTGTCGGATCTCGATGCGCTGGTGGAAGTCGTCCAGGAGGAGATGGAGGACACCGTGGTCGACGCGGCCGCCACGTTGCGGAACGTGCGCCGCGGGCTGTCGCTGTGGCAGTGGGGCCGCAAGGTTCTGAAGGGCAAGAAGAAACGGCGATGAGGCGGCTGTGCGGTGCGGCGGTTCTCGCCGTCCTGGCACTGGTGCTCTTCCCCGGCGTGGCGCACGCCTGGACGCCGGGGACGCACATCTTCCTCGGCGAGTCAGTGTTGGCGAATTTGCACCAACTCCCGGCCATCGTGGCCGACCTGGTGCGCGCCTTTCCGTTCGACTTCCTGTACGGCAACATCGCCGCCGACACCTCGATGGCCAAGAAGTACGCGCCGGTGGGGCGGCACTGCCACGCGTGGCACGTGGGTCAGGAGATCTTCGACCTGGCGCCCACCGATCCGCTGCGCGCCTTCGGGCTCGGGTACCTCTCGCACCTCGCGGCCGACACGGTCGCCCACAACTTTTTCGTCCCGCGCCAGCTGGTCCTCACCACCAGCACCGCGGCGCTCGGGCACTCGTACTGGGAGAGCCGCTTCGAGACCCACCTGGGCGACGCGTACGCGCGCGAGGCGCGCGACGTGATCCTCCAGGACCATGGCCAGAGCGACGCGCACCTGGACGGGATCCTCTCGCCCACGTTGTTCAGCGTGCGCACTAACCGCCGGTTGTTCCGCGGGATGGTGCACCTGACCGAGACCCAGAGCTGGCAGTGGGCGTTCCAGGTCATCATGGAGAACAGCCGGTGGGATCTGCCCGACTCGGACGTCGAGCGCCACATGGCGGTCGCGTTCGAGTACGTCATGGAGATGCTGGGGCAGAAGGATCCCGCGGCGCGGCGGCTCGACCCGGCGGGGGAGCAGGCGTTGCGGCTCGCCAAGCGGATGCGGCGGCAGGCGCTGCACGAGGGGGCGCGGCACGAGCCCGAGCGGATGGAGGAGACGGCGGAGCAGCATTTCGGATTGCCGCAGCCGTCGCTCGACTATTGGTACGAGTCGCGGGCGCAGCGGCCGTGGCGTGACCGCTAGGAGGCCAGCTTCTCTTCCAGCACCCGCTGCGCCAGTTTCGGATCGGCTTTGCCCTTCGACACCTTCATGACCTGTCCCACGAAGAACGCCATGAGCTTGGTCTCGCCGCTTTTGTAACGGGCACTTTCAGCAGGATGCGCAGTGAGCACCTCAGAGACCCACCCTGCCACCACGTTCGTATCAGCCACTTGAATCACGCCCAGCGCTTCAGCGACGGTGCGCGGATCGCCGCCGCGATTCGCGAGCTCGGAGAAGACGCGCTTCGCCGCCTGGTGCGACAACGTGCCCCCCTTGACGAGGCCGATGAGCTGCGCGAGCGAGGTCGCCGGCACGCGCAAGGCCTCGGCGTGGTCCTTCGCATCGGCGAGCACTTCCCCCATCACCCAGTTCGCCGCCGCCTTCGCCTCGGCGCCGGCGTGCACCACGCCCTCGTAGTAGTCCGCCACCGGGCGACCCGCGGTCAGTACGGCGGCGTCCTGCTGCGGCAACCCGTACTGCGCCACGAAACGCTCCCGCTTCGACGCCGGCAACTCGGGAAGCAGGCTCTGCTGCTCCGCGACGAATTCCGGTGTGAGCACGAGCGGCGGCAAGTCGGGCTCGGGGAAGTAGCGGTAGTCGTGGCTCTCCTCTTTGGAGCGCTGCGGCCGCACGGCGTTGTCCCGGGAATCGTACAGCATCGTCTGCTGCGTGATCGTGCCGCCCGCCTCGAGCACGGCGATCTGGCGGTCTCGCTCGACGCCGAGCGCCTTCTCGACGTACGCGAATGAGTTGATGTTCTTCACCTCGGTCTTCGTGCCGAGGGAGGTCTCCCCCGCCCGGCGCACCGAGACGTTGGCGTCGACGCGCAGGCTCCCCTTCTCCATGTCGCAGTCGGACACCCCGATGTACTCGAGCACCTGCTTGAGCGTCTGCAGGTAGGCGCGCGCCTCGGTGGGCGCGCGGAAGTCGGGGCCGGTGACGATCTCGACGAGCGGCACCCCGGCGCGGTTCAGGTCCACCGCGGTCGCCTTGGGGAAGCGGTCGTGCAGCGACTTGCCCGCGTCCTCCTCCACGTGGAGGCGCACGATCGTCGCCGTGACCAGGCCCCGCTCGGGAGCGAGGAACGACAGCGTGCCGCTCGTCGCAAGCGGCTGCTCGTACTGCGAGATCTGGTAGCCCTTCGGCAGGTCGGGATAGAAGTAGTTCTTCCGGGCGAAGATGCTCTTGGCGTGCACCGTGCAGCCGAGCGCGAGCGCGGCGCGCACGGCGAGCTTCAGCGCCTCGCCGTTCGGTACGGGCAGCGCGCCGGGGAGGCCGAGGCACACCGGACATACGTGCGTGTTGGGCGGCGCGCCGAACGCCGCCGAGCAGCCGCAAAACATCTTCGAGAGCGTCCGGAGCTGTACGTGCGTCTCGAGCCCGATGACCGTCTCCCAGGCCGGCGCTGCGGCCATCAGGCTTCCTCGGTCGCGGGCACGACCCGCTCGAGCGCGTACGCCGCCTCAATCATCTCGTCCTCGAGGAACGCCTGCCCGATGAACTGCCCGCCCAGCGGCAGGCCCTTCACCCGGCCGATCGGCAGCGAGATCGCCGGCAGGCCGGCGAGGTTCGCGGTCACCGTGAAGATGTCCGAGAGGTACATGGAAACCGGATCGGCAAGCTTTTCTCCAGCCTTGAAGGCGGGAGAAGGCGTGGTGGGTGTGAAGAGGAGATCAACGCCCCGGTCGAAGGCGTTGCGGAAATCCTGCACGATCAGCGCACGCATCTGCTGCGCCCGGCGGTAGTAGGCGTCGTAATACCCGGCCGAGAGCACGTAGGTACCCACCAGAATGCGGCGTCGCACCTCGGCCCCGAAGCCCGCGCCGCGCGTCGCGCGGTACAGCGCCCGCACGTCCGCAGCCCCGGCGGCGCGCGGGCCGTACCGCACGCCGTCGAAGCGCGCCAGGTTGGACGACGCCTCGGCCGGGGCGATTACGTAGTAGGTCGGCACGGCGTACTGGGTGTGCGGCAGCGACACCTCGCGCACCGCGGCGCCCTGCTCCTTCATCAGGCGCACCGCCCGGTCGCAGGCGCGCCGGACCGCGGGATCGAGATCGGCCGGGAAGTACTCCCGCGGCAGGCCGATCACGAACCCCTGGAGCGACTCCGGGACGGTGGGGAGCCGGAGGGGATCGCGGTCCTCGCAGGTGGCGTCCTTCGGGTCCCGCCCGCTGATCACCGACAGCACCCGAGCGGCATCGTGCACGCTGCGCCCGAAGGCGCCGATCTGATCGAGCGACGAGCCGAACGCCACCAGGCCGTAGCGGCTGACCCGGCCGTAGGTCGGTTTGATGCCCACGACGCCGCAGAACGACGCCGGCTGGCGCACCGAGCCGCCCGTCTCCGAACCGAGCGCCGCGGGCACGGCTCCCGCCGCGACGAGCGCCGCCGAGCCCCCGGACGACCCGCCGGGCACCCGCGTCTTGTCGAGGGGGTGCACCGAGCGCCCATACGCCGAGTGCTCGGTCGATGATCCCATCGCGAACTCGTCGCAGTTCGTCTTCCCGGCGATCAGCGCCCCGGCGGCCTTGAGCTTCGTGATCACCGTCGCCTCGTAGGGCGAGCGGTAACCCTCGAGGATCTTCGACCCGCACGTCGTCGTGAACTCGAGGGTGCAGATGTTGTCTTTGACCGCGACGGGCATCCCGTAGAGCACACCGGTGGGGCGCGCCACCGTCGCCTGGGCGTCGAGCGCCTTGCGCAGCTCCTTGACCGGCGTCAGGAGGGCGTTAAGCCGTTTGGCCTTCACCAGGCGGTCGGCCGCCGCCTTGGCTTCGTTCATTCGAACTGATCCAGCTTCGGCACGACGAAGAAGCCGCCCTTGAAGGCGGGGGCGATCTCGGCGGGGCCGACGGCGAGGGGCCACGGTTTCACCTCATCGGGCCGGAACCGGATCGCGTCGGGGCCCGGGACGAAGGGCCGCACGGCCTCGCTCGCGGGGGCGGCGCTGAGCTGCGCCACGTAGTCGAGGATGCGCGACATCTGCTCGGCGAGGGCCGGCAGTCCCTCTTCGTCCACGTCGAGCTCGGCGAGCCGCGCGATGCGTAACACGTCGTCCCGGGTAACGCTCATACGCTCTCTCCCCCCCAGTCGCGCTCGAGACCCGCGTAGGCCGCGAGCAGCTGCTTCGTGCCGATCTCCTGATCGTCGAACTCGACCGTCACCTTGAGATCACGCCCCTGCCCTGCAACGGCGCGCACCACGCCCCCGCCGAATTTGCGGTGGCGGACCCGTTCCCCCTTCACGTAGCGCGGAGCGTCCTGCGACTCTTCTGCGGGCAGCCATGGCTCGGGGATGGCGCGGAGCGCGGCCCCCCGCCCCCCCCGGCGGGCGCGCGAGTCGCGGGGCGAGCGTTCCCACGATGGCGTCGTGCTCCGCTCCACGAGAACCTCGGGCGGCACCGCCTCGAGGAACCGCGACGGCTCCGCGAGGTCGAGCCGGCCGTTGCGATACCGCGTGCGGGCCCATGAGAGATACAACTTTTCGCGCGCGCGCGTGAGACCCACGTAACACAACCGCCGCTCCTCCTCGACCCCGCCCGGCTCTCCCGCCGTCCGGCTGAGCGGGAAGAGTCCGTCCTCGAGCCCCGCGAGCGCCACGACCGCCCACTCGAGACCCTTCGCCATGTGGGCGGTCAGCAGCGTCACGCCAGTCGCCTGTTGGTTCTCGTCGACGGCTGTGACGAGGGCCGCTTGCGTCAGGTACCGCTCCACCGGCGTCCCCACGCCCTCCGCCGCCACCTGGGGGTCCTGCACCTCAGCCCACGCCGCCGCCCCGGCCACGAGCTCCCGCACGTTCTCGATCCGCTCGACGCCCTCCGCGCCCTCGTCCGCCAGATACTGCTCGTAGCCGGTGGCCAGCAGCACCGCCTCGAGCACCGCTGCCGGATCGGCCTGGCCAACGGCATCCCGAAGCCGGTCGACCAGCCCCGCCACGCCGGTGAAGGCGTCGCGCACGTTGGGGCGCAGCTCGGCCACCCGGCCCGCGCCCCGCGCCACCTCGAGCAGGGGCTTCCGCCACGTGGCGGCCGCCTGCACCAGCAAGGCCAACGAGGTGTCGCCGACCCCGCGGCGGGGCACATTCACGATCCGCAGGAACGCCTCGTCGTCCGCCGGATTCGCGATGAGGCGCAGATACGCCAGCAAGTCCTTCACCTCCCGCCGCTCGTAGAAACTCACCGCCCCGACCAGCCGGTAGGGAATGCCGCGGAAGCGGAACGCCTCTTCGAGCGGCCGCGACTGCGCGTTGGTCCGGTACAGGATCGCCATCGCCTCGTAGGGAACGTCGTCTGCGGCTGCCAAGCGGCTGAACTCCGCCGCCAGCCACTCGGCCTCGTCGCGCTCGTCGGCCGCGGTCAGCAGAGTCACAGGGTCGCCGCCCGGCGCGGCCGTGAACAGCGTCTTGCCGAGGCGCGCCGTGTTCTCGGCGATCACGCCGTTGGCCGCGTCCAGAATCACCTGGGTCGAGCGGTAGTTCTGCTCCAGCTTGACGAGCGTCGTGCCGGGGAAGTCGTTCTGGAACGCGAGCATATGACGCACGTCTGCACCCCGCCACCCGTAGATCGCCTGATCGTCGTCGCCCACCACGCACAGGTTGCCGTGCCGGCGCGCGAGCTGCTTCACGAGGAGGTACTGCGCGGCGTTGGTGTCCTGGAACTCATCCACCAGCACGTGCCGGAACCGGTCCTGCCAGTATGCGAGTCGCTCCGGGTGCTCGCGGAACAGCGTCAGCGGATGGAGCAGCAGGTCGTCGAAGTCCATCGCGTTCGCCTGTTTCAGCGCAGGGCCGAACGCCGCGAACACGTCGGCGGCGACGCGGGCGAGCGGGCTCTCGGCCTGCGCGCCCAGCTCCTCGGGCAGGAGCATCCGGTTCTTCGCGGCCGAGATGAGCCCGTGTATCGCGCGCGGCGGGTACGCCTTGGCCGACAGGCCGCGCTGCTCGAGCAGGCGCTTGATGAGGGCCTGCGAGTCGTCCACGTCGTAGATCGTGAAGTTCGAGCCGAAGCCGAGCAGCACCGCTTCGCGGCGCAGCAGCCGCGCCGAGAGGGCGTGGAACGTGCCGATCCACAGGCCGCGGGGGTCGGCGCCGAGCAGGACGCCCACTCGGGCTCGCATTTCCCCGGCAGCCTTATTCGTGAAGGTGACGGCGAAGATGCGCTCGGGGGGCACCCCCTGCGTCGTGATGAGGTGAGCGATGCGCGCCGTGAGGACGCGCGTTTTCCCCGATCCCGCGCCCGCAAGCACCAGGAGAGGGCCGCCCGGGTGCTCGACCGCCGTCTGCTGGGCGGCGTTGAGGGACAGGGTCATGCGCCGGCGAGCGGGGGTGGAAACTCGAGCACGAACACGGAGCCCCGACCGCCCTCGCCGGGATGGTAGGAGACCTGGCCGCCGTGCTGCTGCTCCACAATGCGGCGCGCGAGGGCGAGCCCCATCCCCCAACCGCCCGTCTTGGTCGAGACTCCGGGCTCGAACAGCTGGCGCTGCACGTCGGCGGGTACGCCTGGTCCGTCGTCGTGTACGACGACACGGGCGGAGCGCTCGGTGCCCCAGACCTCGACCTCGATGCGGCCGCCCCGCCCGCTGAGCGCGTCGATTGCGTTTTTCACCACGACCTCCAGGGCCCACTCGATCAGCACGGGGTCGCCCGTCGCGGTCGGCCCCGCCCCGGGGGATACGAGGATGAGCGCCACGGGGTTCGCCAGAGTCGGCAGGCGGGGCTGGAAGTAGGCCACCACCCGCTCGGCCACGGTCCCCAGGCCCACCGCCTCCCGCCGCGCCGGGCGGCCGATGCGCTCGAACCGCTTGGCGACGCGCTCGAGCCGCTCGGCGTCAGCCTGAAGATGCCTCGCCAACTCCCCGCCTGGCGTACCCGGATTCTCCCGCAGGTAATCAATCCAACCCGTGAGGCTCATCAGCGGGGTGCCGAGCTGGTGGGCCGACTCGCGGGCCATCGCCACCCACAGCCGGTCCCGGGCGGCGGTGACGCGCACCCGCATCGCCCACGCCGCGAGCAGGGCGAGGCAGGCGAACACGAGCCCCTGCAGCGCCGCGAGGCCCGTGAACCGCCGGGCGGCGGGGAGCGCGCCGTAGTGGATCGTGCCGACACCCGGCTGGACGATGGGCGCGTTGAGGCGATCGAGCTGCGCAACCCAGGCGCGCCGCTCGGCGTCGGTGCCGCCGGTCCCGAAAGGCGCGTTGTCGAAGGCGGTGATGCGGCCGGTGGGATCGGTGACGGCGATGGGGACGCCGAGGCGGCGGACTTCTTCGGCGAGGCCGAGCAGGGCGTCGGCGGCGGCGCCTTCGCGCGGGTCGCTCAGGCCGGCGAACACCCGGCCGAACAGGCGGCTCGTCTCGCGCGCGTCCTCGCGCAGATGGCGCGCCACGATCCAGGCGTAGCCTACGGACAGGGCGCCGAACAGCAGCGCGAACCCGACGAGCGCGGCGGGGCCGGCCCGTCGAAGCACGTCGCGCCCCCTAGCCGCCACCGAGACGGTCGGCGCCGAAGTAGGGCACCAGCGCGGGCGGCAGCGTGACCGACCCGTCCGGCTGTTGGCGCGTCTCGAGCAGCGCGGCGAGGGTCCTCGGCAGGGCCACGCCCGACGCATTCAGCGTGTGCACAAACTCGGGCTTTTCCCCCTGCTTCGGGCGGCAGCGGATGTTCGCACGACGGGCCTGGTAGTCCGTAAATGTGCTGGAGCTGGACACCTCGAGCCACTGGCCCACTCCCGGGGCCCACGCCTCGAGATCGTACGTCTTGGCTCCCGCGAAGCCGAGGTCTCCGGCGGCGAGGAGCACGACGCGGTAGGGCAGCTCGAGCCGGCGCAGCACCTCCTCGGCGTGGCTGGTGAGCTTCTCGTGCTCGGCGGGCGAGTCGGCGCCGCGGCAAAAACGTACCAGTTCTACCTTGTCGAACTGATGAACCCGCAGCAGGCCGCGCGTGTCCTTCCCCGCCGCACCCGCCTCGCGGCGGAAGCACGGCGTGTAGGCGACGTAGCCGCGGGGGAGCGTCGTTCCGTCGAGGATCTCGTCGCGGTGCAAGTTCGTCACCGGCACCTCGGCCGTCGGGACCAGAAACAAGTCGTCGGGCTCGGTGCGGTAGGCGTCGTCCTCGAACTTCGGCAGCTGGCCCGTCCCCATCATGGCTTCGCGGCGCACGACGAAAGGCGGCTCGACCTCGATGTAGCCGTGCTCCCGCGCGTGCAGGTCGAGCATGAAATTGATGAGCGCCCGGGCAAGCCGTGCCCCCCCACCGATGAGGACGGGAAACCCCGAGCCGGACAGCTTCGCACCGCGCGCGAGATCGAGAATCCCGAGCCGTTCCCCGATCTCCCAATGCGGCTGTCCGCCCTTGGGTGCCGGCGTGCCCCAGGTTCGCACCACGGCGTTGGCCTCGGGGACCTCCGGCAACGGCAGGTTGGGGACGAACAGCGCCTTGGCCTCGAGGACCGTCTCGATCTGGCGCAGCTCGGACTCGAGCGACGTGATGCGTTGACCGAGCTGCTTGCGCTGCGCCACGACGTCGGCAGGGAGGGCACCCTGCTGCTTGACGTGGAGCGCGTCCGCCTTCGCGGCGTCATTGCGCTCGGCCTTGAGCTGATCGAGTTGGCCCGTGAGCGTGCGGCGCTTCATGTCGAGCGCCTCGATCTCGTCGAGGAGGCGGGTGAGGGCGTGGTCGCCCCGGCGCGCGAGGGCCGCCCGCACCGGGGCGGGCGACGCGCGCAGGAGCTTCAGGTCGATCACGACTCAGCGGCTCGGGACGCCGCGCTCGAGCCCCCGGTAACCGCAGTTCGTGTCGACGAGGATTTGAAAACGGAGCCGTCGGGCCAGGGTGTCCAACTCGAGGATCTGCAGCTTGGCGTAATAGACTGCCGGGATATCGAAGCTGCACCTCACGGCGCGCGAGTGAACGATCGCCACGCTGCCCACGTCCATCCGCACCGCGCTGTCGAGCTGAAAGCCGCGATCGGGCGCGATCTTGATCGAGTCGAAGGGGAGCGAGTCGAGCCGCACGCCCGAGTTGCGTCCCAGCCGCAGGGCGCCGGTCGGCTTCAGCACCGGGTGGCCCCCCGTGTCGACATCCACCGCGAAGTCGAACGTGCCGCCCTGATCGACGCGCACGACCTGGCGGAATTGCAGCAGGTAGCCCGAGGGGGTGGCGGGGGGCGTGCCGTTCAGCGCATACAGCGACACCGTGTCTACGACGTTCAGGGTGGTGGCGCGCGGCAGCGCGAACGGATTGTCGCAGGCCGCCGCGAGGGCGAGGCACGTCATCAAGAGCGGGCGCATGGAGGTGCCCGGAAACTACAGGGGTGCGTCGGAGTGGGTCAACCCACGGTGGCTGCTTGACTTCGCCGCGACCGAACCCTACGTTGGCCGTCCCTATGGCGACGATCCGCGACGTAGTCGAGGCGCTCGGCCGGCGCACGGGCGTGGACGCCGTGGTGGTCGTGGGCCGGGACGGCCTGCCGATCGACTCCCGGACCGCGAACGGCGTGGATGCGGAAACCGTCGCCGCACTGCTTCCCTCCGCGATCAAGCAGATGGCCCAACTGGGCGATGCGGGCGGCCGGGGTGAGTTCGGCACCGCCGTGCTCGAGTTCGGGCGCGGTCTGGCCGTGGTCGCGGTCCTCAATGCCGACGCACTCCTCATCGTTCTGGTGCGGCCGGCCACGAACATCGGGGGGCTGCTCTTCGACCTCCGCCGCCACCGGGCGGCGATCGCCGGGCTCCTGTAACCGGGAGCCCGCCGCATGGCGACCTCCCCACGGCACCTCCTCGTCGTCGACGACGAGCCGCACATCGGCCTCGTCCTCCGGCCCTATCTCGAGCAGCTCGGCTACCGCGTGAGCTTCGCCCGCTCCCTCGCCGAGGCCCGCGCCGCCGTCGGCTCCGGGTCCGCCCTCCCCGACGGCCTGCTGCTCGACCTGCACCTGCCCGACGGCTCCGGGCTCGATTTCCTGCGGGAGCTGCGCGGCCGGCCCGGCACCGCGCGCCTTCCCATCCTGGTGCTCACGGCGGAGGGCGAGGAGCGCGTGCTGCGCGAGGCGCGGCGGCTCGGTGCGGCACTCGTGACCAAGCCCTTCAGCCCGACCAAGCTCAGCCAGCGCATCGCTACGATGTTTGGCGATCTCGCCGTCCCAGAGGACGAAACGCCATGAGTACCTGGGCGGCGATCCTGGCGGGCGGGTCGGGGACCCGTTTCTGGCCGCTCTCGACGGCGGAGCGCCCCAAGCAGCTCCTCCCCCTCGCCGGCGACCGGCCGCTGCTGGCGCAGGCGGTGGCGCGGCTCCAGGGGCTCGCGCCGCCGGAGCGCATCCTCATCCTCACCGGGCCGTTTCTCGTGGACCGCGTGGCCGCCACCGTGCCGGAGGTGCCGCGGGCGAACATCTTCGCCGAGCCGCGCGCCGCCTCGACGGCGCCCGCGCTCGCGTGGGCCGCGCATTGGATCGCCAAGCACGACCCCGGCGGCCAGATGCTCTCGCTGCACGCCGATTGGGCCGTGGGCGACGACAAGGCGTTCCGCGCAGCGGCGACGCACGCCCTCGGCGTCGCCGCCGAGCACGACGTGCTGGTGACCGTGGGGGTGAAGCCGTCGCGCAACGAGACCGCGTACGGTTACGTCGTCCCCGGCAAGCCGATCGGCAGCGCGCGGCGGGTGCAGCGCTTTGTCGAGAAGCCGAGTCCCGCTCGCGCAGCGCTGCTGCGGCGGCGTGGCGCGTTGTGGAACACCGGCCTCTTCGCGTGGGGCGTGGCCCGCTTCCTGGGAGAGGCGGGGGCCTATGCCCGGGAGCTGTCCGCGGGCTGGGCCGCCCTGTCGGCGGGCGACGTACCCCGCTTCTTCGCCTCGGTCACGCCGGTCGCCGTGGATGTCTCCGTGCTCGAGCGCACCAAGCGGCTCGCCGTCGTGACGGGCACGTTCCCGTGGGATGACATCGGGTCGTGGGACGCGCTGCTCCGGATCCGCCCGGTCGATGCCCGCGGCAATATCACCGTGGGGAAGGTCACCCTCGGCGACGACGTCCGCCGCTCGGTCGTGTGGTCGGAGAGCGAGCACGTCGCCGTCGCCGGCGTCCAGGACATGGTGGTCGTGCGCGCCAACGGGCACACGCTCGTCATGCCCACGGGACAGGCGGAGCGCCTCAAGGCACTGGTGCAGCGGCTGTGAGCCACGCTCTCTATCTCCTCGATCCCGATCCCGCGCCGGCCTGGGCGCCGTTCGCCGGGGCACGGCCCCTGTGCGAGCTGCGCGCCGGGGCGCACCTGGTGCGGGAGCGCTGGGAGAGCTTCATTGGCGCCGAGGCCGCGGCGATCTTCGCCCTGCCCCACCTCGCGGGCTTCCCCGAACCGGGCGTGCCGCCGGTCGAGGCGCGCCGCACCGTAGCGGGCCCCGCGGTGGTCGGCTCCTCGACATTCGCGCCGCGCGGGCTCGCACCCCATCTTCCTGAAGCCCCAGTGCGTTTCACCCACGCGGGGCTCACGGTCGGCTGGGCGGTCCCGGCCGGCGCTACCTGGAGCGGACCCCTCCCTCAAGCGCAGGCCGTGGAGATTCAGGGGGTGCTGTTGCGCGGCATTTACGATCTCGTGCCCGCGCTGGAGCGACTGCTCCAGGAGGACCTGCTCGGTCTGCTCGGCGACTCGGACCCTGTGCCGCGCGCGACCACGGTGATCGGCGACCCGGCGTGGCTGACGCTGCGCGAAGCCGCCGTCGAGCCGGGCGTCGTGTTCGACACGACGAACGGTCCCGTGATGCTCGAGAGCGGCGTCGAGGTCAAGGCCGGCACGCGACTCGAGGGACCGCTCTGGGTGGGGGCCAACACGCGGCTCGTCGGCGGGCCGATCCGCGCCTCGGCGATCGGCCCGTGGTCGGTCGTGCGCGGCGAGATGGCCTCCACGGTGTTCCTCGGCTACGCGAACAAGGCGCACGATGGGTTCGTCGGCAGCTCGGTGCTGGGTCGCTGGGTCAACCTGGGAGCGGGGACGATCACGTCCAACCTGAAGAACACGTATGGTCCCGTCCGGCTCGACGTCGCCGGCACCGCGATCGAGACCGGTCAGATGTTCCTCGGCAGTCTGATCGGCGACCACGCCAAGACCGCCATCGGGACGCTGCTCGGCACCGGCACGGTGGTGGGCGCGGGGGCGAGCGTGTTTGACGGCGTGCGCGCGCCCAAGTGGGTCCCGCCGTTCGCCTGGGGCGGCGGTGCCGGATCGGAGCGGATGACGCGCGCCGGCTTCGTCGCGACCGCCGAGCGCGTGCTGCCGCGGCGGCACGTGGCCGTGGACGACGCGATGCGCGCCTACCTCGAGCGCATGTACGATTGGCTGACGCGATGACGGAAGCGCAACGCTACCGGCGGCTCGGCAAGTACGAGCTCCACACCCTCATCGGCGAAGGCGCGATGGGGATCGTGTGGAAAGCGTACGACACGGTGCTGCGACGCTACGTGGCGTTGAAGCTCCTGGGCAGCGACTTCCGCAAGACCAAGGACATGCAGGAGCGCTTCCTGCGCGAGGCGCGGGCGGCAGGCGCGATCCAGCACCCGAACATCGTGACCGTGTACGACCTGGGCGAGGCCGAGGGTCAGCTGTTCATCGCGATGGAGCTGGTCGAAGGGCGCGATCTCAGCGACGTCATCACGCTACGCGAGCCGTTGGCGCTCGAGCGCAAGCTCGACCTCGTGATTGAGCTGCTGGACGGGCTGCACTTCGCCCACCAGCGCGGCGTCATTCACCGCGACGTGAAACCCTCCAACGTGCGCGTGATGCCCGACGGCCGCGTGAAGATCATGGATTTCGGGATCGCGCGCCTGCAGTCCGCCGACGCGAGCGGCCCGGGCGCGATCGTCGGGACGCCGACGTACATGGCGCCCGAGCAGATCACCAATGGCGCGATCACTCCCGCCACCGACGTGTTCGCGGTGGGATGCCTGACCTACGAGCTGCTCTCGTTTCATAAGCCGTTCGAGGGAGAATCGGTCCACGGCGTCCTGTATCAGGTGCTCACGACTGAACCCAAACCGCTGCGCACCGTCGCCCCGTCCATCCCGGCCGCCCTCGAACGAGTGGTCGGCAAGGCGATGAACAAGGTGCCCGACGAGCGCTACGAGTCGGCGGCGCAGATGCAGGCGACGCTGCTCGCCATCCGCGCCGCCCTCTCGGGGGCGGGGGACGCGGATACGCAGCCGGTGGGGGCGCGCTGGACGCCCTTGCCCGCACCGATCCTGCGGCTCGTCATGCACACGCCGCTCAAGTGGCGGCTCGCGACGCTGGGCGGGCTGGCCCTGGTGGTCGCGCTGCTCCTCTTGGCGCCCAATCCGCCCACCGCCGAGGTCGCCCCCAACCACCCCGCGCCGGGACCGGTCGCGACCGAGGTCCCCGCCGTCTCCGCCGACCTGGGCGCGCGCCGCGACTCTGCGCTCGCCGCGCGCGGCCGCGCCATTCAGGCCGGCGCCCTGAAGAACAACGTCCCCGCGATGGTCCTCGCCGAGACGATGCTCCAGGCGTCCGAGCAGGCGCTTCAGCTCGGCGATCGGAACCGGGCGCTCAGCGGCTACAACGGGGTCGTAGACCAGTACCGCAAGGCGCAGGAGGAGGCTCGAACCATGGAGCAGGAAGCGCAGCGCATGCTGCGGCGCGTGGCTCCGGTGGTCCAGGCCATTCCCTCGGGCCCCACGGCGGCGAACGCCGGGATCTTCCTCGCGCGTGCCGAGTCGCTGTTCCGGGAGAAAGACTTCACGCTCGCCAAGGTGGCGGCGCAGAGCGCCGAGCAGGTCGGCATCGACGCGGGGATTGCGCCGCCCAGCTCACAGCCCCCCGACGCGCGTGGCGCCATCGAGGTCCTGCTCACCGACCTCGGGCGGGCGCTGGCGAGCGAGCGAATCGGCAACATGCGCGTGCTCTACCCGCGGATGACGGACCAGGAGGGGAGCGGGTGGGAAGCCTTCTTCGGGGAGTGGGAGCACATTACCGCCAAGTTCACCATCGAGCGGTTCACCTTGAAGGCCCCGATGGCGAGCGCCGACGTGCTGGCGGTGTTCGAGTACGTGCCGGCTCCCGGGGGCGCGCCGCGGATCGACCGGCGACGGTTCGCGATGCGGTTCGAGAAACGGGACGTCGGTTGGCGGGTCGCGACGGTGACGGAGCTGAAGTAGCCCTTCACCACGCCCGCGCCGTGGGTGGCGGTGCGTCGGGGATCGCGAGCGAGTCAGGCCGGGGGGCCGGGGGGCCCAGCCGCCGCAGCGTGACCGGTTTCTCGAGGTCGCCCCCCGAGATCGTGAGCTTGTCCCCCTCCAGCCGCATCCCGTACACCTGCCACACACCGTCGCCGAGCGTGATCCACAGGCTGTCGCCCACGACGCGCCAGCGGGCCACCTCGTCGCCGAACTGCGCCGAGCTGTCGCTCCGCACCATGATGTGCCGGATCTCGTCGCCAGCGCGGGCCTGCCAGTTCCCGTCGAGGCGCACGCGCGCCTGCGCCGCGACCACCAGCAACCCGCCCAGCATCAGTATCCGCAATTGCATCACGAAGCTCCTAGTCTAAAAAAACTGCGTCACAATGATACCCGCGCCGCCCGCGTTAGGCACCCGGCGCCGCCGGCACCGCGGAGTGCTCGTCCGACAACACGGCCACCTGAGGCTCCCACTGCCGCATCATGCGGTTGAAGGTCGTAACGAGCTCGGCATCGAACTCCACCCCCGCCCGCTCGTCGAGATAGGACAGAACCTTCTCGAATTCCCACGCGTCACGGTACGGGCGCTTGGTGCGGAGCGCATCGTAGACGTCGCACACATGCACGAGCTTGCTGGCGTGGTGGCAGCTCCGAGCATAATGCAGCGCCGGATACCCGCCGCCATTGATCATGATGTGGTGCTCGTAGGCGACGATGACGGCGAGGTCCAGCTCCTCCTCGGTCTCGAGCAGCAAGCGCGCGCCTGCCGCCGGATGCTCGTTCATCAACCGGCGCTCATCTTCGGTGAGTTTGCCGGGCTTGGTGAGCACCTCGAGGGGAATCTTCGTCTTGCCGATGTCGTGGAGCAGCCCCGCGATCCCGAAGCCCCGCACGTCGCTCGCGCGCAGGCCGAGGAACTCCGCGAGGGCCATGGAGAGGACGGCCACGTTCAGCGAGTGCGTGGTGGTGTACTGATCGAACTCCTTGAGTTGGAGCAACGGCAGCACGATCTGGCTGCCGCCGTGCATCGCGACCGCGAGCGAGCGGACCACCGCCTCGGCCTCGAACAGCGGCACCGTGCCGCCCGTCTGTACCTCCCGCTGCAGCCAGCGCACCGTGTCCGCTTCCTCGCCGAGCGAGAAGGCGATGGTGGCGGTGGGCAAGGGTTGCGCGGTGAGATCGGTTTCCCCGCGGAGGCCGACGGCGCCGAACCGAATGCTGGAGCGCCGCATCTGACGCGCCTCGGTCGTGTCGATCGCCGAGAGCGTGAGCCGGGCCAGCACCTCCTCGAGGAAACCCTCGAAGTCGTCGCGGCTCACCTGGTCCTCGAACTCGAGGCGCTGGATCCCCGCCTGCGCCAGGCGGCGCCCCCAGTCCCAATCTTTCAGCTCCCGCAGCGGGAGGCGCCCGTACACGACTTCGTCGCCCAAAAACGTGAACAGGGGGCGTGGCGTGTCGGCCTGCAGGTCGTGCAGCTCCTGGTACGTCGCGTCCACCGCGCGCTGGCGCGCCGGGTGCCCGTCGCGATACAAGGTCATCGCGGCCAGCGCCTGCGCCAACGTCGTGAGGAAGCGCGCGGGATCGCTCATCGGCCCGACGCCCGCCCTCCCGTGGACGAGTCGGTCGCATTGCGCACGTCGGGATCGCTCGAGGCGGCAGCCAGGGCGAGGACGGCGCGGGCGCGGGCGTCGCGGCTCCAGCCGGCGGCGAGGGCCATCAGGGCGGCCAGCAGTTCGAGCGATCGGGGCGCGAGCTTGGGGCGTCCGAGCCAGCTCGTGCCTCCCTCGCTCAGCGCGAGCAGGGCGGCCAGCGCGGCCGCGCTGTGTACGCGGCCCAGCACCTTGATCGCCAGCACCCGCAGCTCGGACCCGCTGCGTCCGTCCCGGGCGACCGCCGCGACGAGCGGCACGGCGGCCGGCGGACAGGTGTCCAGAGCCGCGCTCAGGGCGATCCGCGACGTGCGCGCGTCGGGATCGTTCAGGGCGCCGAGCAGCGCGCGCTCGCGCTCGGCGGGCACCTTGAGCGCCACCTTCAGCGCCTCCCGGCGTACACGCGCATCGGGGTGCGCGGCGAATGGCGCCGCGGAGAATCCATCGGGCAGGCCGGGTAGAGCGTCGAGCACCACCAACAGGTTGCGAACGACGTACCAGGGCGCGTCGCTCGACAACCGGGCCGCGACCGCGGCGCCCACCTCGCGCGGGGCATGAGCCAGGCGGTCGAGCAGGCCGCGCCGCGTCGTCCGCAACTGCGAAGCCGCCAGGGCGTCGAGCAAGGGCTCGAACGCGGGGATGGGGAGACGCGGGAGCAGGCGGTCGAGCGTGCCGAAGTCGGGAGGCTCCGGGGCCGCCAGACGCCGCACTGTCGCCGGCGCCGTGAGCCGCTCCCACAGCTCCCCAGCGGCGCCCTTCTCTCCCCCTTCGGCCGGCGGGGCCCCGTCGAGCACATCCACCAGTGCCGCGATCTGGTTCCCTTCGACGAGCCGCCCCACCGCCCGCCACGCGCCAGGGCCGAGTACTCCGACTTCGAGCCCGGTCTGGAGCAGCCGCACCGGCTCGGCATCATGCTCGACTCCGCCCGGTGCGGCGCTGCTCGGCGTGGCCATGAGAGCGGTCCCGGCCATCCGCTGCAGCGCCCGCCCATAGGGATCGGGATTCGGGTCTTCGAGCGTCCAACCCGTGAGCAAATGGCGCACCTGCTCGCGCAGCGCCCCGTCGGCCTGCAGCCGTGCGGCGCCCGTTCCCTGCTCGGCGTGCGCCGCGAGCTTGGAGAGCATCCGCACCAGCGGATCGGACACCGTCTTGTGGGAGGCACCGGCCATCGCCTGCACGATCTCCAGCACGGCGTCGACGGCCAGACCGTGCGTCGCGTCGATGGCGAACTTACTGCGCTGCGCGGCGTCACCCCCCATCTCGATCAACCGCCGCAGCGTCTCCGGCTGCAGCGCGCCGACCAGCTTCGACGTGCGCCGCCGCAGCGACGCCGCTTCCGCGCCTGCCCCGGCCCCTCCCCCGGTGTCCTTCAGCTCGTCGGCGATCTGCAACAGGTAGCCGACGATCACCTGATCGTAGGCGGCGTTACGCGGATGCGCGTCGATGGCGCGGGCGATCGCCGAGGGATCGTTCGCCGGTGGCGGCGCGTCGTCGGCCATCGATTCGGCGGCCAGCGCCGCGCGCGCCAGTCCGACCCACAGTTGCGCGCTACGAACGCCGCCACCCCGTCCTCGGTCTGCTACGTCGCCTGGTTCTGCCGGCGGGGCGTCTGACTCGTCCAACAGCTCGAGCCGCTCGTACGTGAGGGAGTGCAAGCGGACGTGCTCCCAGACGCGCAGCCGCTCCGGGGGCCCGAGGCCGAGGGGTTGGCCGGTGCGTTCGGCCTCGACGGCGAGCGTGCGGAGCACCTCGGCGACCTCCGACGCCCGGACCCCGCGGTGGAACGTCACCGCGCCCAAATGATGGCGATGCAGCCGGCCCGCGAGCTCCGCGAGGAGGGGGTGCTTCGGGTCGGTGGCGACCCCTTCGATCACCAGCTGCTGGCTCGCGACGCCCAAGGAGAGCGTCGCCCGTTCCTCGAGCAGGCGCTCGGCCCGCCGTGTCAGCGCCGTGGCCGCCGGGCCGAGGGAGGGGTGTTCCTCAGGATACATGGCGTGTTTGTGGAGGGCGATCGACAGCTCGATCAGGAAATCCGCCAGCTCCCGGGAGAGCGCGGTGCGTTCCGGGGACGGCGTCGGGGAGCTCATGGGTCCCCCCAAAATAGCGCATGCCTCCCGTGCTCAGCGTCACACCAGGTGGTGACGGCTCGCAAAACGCGGCGCCCCGGAGGAGATTCTCCCCCCCCGGGGCGCCGGTTTTCCTACCCGTCTAACCGTCTATCCGTCTATCCGTCTAGGTGTTAGTACATCCCACCCATGCCGCCGCCGCCGGGCATCGGCGGGCCCTTGTCCTTCTCCTTCTTCTCCACCACGACGCACTCGGTCGTGAGGAGCAGGCCCGCGATGGACGCGGCGTTCTGCAGCGCGGTGCGCGTCACTTTGGTCGGGTCGATGACGCCGGCCGCGACCAGGTCCTCATAACTGTCGGTCTGGGCGTTGTAGCCGAAATTCCGGTCCTTCGACTCCTTCACCTTGCCGACGATGATGGCGCCCTCGGCGCCCGCGTTCTGGACGATGATACGGATTGGCTCTTCGAGCGCGCGCCGGACGATCTCGATGCCGATCTTCTCGTCCTCGTCGGCGCCCTTCGCCTTATCGAGCACCCGCTGACAGTGCAGCAGCGCCACGCCGCCGCCCGGCACGATGCCCTCCTCGACCGCGGCGCGGGTCGCGTGCAGCGCATCCTCGACCCGAGCCTTCTTCTCCTTCATTTCGGTCTCAGTGGCCGCGCCAACGTTGAGCACGGCGACCCCGCCGGCCAGCTTGGCCAGCCGCTCCTGCAGCTTCTCTTTATCGTAATCCGACGTGGACTTGTCGATCTGGGCCTTGATCTCGTTCTTGCGGCCGTCGATGGCGTCGTGCTTGCCCTTCCCGTCCACGAGCGTCGTGTTGTCTTTGTCTACGACGATCCGCTTGGCCCGGCCGAGGTCGTTGAGCGTCGTGTTCTCGAGCTTGAAGCCGACCTCATCCGAGATCACCTGGCCGCCCGTCAGGATGGCGATGTCGCGCAGCATTTCCTTGCGGCGATCGCCGAACCCCGGGGCCTTGACCGCGCAGACCTTGAGGGTGCCGCGCAGCTTGTTGACGACCAGCGTTGCCAGCGCCTCGCCCTCGACATCCTCGGCGACGATGAGCAGGGGCTTCCCCGCCTGCGCCACCTTCTCGAGCACGGGCAAGAGATCCTTCATCGACGAAATCTTCTTGTCGTGGATGAGGATGTAGGCGTCTTCCAGCACCGCCTCCATCTTCTCAGGATCGGTGATGAAGTACGGCGAGAGGTAGCCGCGGTCGAACTGCATGCCGTCCACGGTTTCCAGCGTGGTCTCGAGGCCCTTCGCCTCCTCGACCGTGATCACGCCATCCTTGCCGACCTTGTCCATAGCGTCGGCGATCTTGTCCCCGATCTCCTTGTCGCCGTTGGCGGAAATCGCTCCGACTTGGGCGATTTCTTTCCGGCCGGCGGTGGGCACGGAGATCTTCTTCAGCTCCGCCACGACCGCCTCGACCGCCTTGTCGATGCCGCGCTTCAGCGACATCGGGTTGGCGCCCGCGGTGACCGACTTGAGGCCCTCGCGGTAGATCGCCTGGGCGAGCACCGTCGCCGTCGTGGTGCCGTCACCGGCGAGGTCGGACGTCTTGGTCGCCACTTCCTTCACCATCTGGGCGCCCATGTTCTCGATCTCGTCCTCGAGCTCAATCTCCTTGGCGACAGTCACGCCGTCCTTGGTGACCGTCGGACTGCCGAATTTCTTGTCGATGACCACGTTCCGGCCCTTGGGACCGAGGGTCACCTTCACCGCGTCCGCCAGCTGGTCCACACCCCGCTTGAGGCGGGCCCGGGCGTCGGTGCTGAATTCGAGATACTTGGCTGCCATCTGTGCTTCCTCCCTAGGAACTCACGCGAGCTTCGCGATGACGTCTGCTTCCTTGATCAGGATGATCTCTTCGCCGTCCAACTCGACCTGCGTGCCCGTGTACTTCCCGTAGACCACGCGATCCCCCACCTTCAGCTCCATCGGGACCACTTCGCCCTTCTCCCGACGGCCCGGTCCCACGGCGATCACCTCGCCCTGGATCGGTTTCTCCTTAGCGGTGTCGGGAATGTAGAGCCCGCCCTTCATCGTCTCGGTCTCCTCCATCGGCCGGATGGCCACCCGGTCCGCGAGAGGAAACACCTTCAGCTTTGCCTTGGTCGCCGTTGCCATGATGCGGGAACCTCCGATAACTCTTTGAATTGATATACCGTTAGCACTCTAGTGAGGTGAGTGCTAAGCGAGGGGGAATCTGCCCACGGAAGCGAAGCGTGTCAAGGGGGCGTGGCGATCGGGTTCGCGAGGAGGGCCCGGACCGCAGCCTCGGCGCGCGCCCCGGGTGTGGCACCCACGGAATCCAGGAGGATCGTGGCCGCTCCGACGATCACCCCGCTCCGGGTGTCGGCCAAGCGGAGGTGCAGCCAGGGGGCGGTTCCGGACCCTGGGTCGCGGTAGGTAAAGAAGACGAGCGCCGCCGTGGGCCGGCTTCCCCCCCGGACGGCCCGGCGCACCCGGAACCCGTAGTCCTGCAGCGCGCGCGCCAACTCGGTGCCCTGGGGGTCGTGGCGGTCCACCAGGATCTCGTAACCGCGCAGCGATTCCGGGATGCGCGAGGCGCCGCACGCCGCGATCGCCAGGAAGGCACACAGGAGCAGTGCGTTCGGTTGCCCGTTCCCGGTTGACGGGTCCGGCCCCTTGGTCTGGCCACCGGCCACCGGCAACCGGATTCGCCTCACGGCATGATCCTGCGCACGCCGACCCACCGCGCCAGCCACCACGACCCGTCCGGGTCGTGCAGCTCGAGCCGCGACAACCGCACGCCCGTGCTCGAGCTGTGAATGAATTTTTGTTCGCCCACGAACATCCCGACGTGGGTCACGCCCCCACCGGGACGGGCGGAGAACAGCAGGATATCCCCCGGTTGGAGCGCCTCGATCACCGGCGAGACCTCGGTTCCCGCATGGGCCTGGTCGCGGCTCATGCGCGGGACGCGAATGCCGTGCTGCGCATAGGCGTACTGGATCAGGCCGGAACAATCGAAGCCGTTCTCCGCGGTGCCGCCCCACTGATAGGGCCGGCCCAGCGCGTCGAGCGCGGTGCGCACCACGTCGCTCGCGCTGCCGACAATCACGAGGGGTGGCGTCGGGGGCTCGCGCGGGGGGAAGCGGGGCGCTCCCCCGGCTCGGGTCGCCCGGCCGGCGCCTCCCTTCCCCCAGTGTATCGACATCCCCATGCCGAGACTCACGCCGTTGCGCGAGTCGTTCGAGGAACGCCAGAAGCCGCGCGGCCCGCGGTCTTCCAGGCGGTACCGCGCCTCGGCGCCCAAGGCGAACCACCAGAAGGGACGCCACTCGACGCCGGCCCCGAGGTTCCACAGCGCCGCGAGTGCCTGCTCGCTGGTGTCGGTGGAGAGACCGAGGGATACCCCCGTGATGAGATAGGGGCCGAGGGTCGTCTTCCGCCGCAAAGCGTGCAGCTCCCACCCGGCTCCATAGAACGCGCGGCGGCGCCCGAGGCTATCGTGCACCAGGATCTGCACGGCGAAGCCGTGCGTGAGGTAGTCGCTCAGCGGTGAGTCGGTGCGCAGCTCGTAGGTCGCGGCGCGGTTCCCCTGATACCAGCGGCCGTAGAGGACATCGATGTCGCGTCCCCCTGCTTGCGCGGCCAATCCGATGGGGAGACAGGCGAGCAACAGGACGAGATCAGTCCGCGGCCGCAATCGCGGTCCTCTCCTCGGTGGCGCGAGGGGCCATGAGGTGGGAGAGCAGGTGCGGCAGGCGGCGCATGAAGCGCACCCAGGCCCACAGCACGACGAAGCCGACGAGCAGGGCTCCGAGGCCGGCGACGACGAGCATCGTGACCGGATTCGAGAAGCGCAGCGCGACGTGGGCACCGAGCCAGAGCCCGAAATACGAAGCTCCTCCCGCCCACAGGGGCGTGAGGAGCCATCCGACGACGACGAGAAGATGGGCCAGCCAGCGGGGCACCGCCCCCTCCCCGCCTGCTAGGCCTTGCGGGCGATCGCGACGACAGCAATCACCGTGAGGACGAGCGCGAACGAGGCGCCGGCTGCGACCGGCAGATAGATCGGCAACGCGAGGCGCAGCAGGATCGCGACCGCCACCGCGCCGCCGAGCACCGGCAGCGCGAGGGCGGCGAGCGACATGGGGCCGCCTCGGGCGGCGCGGCCCGCCGTCAGCATACCGCCCATCCACGCGAGGAACGTCCCGAGCATCCACCAGATCGGCAGGTACCACCACGTGCTCCCGCCGCCGACGGCGTCCCACGTCCAGGGATACGCCTTGAGGGGCCGCAGCACGACGATGTCGATCGCCATGAAGACGATCGTGCCCCACAAGCCGACGGCGGCGGCGGCCGCGATCCCCTGCGTGCCGCGGGCCATCGTCCACTGGGCCGGGAGGAACGCCGCGGCCACCGCGGCCGCCAGCACCACCGCGGTCTGCAGCACCGCTTGAACGATCCCCGTGGGGACGACGCGCGAGACGAGCAAGTAGACAATCACCGCGGCGCCGACGGCCGCACCGAGCCGGGTGCCGCTGACGAGGATGTGGCGGAAATCCGAGCGGTCCGTTGTTGCAGGTGCGGTACCAGCCGTCATGCGGCGCGAGCTCCTCGAGCTGGGGTATCCAACCGGTCCCGCTAATCTAAAGCCGTGGGGTCGTCAGGCAAACACCAGCAGGACTGCAACATCCGTGATCGCCCACGCCGTGAGTGCCCGATACATCCCGCGCTGGTGCTCGGCGGCAGCCCAGGACGCGTGGCGCGCGAACCACGGCAGCAGGACGGCCAGCCACGCCGCGAGCGGTACCGCGAGCGCCCAGGCCGCCACGCCCACCACCACCGCCGCCCAACCGAGCAGCGCGAACGCCAGCACGACGCAGGCGACGGCGACGACGAGGCTCGCCCGCATCCCGAGAATCAGGGCGAAGGTTCGGTCGCCGCGGCGCCGGTCCTCCTCGAATTGATACAGCTGAGTGAGCGGATAGAGCCCCGCGAACAGCGGACAGAACGCCAGCAACACGAGGGCGTGCCCGAGGTCGAGCGGCCGCGCCGTCGCGGCCCACGCCGCGTACGGCGTCAGCGTTCCGAATCCCCACATGTTGATGACCCAATCGACGCCTGCCACCGCCTTGAAGCGGAACGGCGGCACCGAGTACAGCAGCGACATCGCGAAGCAAATCGCGTAGGCAATGCGGAACCCGAGGGGCAGAGCAAATGCGAGCAGCTGGCCGCCGACCAGCAACACCACGCTGAAGTGCAGCAGGTGGCGCGGCAGCGGCGGTGGCGCGTTGAGGTAGCCGATGTCTCCCTCGTCCCGGTCGAACACGCTGTTGATCGCCAGCGTCCCGCCGTTCAGGAACACCACCCAGATGACGAGGGCGGTCAGCGCCTCGACGACCCGCTCCCCGCTCCCCGCTCCCCGCCACCCCACCGCCAACACGTACCCGAACGCCGTGTGCGCCGCCATGATCGGCCACTCGGCGGGGCGAAGGTGCAAGATGTAGGAGAACAGCTCACCCGGAAGGACGCGATAGCCCCAGCGACGCCAGGCGTTGTGCGTGCGTGCGTCGGCTACCACGTGAGACCGAGGGCCGCCGCCGCCAGCCGCAGCCCGACCAGAGTGAGGTCAGGGTGGACCGACTCGATCTCCTTGGAGAGCGGCGCGATGAGCCCGGCGAGCCCGCCGGTGGCGACGGTCAGGGGCGCCTGTTTGTTCGGCCACTCGGCCTTGATGCGCCGGACCAGCCCATCTACCGCGTCCGCCGTTCCCCACAACACCCCGGCGCGGATGCAATCCTCGGTGCGGCGCCCGATGACCCGCGCGGGAGGCGTCAGCTCGGTGGCGGGGAGCTTAGCGGTTTTGCGCACCAGGTCGTCGGAAGCGGTCCGGACGCCCGGCATGATGACGCCCCCGATGAAGCGGCCGTCGCCGGTGATGCAGTCGAAGGTCGTCGCCGTCCCGAAGTCCACGACGATCGTATCGCGCTTGAAGAGCTGTGACGCGGCGAGGGTGTTGACGATCCGATCGGCGCCGACCGTCAACGGCTCGTCCACGTCGAGACGAATCGGCAGCGGCGAGCGTCCATCCACCAACACCGGCTCGCGCGTCGTGGCGCCGGTGATCCCCTCGCAGACACTCTGCGTCACCTGCGGTGCGACCGAGGCCACGATCGCCGCACGGACTTCCTGCGTCGAGTGTCCGGCCTGGGTCAGGTACGCCGTGAGCGCCGACCCCCACTCGTCGGGCGTACGCTGGGGCGACGTGTGAAGACGCCAGTGCCCCTCGAGACGGTCGCCGGCGAACAGGCCGACCGTCGTTTCGGTGTTGCCGACGTCCAGGGCAAGGAGCATGGGCCGCTAAGATAGCTCGACGTGGCCTTCACGCACTACGGCCGCACCGGAGCCGGTCTCCACGAGGAGCGCCCCGTCGTCCCGGACCCCGGCCGCGCGTCCCGCGACCGGCGCGCGGAGCTGCCGGCCTCGCAGCCAATCGCGCTGGGCAAACGCGCCGCACTCTGCCTCCGTGAGTGGGGTGTGGTGCGTGGTGAGTGGGACGAGCGCTGGGACGAGGCGGTCCAGGACGTCGATCCGGCGGACGTTTGGTAAAAGCTCACTCAAGGCGATCGCGCGGCCGGCCAGGTCGGGCGGAATCTCGTTGGCGACGTTGATGCCCACGCCAAGGCCGAGCCACTGCAGTGCGTCGCCCTGCCAGCGGGCCTCGCACAGGATGCCCGCGATCTTGCGGTCATCGACCAGGACGTCGTTGGGCCACTTGAGCCGCGTGCGAGGCGGGATGGTCCCCACCAGCTCGTCCACCACGTCGGCGAGCACCAGCCCGACCCGGAGGGACAACGCGCCGAGCACCGGCACCGGAGGCCGCAACAACATCCCGAGCCACACGCCGCCCAGCGGCGAGCGCCAGGTGCGGCCGTCGCGTCCCCGCCCCGCCGTTTGCTCCTCCACGACGACGACGCTGCCCGCCGCCGCCTGGCGGGCCCCGAGATCGTGGATCGCGTCTAGGGCCGAAGCGAAACTCTGGAACACCACGCACTGCGGCACGCCCCAGCGGCGCGCCAACTGGGAAGCCCGGAGGCCATCGAGGGCTACCGCTGCCACAGCGCGTAGACCAGCGTGAACGCGCCTACGGCCCAGCAGTAAGGCGCGAAGACGTGGAACCGCCCGCGCTGTAGGAGGCCCACGAGCAACTGGATGGACCACACGCCGGCCAGAAACGAGACGATGAAGCTTGCCGCCCAGGGCACCGCGCCGATGTGCGCCAGATTCACCACGGCATCGCGACCCTCGATCAGACCCGCTCCGGCGATCACGGGGATCGACATCAGAAAGCTGAACTCCGCCGCCGCCGCCGGTGTCAGACCGGCGCGCAGCGCCGCCGCGACCGTCGCCCCTGAGCGGGAAATGGCCGGGAGAATGGCGAACGCCTGGGCGAAACCGATGGCCGTGGCGGCGCCGGCGGACGGGACCGCGCCCTGCCCCCGTGGCCCGCGGGTCGACCAGAGGATCGCCCCGGTGATGACGAACTGGACACCGAGCCAGACCAGCGAGTGAAAGCGCTCCTCGATCTGGCGGTGGAACAGGACACCGACGACGCCCGCCGGAATCGTCGCGATCACGAGCATCGCGGCGTAGCGCAGGCTCGGCCCATCGGCGCGAACCACGCCGCGCGTGATCTCCCACAGGCGCCGCCCGTAGACCACGAGCACGGAGCCCAGCGTCGCGACATGCAGCGACACCTCCACGGTGACATCGGTGAAGTGCACGCCCGTGAGCGCCTCGACCAGCACCAAATGCCCCGAGCTCGAGACCGGAAGGAACTCGGTGAGCCCCTGCACCAACCCGAGAACGATGCCCTGCCAGAGATTCATGCGACCTTTCCGGCGACGAGTGCGACGAGACCGACGACCATGGCGATCTTGAGGAGGGCACTCACCCGCTCCACGCGGCCCAGGATCAGCCACGTCGCGGCGATCAACACAGCCATCTGGGCCGGCAGCGCGATCAGGAAGTAGGCGCCGCCGTACGCGGCGAGGCGCGGCAGCAGGAGACTCGCCGGCACGAACAGCAACGCCACTCCCGCCGCCACCACCTCGGCGGGACGCTGCCCCACGACGATGGGGAGCGTGCGGCGACCGATAATGCGATCGCCCGCCTCATCTTCGACGTCCTTCACGATCTCCCGTGCCAGATGGAGCCACGCCGCGAGCACCCACGGCACGACTCCCGCCGCCGGCACGCCGGCCGCCAGCGCGCCGTAGAACGGCGGCAGCCCGGCGACGAGCGCGACGGCGACGTTCCCAGCGATGGGCCGGCGCTTGATGAGAGGCGAATACGCCAACATCACCGCGAGCGCGCCGAGCCCGGCGAGCACCTGCCGGCCGCTCACGAGCGCGGCGGCGGCGAGGCCGGCGAGCGCGCCAAAGCAAACGATGAGATCGGCGGTGCCGCGGCGGACAGCGCCGGTGACGAGCGGCCGGTCGCCCGCCGGACGGTTCACGCGGTCCGCAGCGGCGTCGCAGATGTCGTTCCACGCGTTCCCCGCCGCGCCGAGGGCGATCCCCGACAAGGCCGCGAACCACAGCAGCTTCGGCAGGGCCACGGCGTTCAACGCGATCCAGCCCCCCGCGAGGACGCCGGCGGCGGCGATGAGGAGGTTCGTGGCGCGGACGAGGCGGAGCGCGCCCACCACGCTCACGCGAGCAGATCCTGATACAGCTTCTCGTAGCGCGGCACGATGCGCTCGGCCGAAAACTCGAGCGCCCGCGCCGCGGCATTGCGCCTCATGCGCTCGTGCGTCGCGCCGTCGTTCAGGATGGCGAGGGCTCGCTCGGTCATCCCCGCCACGTCGCCGGCGGGGGCGAGCGAGCCGGTTTCGCCCTCCACCACGACCTCCGGAATGCCGCCCGCGGCGCTCGCGACGACCGGGACGCCGCACGCCATCGCCTCGAGGGCCGCGAGACCGAACGACTCCGTGGCCGACGGCAGGAGGAATAGATCCCCGCCGCGCAGGACGTCGCCCACATTGTCGACCTTCCCGAGGAAGCGGACGTCTCGCTTGAGGCCGAGGCGGTCCACTTCGTGCTCCGCGGCATCCCGGTCGGGACCGTCGCCCACCAGCACCAGTGTGGCGGGCGTTGCCTTCCGCACGCCCGCGAAGATGTGCACGACATCGAGCACCCGTTTCACGGGCCGGAAGTTCGAGACGTGGACCAAAATGCGGTGGTTGGCGGGCGCGAGCGCGCGGCGGCCGGCGGCATCGGTCGCCGGGTGGTAGTCCGCCGGATTGACGAAGTTCGGGATGACGACGACGTCGCATCCGGCGCAGCCGAACGCCTTGTACGTCTCCTCGCGCAGGAATACCGACACCGCGGTGACCGCGTCCGATTGCTCGATCGAGAACTTCGTGAGCGTGAAGTACGAGGGGTCCTGCCCCACGAGCGTGATGTCGGTGCCGTGCAACGTCGTCACAATCTTCAAGTCGCGCTCGTCCTTCATCATCTGCTTGGCGAGCCAAGCCGTCGCGGCGTGCGGGATGGCGTAATGCACGTGCATCAGGTCGAGACTCTCCCGCACCGCTACCTCGTGCTGCTTGACCGCCAGAGCGAGGGCGTACGGCGACGACTGCTCGAACAGCGGGTACTCGACCTGGGTGACCTCGTGGAACGTGACGCGCTCGGCGAAACCCCGGAGGCGGAACGGGCTCGCGTACGAGATGAAATGAACTTCGTGGCCGCGCCGCGCCAGCTCGAGTCCCAGCTCGGTGGCCACGGCGCCGGAGCCGCCGTAGGTCGGGTAGCAGGTGATGCCAATGCGCATCGCTATTGGCCCTTAGCTGTTGGCCGTTGGCGTGATGGCGGACCACCGCTCGTAGATCATCTTCGCCAGCTGCTCCGGCTCCGGGGTGGCATCGAGTGTCCATGGGGCGTCAGGCCAACGGCCAACGGCTAATGGCTGAGGGCGCAGTTGGTTTCGAAACCACGTCTCCTGCCGCTTCGCATAGCGCCGCGTGGCAGTCACGATCGCCTCGCGCAGGTCTCCCGCCGGCAGCCGCCCCTCGAGCATTGCCACCACCTCCCGATATCCCACCCCGTCGAGCCCCGGCGCGTCGGACGGGACGCCGCGTGCCAGGACGCTGCGGACCTCGTCCACCAACCCGGCCGCCAGCATCACGTCCACGCGGTCCGCGATGCGGGATCGCAGCGCCTCCCGCGGCAGAGTGAGGTGAATGTACCACGCGCGCATCACTCCCGTCTCGCGTGCCTCGCGTTGCCACCACGACAGCGCCCGGCCGGTGAGGAGCGCCAGCTCGACGACGCGCGCCGCGCGCTGGCGGCCGCCGCCCTGATACCGCACGTCCAGCCGGCCGGCCCAGCGCGCCAGGGCCGGCAGCGGCAGCCCGCCGGTCCAGGCGCGTAGCCGGTCGCGCCGTCCGGGGTCGAGCGGCGGCTCGCGGAACAGGCCGTCGGCCAGGGCCTGTACGTAGAAGCCGGTCCCCCCGACGACCAGCGGCTGCCGTCCCGCGGCCCGGATCTCGGCCAACCACGCTGCCGCGTCGCGCGCGAACCGCCCCGCACTGTAGCGCTCACCCGGGTCGATCACATCGAGCCCGACGTGCGGCACGCGGACACGCAGCGTTCCGTCCGGCTTTGCGGTGCCGATGTCGAGGCCCCGATAGACCTGGCGTGCGTCGGCGGAGACCACCGTGATCGGTGCGAGGGCGGCCAGCGCGCCGGCGACAGCGGTTTTGCCGACCGCCGTCGGGCCCACCAGGACAGGTGTCAGGGGTCGGGTGTCAGCTGCGTCCAAACCGGCGCTCCAGCTCGTCCTTCGGCAGCTGCACCATGCTCGGCCGGCCGTGGACGTCGTGCGCGGGCAGCGTGGCCGTCAGGAGGCGCACCACCAGTTCGCGCATCTCGTCGGCGTCGAGGCGGTGGCCCGCCTTGATGGCGGCGCGACAGGCGTAGGTCGCGGCGAAGCGCTCGAGGCGGTTCTGCCATCCGCCGAACCGCCCTCCCGCCAGGTCGGCGACCAGCTCCTGGAGGCACCGTGCCGCCTCGAACCGCGGGTGGGGGTTCGGCGCCGTGTGCACCACGATGCTGCGGCCGGAGAACGGCTCCAGCTCGAACCCCACGCGCGTGAGCAGCTCGCGGTGCGCATCGATCGCCTCGAGCTCGGGGGGGCTGAAGTCGAGCGTGAGGGGCAGCAACAGGCGCTGGGCCGACGCCCCGTCACCGGTCAACTGTCGCATCACGTCCTCGTACAGCACGCGTTCGTGGGCTGAGTGCTGGTCGACGATGGCCACGCCGGAGTCGGTCTGGAAGAGGATGTAGGTGTCGAATAGCTGGAGCAGAGGCGGGGCTGGGGCCTGGGGGCTGGGGCCTCGGGCATCAGACGGGAAGAGGTTCAGCGGCACACCGATCTCACTCCAAGCTGCCCTAGGCCCCAGGCCCGAGGCCCCAGTCCCCAGCCCCGAGCCCCCAGGCCCGAGGGGGGCTGCGGACGTGAGGGGCGCGAGCGCCGCCCGCACCGCTTCCTCCACGACCTTCTCGACGAAGAACTTGTCGCGGAAGCGAGCCTCGAGTTTGGCGGGGTGGACGTTCACGTCCACCGCATCGCCGGGGAGGTCGAGGAACAGCACGAGGGACGGCCGGTCGCCCGGCGCGATCGTCGAGCGGTACCCGGCCTCGCCGGCGCGCAGGATGAACGGGTCGCGGATCGGCCGGCCACGTACAAACACGTAGCCCTTCCGGCCGGCGGGGCGTGCCTGTGCGGGGCGCTGCGCGAACCCGCTGACCTCGAGCGGCCCCTCGCGAAACGACACCGGCAGCAGCGTGTCGGCGAGCTCCCGGCCCCACAGGGCGCGTACGCGATCGATCGCGCGCGTCGCCGGCGGACAGTCGAGGAGCACGCGACCGTCGCTCGAGAGCGTGAACGCCACGTCGGGGCGCGTGAGGGCGAGGACGGTGAGCCCTTCGACCGCCGCGCGCGTCTCGGTCGCAGTGGCGCGCAGGAATTTGCGCCGTGCCGGCGTGTTGAAGAACAGCGCGCGGACCGTGACCGTCGTACCGTGCTGGCGCACGGCGTCCTCCGGCGGAGCGATCTTGCCGCCCGTCACGCGGAGGTGGGTGCCGCGCCCGTCGGCGGCGGACGTTTCGAGCTCGAAGCGCGACACCGACGCGATGGCGGGGAGCGCCTCGCCCCGGAAGCCGAACGTCGCGACGCCGATCAGGTCCGCGGCCGCGCGGATCTTGCTCGTCGCGTGCCGCTGCAGAGCGGCGCTCGCGTCCTCGCGGTTCATCCCCTGCCCGTCGTCGCTCACCCGGATCAACGTCTTGCCGCCGTCCTCGAGCTCGACGCGTACGGTGCGGGCGCCCGCGTCGAGGGCGTTTTCGACCAGCTCCTTCACGACCGACGCCGGCCGCTCCACCACCTCACCCGCGGCGATCTGGTCGGCGACGTGCGAGGGCAGGACCTGCACCCCTGAGGCGGAGCTCACAGCGGCACTACTTCGGCGGCGAGCACCCAGCCGTGCACGCCGTCGGAGCGTCGCACCTCCACCCAGCGTCCGTAGTGGCGGCCGGTAAGCAGCGCCGCCCCCGCGCGGAGCGAGGCCGCGGCGCTGGCGCCGCCGTAGGGGGCGGCGCGAATCGGCGCCTCGGTGGCCACGACCACGGCCAGCGGCTGCGCCCGACGACGCCACTCGAGGGCGCCTGCGCCGCCCGCGCCGAGCGCCACGGCGGCGAGCACAATCAGCGCGACGCGGCCCCGCCCTCCCCCCCCCGCCCCCGCCCCCGCCCCACCCACCA
>Ga0210382_10000024_pt1 | contig 72358 bp, 74 predicted proteins | sample PLMedo_FD_155452 | JGI IMG/M metagenome (GOLD analysis project Ga0210382, IMG submission 155452) | Groundwater sediment microbial communities from an aquifer in East River, Colorado, USA - PLM0_60_coex redo | ecosystem: Environmental > Terrestrial > Soil > Riparian zone | place: USA: East... | reverse complement strand
AGGTGCGGGGTGGCACACGACCGCTGTCGACGTGGAACGTCAGAAGGTAACGTTTATATACGTCGGAGACCGCGAGGAAGCAGATGCCGCAAGCGTCCGGCCGCTCACGATCTCCGATGCGAAGGCAGGGCTCGCAGCGCACTTCGGCGTGTCCATCGAGAGCATTGAAATCTTGATTCGAGGCTAACCGTTTGTCGCCAACCCCTTCTCGATCAGCCGCCGGATCGCTTCGGAGCGGGAAGGCTTGGGGTCGGGCTGGCGGTCGATCCAGGCGGTGATCGTCGCCCCCGTTGACGTCCCCTTTCCACCCTCTTCTATCGACATGCCGGTTCCGGAAACATAAGGTCGGCGAGTAATCGGACCGGTCGGCCGCTGGCCTGACTCGTCCCTTGCGGTGGGGGCAATCATGCAGATGGTTCGCATATTCGTGATGTTCGTCGGTATCGCGATCGTCGTGGCCGGGCTCTATTTGCTGGTCCTCGGGCTCGGCGTTCCCATCGAGATCAGCTCGATCGAGCTCGGCGTCTTCAAGGCGTCGCTCACCGGCATCGGCGCGGGCGCGGCGGTGGTGCTCGCCGGGGGCGTCGTCCTGTGGCTGCCGATGCAATATATGAAGCGCACGATGAAGCATACCGTGCGCACCGTCGAGGAAAAAGGCGACGGAGGGAAAACGACCACCACCGTCATATTCGAGCAGCAAGTCCAGGAGCAGCAGCAACAGCAGGAGTGAAAGGTGGGGCCACGTCCCTTCCGCCTGTCCACCCCGCCCCAGCCCTCCCTTACTCGTTCAGCCCCTTCTCGATCAGCCGGCGGATCGCTTCGGAGCGCGAGGGTTTGGGGTCGGGCTGGCGGTCGATCCAGGCGGTGATCGCCACCTCAAGCTCGGCGGGCATGCGCACGCCCCGGGCGGGATCACGGCCGGTTCGCGGACGGCCGCGGGGTCTTTTCACAATCTTGGCTATTGACCCGCCCTCATTTTTGGTGCACCAGAATGTGAGCCGAGGCAAGGCTGTCACCTTGCGCCGGCTCTGACCACCGAGTTTACCCTGAGCGCGGCCGAAGGGCCTTGTGTGGAGGCGAACGATGGCTGCCGCGCAGCATAACCTCACGCGCCGCGCGCTGCTAGGCGCTGCTTTCGCGCTGCCGCTCGCCCCTGTCCTGAGCGAAGTCGAAGGGCGTCATCCTGAACTTGTTTCAGGATCCAGTCCTCCACCCGTACGGCCCTCATCCAGCTGGATGCTGAAACAAGTTCAGCATGACGAAGATAGCTCGGTCACAAATTGGGACCGCGCCCTGACCCGCTTCCAGGCCGCCGACACCGCCCTCGCCGCCGCCGCTCACACGCTCGATGAAGCGCTCTACGACCGCCTCGGCGCCCGCCACGACACCGCGCTCCGCCGCCTCCTCCGCACGCCCATTCCCGACCCCGCGGCCTGTCCCGAGCTCAGTCGAAGGGCCCTCGCCCTCAAGCTCGACCTCGCGCTTGACGATCGCGCGCTCGAGTTCATCGGCGACGCCGCCGCCATGAAGGCGCTCAAGCGGGACGCCTGCCGCCTCGCCGCCGCATCGGTCTGATCGTCGCGCCGGCGAATCCGCCGAGACGGCGAAGGGGCTTCGGAGGTTCCCCGCGCCGCCCGCGCTCTGCCGACGGCCGCGCGGTCACACCTTGGCGCGCCAGACGCAGGTCTGGAGCTTCGGCCGGAGCAGCTTGAGGTCGATTTCGATAAACTGCTCCTCATAGAGGGCAAGCTGGGCCTGATAGAAGGCAAGCTGCTCCTGATAGGCGAGGCGCTGGGCGCGATAGACTTCCATCGCGCCGGGAGCGAAGGTCTCGGCTCCGTTCGCTGCCCGCGTCGCGAGGGGCGGCGACGGCGGCGACGGCGGCGGCGCCGGCGGGGGAGTCTCTTCCTTGGTCTTCTTCTTCGCCGCCTCCTTCTCCTTGATTTCGTCGAGAAGCTTCTGGATCTCGGCGAGCGTGCCCGCCGGATTGAACGTCCCGACGTTGCTCAAATTATCGCCCAGAACCCCGGAAACGGCGCCGGCGGCGTCGGTCACCATGGTGAAATATTGCTGATGGGCGCTCACCCTCACCGTCGGGTCGGGCAACGCGGTCCCGGCCGCCAAGGCTAGCTCGAGGTCTCTGGTCGCGGTCTCGGATTCCTTCTTGAACATCGCGAAATTGTCGATCCCCATCGCCTCGCTGCGGATACAGCGAAGCGCGTCGACCGCGTGGCTATAGATCAGCGCCTTACGCTTCGGGTCGTAATAGGCCTTGCCGGCGTTCATGGCGGAGCCGGCGCCGGTGGCGAGGATCGCGAGGTCGGGACCCGCGCCGAGCGCCGCGGCGACCGCGGCACCGGTGGCGATGAGGAAGCCGGGGACTTCGAAGGCCTGACGCCCGTCCGCGGCCTCGCGGGCGCCGCAATCATAGGCATCGATATAGGCTTCGACGACGCTGAGCGCGCCCTCCACGTCGCGATCGACGTTGACCGTGCGGTCGACGGTTCGGTCTGCCGCCTGCGAGCAGGTCATGGTCGAGCCGCTGCCGTGGGCATAGTTCACCTTGATTCCCGGCGGTGCGAAGCTCGTAGTGGCGCAGCCGGCCAGCGAGCAGCCCGCCAGCAAGGTGATGATCAGACGGTTCATGACGAGTCTCCTCCGAATCTCGTGAGCGGAGACTTTGCATTCCTGCCGCGACGTGTTGGCGTGACCGCCATCACAGCTCAGGCAAAAAACACTTTTCTACAGCCCCCCTTTCATGATTCATGCTGCCCCATGGAACATAAGCGGAACCCCGAGTCGCCGCGCGTCCCGCGGAAGCCGCGCCCGCCGGCCGCCCCGGCGCCTCGCACGTGCGCGCGCACAGGCGCGCAAAGGCGCGCATACGCGCGCGCAGGTTGGGGGGCGACTTTCGGCGACCTTCGTCGGATTCGAACAGGCCGGCGCCTCCCCCACCCCGCGCGCACCGCTTGGCAAGGCTCAACTTCCTCAACTTATTTGCCGTTTTACTCGTGCGCGCCCGATCCCTGATGCTTCACCCGGTAGCGCACCAGCACGCATTCCCTTGCGATCGGCCGGGCTTCGATCAGCTCGAGGTCGATCCGCCGGCTGAGCGGGTGGAAGACGGGCGTGCCGCCGCCGAGCAGGACCGGGTGGATGCTGAGGCGGATCTCGTCGACCAGCCCCGCCTCGATCAGCGCGCTGCCCAGTTCGCCGCCGCCCATGACGAGGATGTCGCCGCCCGTCTGAACCTTCAGTCGCCGCACGAACCCCGCCGCGTCCTCGCGCACCAGCTCGGCGGCCGCGCCGTCGGGAAGGCGCTCCAGCGTCCGCGAGAAGACGTAGGTCGTGACGCCCGCCGGCACCGGGCCGCCGCCCATGCGCTGCGCGAACTCGAAGGTCTTGCGCCCCATCAGCATCGCGTCGACACCCTTGAAGCTCGCCGCGCTGATCGCCGCCGCGTCGTCGCTCCAGCGCAGCCAGTCGATCGCCTCGCCTGGCCCGGCAAGATAATTGTCGAGGCTGTTCGCGCCTCCGTACGTCACCTTGCGCATCGCCTTCCTCCGGCTCGTGCGATCCCAGCAAGCCCGCTTGTACCCCAACCGGCGGCGGCGTCGAACGCCGACCAGAAAAAAACGCTTTCCTACAGCCCCGCTCTTGTGCTCCATCTTGTCCGATGGGACAGAACGGGACCCCGTCCTGAACGAAGGCGAAGGGTCCGAGTCGCTAGCGGATGATGGCGACCAAGGCCCCCTCCATCCAACGTCCCTCCCCTGTGCCGCCGCGCCGGTGCCGAATCGTTCGACCGGGCCTGCCGTGCCGCCTGCCGGATCGGCCGCGCGCGGCGGCGGGCGCTCGCCCGGGAGCGCGCCCGCCCGCCGGCCCGTCCCTCCCCCGATCGGCAAGGTTTTTCGCCCCAGGGAAGCCGTACTTTGTGAAATTTATGAATCTTCCGCGCGCCCTATCCCTCCGCGATATCGCTTCGGGAGCCGCGCGCCCGCCTTACGGGCTGGTGGGCAGATCGTTGTTGTTCTTGTCGTGGAGCAGCAGATAGAGCACCACCGCCGCCACCGCGGCGCCGAGGAACAGCCAAAGCAGGAGACCGCGCGGACGTCCCTCCCGGTCCTTGAGCTGCATTCCCGCCTCCTCGGTCTGGGCCGGCAGCGGCGCCCGTTGCGCGATCGCCGAGGTCGGAACGAAAACGAGCGCCGCCGCGGTCAAGGCGGTGGTCAGGGTCCGATAGCGCATCTGACTTCCCTTCAGAATTGATCCGGTACAGTAACGTTGGCGGCAATGCAATTGCAACGGGATTCGCGCCGCGCCTTGATTGAGGTTATACTTATCCACATCTTCGGCTGCACTGCCCAAACTCCGGTCGGAGGAACGGGTAGCGCGGCAGGGCAGGCCGGTTATTTTGCCGTGCTTCTTCCCCGGCCGGCCGCCATTTCGTCGGAACGCGAAAAACACAGGTTGCGCGCCGCGATTGCAGCGACTCCGCCCCGCCTGCTAAGCGGCCCGATCCCCCGCCCCGGACAAGGAGCCAGTCATGCCCCGCTACATGGTCGAACGCAGCTTCCCCGACGGCCTCCACATCCCCGCCAACGACGACGGCGCGGCGGCGATGTGCTCCGTGGTCGAGCGCAATGCCGGCGAAGGAGTGAGCTGGGTCCATTCGTACGTCACCGCCGACAAGACCCGCACCTTCTGCGTCTACGACGCCCCCTCGCCCGACGCGATCCGCACGGTGGCGGAGAAGAACGGCCTGCCGGTCGGCGACATCCACGAGGTCCGCGTCCTCGATCCCTATTTCTACCACTAAGGAACGGCGGCGGGTCCGCCTTCAGCCGCTGGCGGATATCTCGAATTCGCCGCGGCGCGCCCGCGCGTCCATATCCATCAGCGCATCGCTGACGCTGTAGCTTCGCCCGTAGCGGTGCTTGCCGTCCTTGCGCCGCTTGTTGCCTCGAAAATGGATGCGTCTTCCGGGGCCGGCGCCGGAATCCTGATATGCTCCGCGTTCGACCGACAGGCTCCAGCGCCGAGACCGCCCGTGAGATCGATGCCGCCCGCCCCGTCCGCAGCGCCGAAGGACCGGCTCCTCGCCGCGCTGTCCGGGCTGCTCGGCCGATCGATGGGCGGCGGGCGGCCCCATGCCTCTCCGGCTCCGATCGGGCGCCCGGGCGCCAGCGCCTTCGGCCTTCTCGCGATTTACGCGCTGATGCTGGCCGCAGCCGAGACGGCGGAGTGGGCCGGCGGGATGAGCACCCCCCACCAGCTTCTCGGCATGCTGGTCTGGGCCGGCTTTTATGGCGCCGTCCGCGCCTATCTTGGGCAGCGCGCGACGGCGCGCGTCATGGCCACGGTGGAACGCGACATCGTACCCCATGCCTCGCCCGCCTATCTCGATGCGGTGGCCAGTGCGATAGAGCAGCGCCAAACCGCCGTCCGCCGCCTCGCTGTGCCGCTGCTGGTCGCCGCCGCCGCCACGGCGGTGACGCTGTGGGTGCTGGTCATGGAGCCCTGGACGCACTGGCGGGAGCCGAACATTCAGGATTTTCTCCACTCGCCGGTATGGCTGTTCGGCGCAATCGTCTATTTCCTCAGCTTCTTCGTCTCGGCCCGCTCGATCGGGGCGGCGCGCTTCCATCTGTCCTTCGCCCGCTGTCTCCAGGCGGACCGGGATCATTGCCTCTACGTGCTTGGCGCCGCGGAAAGCCCACTGGTCAAGGGCCTGGCCAAGCTCGGCGGTCAGATCCTCGCCTTCTGGACGATGGTCTTCCTCTCCGTCCTTTCAGTCATGATCCTGGCCCTCAAGCGGCTCGGCGACTATGGGCTCGGCCCCAATTCAGTCTTCCTCGTGGTCCTCATCCCCGCGCTGGGCTTCCTGACGCTCGGTATCGGCAGCCTCGTCTATCTCGAGAGCGAGGGGAAGATACGAGGCATGCTGAAGCGCTTCACCTTCAGCCAGGCGTGGATCCTCCAAAGCAGGAGCAACGCGTTGCTCGATCCGCTGGCCGGCCGCGTGCCGGCCGACCCCGGTGAGATCAGCCAGCTCACCGACTGGCACGACCGTATCCTCGCCGGCGGCCGTTACGGAAGCAGGGCCGGGACCACGATCAGCATCGTCCTGCCCTTCCTCCTGCCGGCGGTGAGCCTGATCAAGTTCCTGGCCGACTCCCTCTTCGCGAAAGCCGGCTGACCGTTGCACGGCGACAGGCGCCGGCCAGGCCCGGCCGCTACAGCCGCAGCACCAGCCCCAAAGCGGCGAACAGAGGATAGAGGGCGAGGAAGACAATCAGCACCGCCATGTTCGCCCTGCGCCCCTTGGCCAGGATCGCCAAGACGGCGAGCAGCACGAACGCGGCGAAGGCTGGGAAGTAGCTCCACGCCGCCGCGCCGAGCGCGAATTGCGCCGCCCGCGCCAGCACCCGCGAGGCAAGGATGCCGCCCAGCACCTGCCTTTTATGCTCGAAATAATAATCGTCGAGATCGGGCCACCGGCTTGCGCTGTCCGGGAAGACCAGGGTCGCGGCGAGATAATAGAGGCCGGTAACGGCGAGGCCGACGATCAGGGTCAGGAAAGTGGCCGGGATCGTCGCGCGCAGGTCCCAGGCGAGCGCCCAGAAGGAGGTGAGGTCGAGCATCACCACCAGGCCGAGCAAAGGCGTCAGCCAGCCGAGCCTGACCGTCTTCCTCTGCTTCAGCGTCCGCGCCAGCCCGCCGAGCACCTCCGCCAGGCTGAGCCCGAGCAGCAGGCCGAACAGCGAGAAGACGAATTCGAAAGCAGTCATCGGCTTGCCCCCTTCACCGCCTTAAGAAGACTATTCCGTGCGCCGCCCGCCTTGGCAAGCGCGCAGGGCGGATGGAGGCGGGACAAGCCGGATTCGCTTTCCGCGCCATTATGGTGCATAAGGGCTAGGCTGATGTCGCATGCGACGGATATTGGCGTCTATCGGGCACCTTTTCCTTCTCTCTACGCTTCTCACGCATGGCGGCGGCCGCTCTTGGCCCCGCCAACTCTATGTAAGGAAAAGACTATGCCGACTGGCACCGTGAAATTCTTCAACGCCGACAAGGGTTACGGCTTCATCCAGCCCGAGGGCAGCGGCAACGACGCCTTCGTCCATATCTCGGCGGTCGAGAAGGCCGGCCTGCGCACCCTCAACAAGGACCAGCGCGTCACCTACGAGCTCGAGACCGACAGCCGCGGCAAGACCAGCGCCGTCAATCTCCAGACCGCGTAACAGACTCCTTCCTCCCCCGCATTTGCGGGGGAGGGGGACCGCCCGCAGGGCGGGGGAGGGGCATCTTTTCACCCTTCGTCCCGAAACCGGCGGGGAATCCCCCTTCAAATTCTCCCGATTCAACGTTAAAGCAGGCCCGATGTCAGCCCAGCACGAATTCTACCTGGCCCGCGCCGCGGAAGCGAAACGCGACGCCGACGCCGCGACCCTCGCCAATGTCCGCGACCGCTGCCTGCGCTCGGAAGCCGCGTGGCGCAGCATGGCCGACCGCGCCGAGCGCACCGAGAAGATGCGCGCCAAGTCCGAAGCCGACAAAGCGGCCGCTTTCGCCGCCGCCGGCTGACAGACTGTCCCCCTCCGCGGAGGCCGATTCGGTCGTAAAAAAGCGGGCCGCCCCTTCCGGAACGGCCCGCATTTCGTGCCTGGCGGGACCCGCTATTGCTGGCGTCCCCCACCGCCCTCATTGCCGTCTTGCTGCTGGCGGTCATTGCCGCCGCCGCCCTGCTGACGGTCGCGATCCGTGTCGCCGCCGCCTTGCTGGCCGAAGCCGCCGCCGCCCTGCTGCTGCTGGCGATCCTGCTGGCCCTCGTCCTGCTGTCCGCCGCCGCCCTGCTGCTGCTGACGATCCTGCTGGCCGCCCTGCTGTTCGCCGCCGCCCTGCTGGCGCTGGCCGCCTTGGTCCTGATTGCCTTGATTGGCCATCTAAGCCTCCTCTTGGGGTGTCCGTGCCATTGCGATCGGCACGGTGAAAAAAACGAGCAGGGTCAGAGCGATGTTCCCCGGCTGCGCTTCCGTAAAGGGCATTCCGCCGCTATCCTCAAACGCCTCGACCGGAGGCGCGATGACCAGCGATTCCACGACTCGCCCGGCGCTCGACGGCGGCTGCGCCTGCCGCGGCGTGCGCTACCGCCTCGCCTCGCCGCCGATGTTCGTCCACTGCTGCCACTGCACCAGCTGCCAGACCGAGACGGGCAGCGCCTTCGCCGTCAACGCCCTGATCGAGTCGGACCGCGTCCTAGTCCTCGCCGGCGCGCCCGAGGCGGTGCCGACCCCCTCGGAAAGCGGCACGGGGCAAGTGATATTCCGCTGCCCCTCCTGCCGCGTCGCCTTGTGGAGCAATTATGGCGGCGCCGGCGACCGCATCCGCTTCGTCCGCGTCGGCACGCTGGACGAGCCGGGCCGCCTGCCGCCCGACATCCACATCTACACCCGCTCGAAGCTGCCCTGGGTCGTTCTCCCCGACGGCGTGCCGGCGGTGCCCGCTTATTATTCCAGCGCCGGGCTGTGGCCGGCCGCGAGCCTGGAACGCCGCGCCCGCGCGCTGGACGGCTGAAGCTCAGTCGACGACGATCTCGCCGGTCATTCCGAACATCTTGTGGAAGGCATGGCCGCATTTGAGCGGGTAGCGACCGGCGCGCGGCACCAGCGCGACGTCGCGGCTCCGGTGGCCGCCCAGCTCGACGCTGCCGCCGGCGACCGCGCCCCGGTCCTGCGGGCGGACGGAAGCGGCGGCGAAGAATTGCCGGGCGGAGAAATCGTGGCCGCCCGAGGCCGAGTTGACGAGGTGGAGAACGACCGGCTGGCCGGCGCGGAGATGGATCGTCCTCGGGGTGTAGGAGAAGTTGGCGAGCGTCACCTGGACCCGCGGCGCATGGCTCCAGTCGGGCGGGACCTGCGCCGCGGCGGGCGCGGCAAGGAAGGCGGAGAGGAGGATGAAGCGGTAAAGCGGCATGGCGGGCTCCTTCGAGGTCGAAACCATCCCCTGCCGGGTCCCCCTATCACCCCGGCGGGCCGGGAGCTACCGTTGTTCGCTGCGCGATCGCCTCTCTCAGCGCGTCCGCCGCTTCCTGCACGGCGGCGAGCCGCTCCTCATAATCGGCTTCAAGAGCATCGAGGTCGCCGCCGCAGAAAAAACAATCGGCGCGGTCGAGGCGGACGAATTGGCGGCAGCCGCGGCACAGGCGCAGTTCGGGCGCGACCCTGCCCTGCTCAACCATTGACCAGGATCCGGTCGGGAACGCGTTCCGCCGCCATTTGCGTCCCGGCCGGCTCGACGACGAGGGCGAACTCGCCATGGTCGAACGGCAGGCCGCCGGCATCCTTCACCTTGACCAGCCGCTCGCGCAGCCCTTGCTTGTCCATCTCGAGCGCCCGGTAGTGGCACATCGGGTTGTTGCCGGGGCGGCCGAACAAGGCGTGCGAGGTCCAGGTGCAGCCGGCCATGCAGACCTCGGCATAATAGCATGTCCGGCAATAGCCCCACAGGTCGTCGACCGTTCGCCGGCGGGTGAAGGCGAGCGGCTCGCTATGCTCCCAGATCTCGCGCAGGCTCTTGTCGCGAATGTTGCCGCCCGCATAGGGGCTGGGCAGGCCCGGGCACGACTTGATCGTGCCGTCCGCCTCGATCCCGAAAATGGTGTCGCCGGCGTTGCAGCCGTGCCAGTGTATTTCGTCCTCGATGACGTTGCGCAGGACGGTTTCATAGGGCCCGAAATAGCCGATATTGTTGGCCGGCTGGAGGAACAGCCCCCGCTCCCGGCCTTCTAGCGACAGCTCGGCCAGCAGCGGCATCAGCTCGAGTAGTTGCCAGGGCTGTAGCAGCAGCTCGGGATGATCGGCGGCGTTGCCCATCGCCACCGTGATCGCAAGCTGCCAGTTGGTCGCGCCCGCCTCGATGATGATGTCCATCAATTCCCTGAGCTGCGGCATCGAGCGGGTGTTGATCTGGGTGTTGACGGTGGCGACCATCCCGTGGGCGCGCACGCCGCGAAGCGCGGCGAGGGCGAGATCGAACGAGCCGGGCACGCCGCGGACTTCGTCATGGACTTCCCTGAGGCCGTCTATCGACAGGCCCACTCCCTGCAGCCCCGCCGCCGCGGCCTTCGCCAGCCGATCGTCGTTGAGGTTGCGGCCGCCGCTCTGCAGCCCGCATTCCATCCCTGCCGCGCGGACCGCGGCGACGATCTCGAGCCAGTCCTTGCGCAGATAGGCTTCGCCGCCGATCAGCCCGACGTCGCGGGTGCCCAGCTCCGCCATCTGGGCGATGAGGTCGAGGGCCTCGGCGGTGCTGAGCTCGTCGCGGCGCCGCCGCCCGGCGCGCGAGCCGCAATGCTGGCAGGCGAGATCGCAGGCGAGCGTGATCTCCCAGACAATGCTGACCGGCACCCGGTTGGCGCTATCCTCGACCCCCGCATATCGGACGGGAAGGTCGTTCACTCCCTATTTCACGCGGGCGGCCGCAGTCTCCAGCTGGCCGATCAGCCCGTCCAGGCCCCCCGCCTTTTGGATATCCTTCGCCGCCTTGAGCAGCGCCTTGATCTGGGCCTGGTTGCCGCGGGCGACCGCGTCGCGCACCGCCGGCTTGTAGAAGACGAGGCCCGGGTCCTTCAGCTTCACCTTCGTCGTCGCGGATATTTTCTTGATCGGCGGCTTGACCATTTGCTGTCTCCTGGGGAGCGTTCGAGTCGGGGCCGGCAGAATAGGGGCGTCGGATTCCGCTTCACCTCGAATTTGGTCGAAAATGGAGGAAGTTTAAGCCGAAACGGAGTCAACGCCGCCCGGCTTCAACCGTCGACGACGATCTCGCTCTTCAGCGAATTGGCGATGAAGCATTTCTCGTGCGCCTGATGGTGAAGCTGAGCAAGCTGCGCCGCATCCGGCAGGCGGCCGGCGAAGACGATCCGCGGCCTCAGCGTGATCCGGGTGACGGCGATGCGGCGGTCTTCGTTCCGCCCCATCGTGGCGCTGGCTTGATCGCGATAGCTGGCGACGTCGAGCCCCGCCTCCTGCGCGAGGCTGAGGAACCAGAGCATGTGGCAGGAGGCGGCGGAGGCGACCAGGGCTTCTTCCGGATCGACCCCGGCAGGGTCCGACATCGGCGCCGGCACGATTTGGGGCGACGAGGAGGCCCGCACCACAGCGCCCCCGTCGAAGCGCCAGACATGGCCCCGGCTGTAGCCGCCGTCGGCGAAATGCCCGTCCGCCTGCCACTCGACGATCGCTTCATGGTTCGCCACCACCTTTTCCTCCGTTCAGGCCGCCGCGGCCATTTGCCGCCGCGCCGCATATTTGCTCAACGCCAGCCGCCACAGCGGGATGGTAATCAGCGCGCCCTGGCCGAAGGACGGCGCGACGAAGCTCACCGCCAAGGCCGTCGTCGCGCCCAGCGCGACGCTGACGCCCCGCCGCCGGACATAGGCGATCTGCTCGGCCGGGAGGCTTCGGTCGACCATCGGCGGGCTGGTCGCGATCCGGCCCACCTTCATGTTGAGCAGGCCGGTCGCCAGCATCATCGCGCAATAGAAGATGGTCGGCACCCGCTCCCAATAATGGGCGCTCGCGAAAGCCGTCGAGAAGGGCATGAAGGCGATCGAGCCGAGCAGCATCAAATTCCACGCCACGATGCCGGGCCCCTGCCGGACGGCGAGCGCGAAGTAGCGGTGATGGCCGGCCCAGAACAGGCCGATCACGGCGAAGCTCACCGCATAGCCCATGATGCTGGGCGTAAGATTGGCCAGGGCCTGCAAATAGGCGGCGTCGCTCGATCCGCGCGGCAGATCGGGGACATGGATCTCGATGATCAGCAAGGTGATCGCGATCGCGAACACCGCGTCGGAGAAGAAGACGAGCCGCTCCAGCGCATGGTCGGTCCCATCCTTCGCTGCCATCCGCCCCCTCCTTATGGCCCGACCCGGCGATCAATCCCGCTTATTCCGCGGCCTCCGCCGCCTGCTCGGCCGAAGCGCCGGTGAACAGTTGCGGGCCCTGGCCGATCGGCGCTGCGGCGGCGACCGCCTTCGCCTTCGGTTCCTCGGAGCCGGCCGCGTCCTTAGCCTTGCGCGAGCCGTCCGAATCGCCGCGCCGGCGCTTGAAGCGGCCGTCGACCTGCGCGCCGGTGTTAACGGTAAGCGTCTCGTAGAGGACGTCGCCGGTGATCCGCGCGGTCGCTTCGAGCAGCAAAGCGCCCGCCGAGACGCCGCCGTCGATCAGCCCCGCCAGGCGCGCCTCGTCGGCGACGATATTGCCGGAAATGGCGCCGCTTTCGCCTTGGCTGAGGGTGCCGCAGCGGACATCCCCGGTCACCTTGCCGTCGATATGGAGCTGGCCGGGGGTGGCGATATCGCCGGTCACGGCGACTTCCGGGCCGATGAAGCTGAAGGTTGCGCCGCTCCGGCCTTGGCCGGGCAGACCGGGTTTGCTGCGGAGTGAAAACATCGGACGGGCCTCCCCTCGCTGGGAGGCGCATCATCGCACATTGGGTGTCGGGATCAAGCGCCTGTAACACGGGGCCGGTACCCGGCCGAGACTCCGCTCCGTCCCCACAACGAAATGGGGGTTGGTGTCGCCACCAACCCCCACTGTCCCAAGCTCGACCGCCGTCGCCGGGTAGCGAAGCTATCTTCGCCTGGGCGTTTGGGTTCCATCGAGGCCGAAGCCTCGAAGGTCCCCGACCGGTTCGTCATCGAAGCAAGCTCCGCTGCATCCCCGGCTTTTGCGTTGCCGTGCCCCGTAGGGTTGCCCCGGAGGGCGCCGGCTCCGCCGGGTGGTTTCCGAAATCCCGCCCCGCATCCGCTTGCGCTTATGCTGGCGTGGCTTCTTCCGCCGCCCTGCCTGCACGTTCCGGGTCGCACCTTTGGGGGAGCAGCACCGCAGCGTACCGGCGTGTGACTGGAAGATTGCGGTCCGTTTCCGGCCCGGCCCCTCCCGGCCACGGCTGGAAACTGTCAGGAAATCCGAGTCGCACCAAGCGGAAACAGCCTGTGGATAATGAGGATATCGGGTATAACTTTGCGCCGGCTCAGGCCTTGCCGCCGCGCCTCGATCCGCCGCCTTTCGGTGCGGCCGCGCCCTTTTCCTCCCACGCGTCGATGGTCTTGCGCGCGACGTCGATCGCCAGCGCGCGCAGCGTGTCGCCAAGCTTGTTGGTTTCGCGCGCGATATCGCCCGCCGCGCCCGATCCTTTCTTCCCCCCCGCCGCGGCGGCGCGCCTCGTCCCGCCTTCGCGCAGCGCCGCTGCGGCGCCGAGCATGGCGGCCGCGACGATCTCATTGACGATCGGCTGACCGGTCAGCTTCGCCGCCTTGCGGCCGACGCCCCGCAGCTTTTCGCCGCCGCTCTTCCCCGGATTCTTTCCCGTTCCCGGACTTTTCGGCTTGCCCGCTTTGGTTCCACTTTTCGCCATACTCGCCTCCTTGGCCACCGGCCATTAGCATAAGCCGGCGGAGCCGTAATGCGCGTTCGGCATCACTCGACGATGATCGTGCCGGTCATGCCGAGCAGGCGGTGGAGGAAATTGGAGCTGCCGACCTTGTAACGGCCCGCTTTAGGCACCAGCGCGATGGTGCGCGTGGAAAGCGGTCCGATCTCGAGCGATCCATCGGCGACCGATGCGGCGTCGCGGTCGCGCACCCGCGCCGCGCGGAAGAAGGAGCGGGCGGAGAAATCGTGGCCCCGGTTGCTGTTGTTGACGAAGCGCAGCCGGACCGGCGCCTCGGCCTTGAGGTGCATGACGCCCGGCTCGATCGCATAGCTAGTCAGCAGCACGTCATATTCCGCCGCCTGCCGCCATTCCTGGGCGGGAGCGGGACCGGCGAGGGTGACCAGGCAAAGGAGGATGGAAAAGCGGCGCATGGCGGCTCCCAAGCGTGTGTTTCCCTGCGCTTAGCACGCTCATCCGGCGGCTAGAAGCGCGACCTGCCGATCCGCTGGCGCGCGCGGCTCGCGGCGCTATAGACTGGCGCGCCATCCACTCCGGGAGCCCGCCATGAAGCCGTTGCCGTCTTTGCTTGCCCTCGCCCTCGCTGCCGCGCCGATCGCCGCCGAGGCGCGGCTGAGCGCGCCGGAGACGCGGATCGCGCGGACCGTCGAACAGGAAAGGGAGCGCACGGTCGCGCTGCTCGAGCGGCTGGTCAACCAGAATAGCGGCTCGCTCAACCTTGCGGGCGTCGAGGCGGTCGGGCGGATGATGCGCGCCGAGCTCGAGCCGCTCGGTTTTGAGGTTAGGTGGATCCCGATGACGGAAACCGGCCGCGCCGGCCACATCGTCGCCCTCCACCGCGGCGACGGCAAGGGCAGGAAGATGCTCCTCATCGGTCATCTCGACACCGTGTTCGAGCCGGATTCGCCGTTCCAGCGTTTCGTCCGCAAGGGCGACAAGGCCGAAGGCCCCGGCTCGGGCGACGACAAGGGCGGCATGGTGGTGATGGTCGCCGCGCTCCGCGCGATGCAGGCTGCGGGCACGCTCAGGAGCGCCGACATCGAGATCGTGCTGACCGGCGACGAGGAGGATAGCGGCAATCCGATCGAGATCGCCCGTCGCGACCTCATCGCCGCCGGCAAGCGCGCCGACGTCGCGCTCGACTTCGAAGGCCTGGCGCAGGAGGACGGCCGCGACATGGGCTCGATCGCCCGCCGCAGCGCCGGCTCCTGGGAAATCCGCGCCACCGGCAGGACCGGCCATTCCAGCGGCATCTTCAGCCAGGCCGCCGGCAACGGCGCCATATACGAGCTGGCCCGCATCCTCGAGGCGTTCCGCACCGAGCTTCCCGAGCAGAATCTCACCTTCAACACCGGCCTGGTCGTCGGCGGCGCCACCGCGGCACTCGACGAGGGAGGCATCCGCGGCGCCGCGACCGGCAAGACCAACATCATCCCGGCGGTCGCGATCGCCCGCGGCGACATCCGCACCTTGTCGCGCGAGCAGAACGAGCGGGTGGTCGCGAAGATGCGCGACATCGTCGCGAAGCATCTTCCCGGCGCCGGCGCCGAGATCAGCTTCGGCAGCGATTCCTATCCGCCGATGGCGCCGACGGCAGGCAATCGCGCGCTGCTGGAGCGGCTGAACGTCATCAACCGCGATCTCGGCCTCGCCGAGATGGGCACGCTCGATCCGCTCAAGCGCGGCGCCGGCGACATCAGCTTCGTCGCCGAATATGCCGACGGGCTGGTCGGCCTCGGCACCGCGAGCGAAGGCGATCATGCCCCGGGCGAGACGGTCGACCTCGCCAGCATCGACCGCCAGGCGAAGCGCGCGGCGATCCTGATGACCCGGCTGTCGCGCGAGCGCCGCTAGGGCTTCGCCCACTTGATCGGCCGCGCTGGCGGGCCCACATGGAATCCATGCTGATCCAGACCGAGACCACGCCCAATCCGGCCACGCTGAAATTCCTCCCCGGAGAACGGGTGATGGACGCCGGCACGCGTGATTTCGCCGCGCCGGAGGAAGCCGAGGCTTCGCCGCTGGCCGAAGCGATATTCTCCACCGGCGATGTCGTCGGCGTCTTCTTCGGCCGGGACTTCATCTCCGTCACCGCCGCTCCCGGCGCCGAGTGGAAGGACCTCAAGCCGCAGGTGCTGAACGTGCTGCTCGATCATTTCGCGAGCGGCGCGCCTTTGTTCAGGCCGGGAAGCGCAGGCGGGATCGCGGTCGCCGCCGAAGATTTCGCGGACTCGCCGGAAGATGCCGATATCGTCGCGCAGATCCGCGACCTGATCGAAACCCGCGTCCGGCCCGCGGTCGCGCAGGACGGGGGCGACATCGTCTATCGCGGCTTCCAGAAAGGCACCGTCTACCTCGCCCTGCACGGCGCCTGCTCGGGATGCCCTTCCTCGACGGCGACCCTCAAGCAGGGCATCGAGAGCCTGCTCAAACATTATGTGCCCGAGGTCGAGACCGTCGAAGCGGTCTAGCGGCGGCGTGGGGGCGAACCTTTGATGCTGCTGGTGATCGACAGCGCGACCGCGGCCTGCTCGGTCGCGCTGATCGAGGATGGCGCGGCGATCGACGAGCGGCACGAAATACTCGGGCGCGGCCATGCCGAGCGCCTCCTGCCGATGATAGAGGAATTGCTGGCCGGGCGGAGGCCGGGCGGCATCCTGGTCGATTGCGGGCCCGGCAGCTTCACCGGGGTGCGGGTCGGCGTGGCGGCGGCCCACGGCCTCGCCATCGGCTGGCGCATTCCGCTTGGCGGCTATTCGTCGACTGCGGCCATCGCCGCGGCGGCGGCGGACGAGCGGGAAGTCGCCGTCGCGCTGCAGGGCGGACATGGCCAGCTTTTCGTGCAAAGCTTCAAAAATGGACCGCTCGCGCCCACCGATGAATTGCGCTCTCTGCCTCCCGCGGAAGCCGCGGCGGTCATTTCCGCGGGTCTGGTGCTCGGCTCCGGAGCGGAGAGCCTGGTGAGGGCGCGGGGCCATGGCCGGGCGGTCGACGCCCTCCCTTGGGCCTGGGATGCGGCTTTGCTGCCTGCAGCCATGCGCAGCCTGCCCGCGCGTCCCATCTATGGCCGCGCGCCCGACGCCAAGCCGATGCAATGAACCATCGCCCTCCCGGCATCGCCCTTGCGGAAGGGAGCATATTCGATCTCGACGCGGTGATGCGGGTGATGGAAGACAGTTTCGATCCGGCTTTCGGCGAAGCCTGGACCGGGCCGCAATGCGCGGGGCTGCTGCCCATGCCCGGCGTCTGGCTGTCGCTGGCGAGGGAGAGGGATGATGTCATCGGCTTCGCGCTCGGGCGAATCGTGGTGCGCGAGGCGGAATTGCTGCTGCTCGCGGTGAAGCGCGCCGGGCAGGGCAGGGGTGTCGGCCAAATGCTGCTCGACCGCTTCGATGCGCTGGCCAAGAGCAGAGGCGCCGATCAGCTTCATCTTGAAGTACGCGAAGGAAATCATGCCATTAGGCTTTACAAGCGTGCCGGCTTCACCCAAGTCGGCCGGCGCAAGCATTATTATAGCGGCCGCGACGGGCAGCTTTATGACGCCCTGACTCTGGCGAAATCGGCGAACAATTGAGGCGATTTTCCGGCCCCGCCAAATTCCGCTTGTAAAAACACCCGAAACGGATCATTTGCCGGCCCCAGGGGCAAAACGAACCGATTCCGGTGGTAGAAAGTTGGCAGGCTGAGAATGGCTGAGAGCAACGAACTGAACGAAACCCTCATTACACTCACCGCCGACATCGTGTCGGCGCATGTGAGCAACAACAGCGTGGCCGTCAACGATCTGCCTCAGCTGATCCAGAACGTGCACGGCGCGCTGACTGGCCTCGGCGCAAGGGCCGAGGAAGCGCCGGCGAAGCTGGAACCGGCCGTGTCTATCCGCTCCTCGATCAAGCCGGACTATGTCGTTTGTCTTGAGGATGGCAAGAAGCTGAAGATGCTGAAGCGCCACCTGATGACGCATTACCAGATGACCCCGGACGAATATCGTCAGAAATGGGGCCTCAACGCGGACTATCCGATGGTCGCGCCCAACTATGCCGAGCAGCGCCGCGCGCTCGCCAAGAAGATCGGGCTCGGCACCAAGCGCCGCCGGACCGCCAAGAAATAAGGGTCGGCCGGGGGCGGGACTCCCGGCCACCTTTACCCGCCAGCGAATTCGTCTAAATCGGTTCTGCGATGACACGCAGGATCGACATCGAAGCGCTCTGTTCGGAAAAGGGGCTTCGCATCACCGAGCAGCGCCGGGTCATCGCCCGGGTCCTGTCCGAATCCGAGGACCATCCGGATGTCGAAGCGCTGCACAAGCGCGCCTCCGCGATCGACAGCGGCATCTCCATCGCCACCGTCTACCGGACCGTCCGCCTGTTCGAGGAGGCCGGAATATTGGAGCGGCACGATTTCGGCGACGGACGGTCGCGTTATGAGGCCGCCGCCGAAGCCCATCACGACCATCTCATCGACGTCGAGACCGGCAACGTCATCGAATTCGTCGACGAGGAGCTCGAATCGCTCCAGCGGCGCATCGCCGAGAAGCTCGGCTTCCGGCTCGTCGATCATCGCATGGAGCTGTACGGCGTCGCCCTCGGCCGCAAGAACTGACGTGGAGGAGGGCACCGGTGGCCAAAGTTCTCCCCCTCGATGGGGGAGGGCCGGGTGGGGGTGGCCTACGAGATCCACGCGGCCCTATGTCGGACGCCACCCCTCCCCTGCCCCTCCCCATCAAGGGGAGGGTTTCTGGTGGCGGTCATGCGCCTGATCTTGCGCATTGCGGCGATGGCCGCCGGGCTCCTGCTTTGCGTGCCGCTCCATTATGCTTGGCGGCTGTTCGGCCTGCGCTCCCCCTGGCCGCGCCGCTTCCTCTACTGGGTGGGGCGGTCGGCGGGAATGCGCGCGCAGGTCGTCGGCCGTCCGCTATCGAGCCATGTCCTGTTCGTCGCGAATCATCTGAGCTGGCTCGACATCATGCTCGTCGCCGGCGCGAGCGGAACCGCCTTCGTATCGAAGGAGGAAGTGTCGCGCTGGCCGGTGATCGGCTGGCTGGCGGGGCTCAACAACAGCGTCTTCGTCGCCCGCACCGACCGGCATGCGGTGCGCGGCCAGGCCGACGCGCTGAGGAACGCGCTGGCGAGCGGCCAACCGGTCGCGCTCTTTCCCGAGGGGACCACCGATGGCGGACCCGAGTTGCTGCCGTTCCGCGCCAGCCTGCTCGCCGCGCTCTTCCCGCCTTTGCCGCGCGTCAAGGTGCAGCCGGTGGCGATCGACTACGGACCGGCCGCCCACGACATCGCATGGATCGGTGAGGAGAGCGCCGGCGCAAATGTGAAGCGCATCCTGTCCCGCCCGGGCACCGTCCCCGTCACGATCCGGTTCCTGGCGCCGATCGATCCGACCCAAGCCCGTGACCGCAAGGCGCTCGCCGAAGCCGCGCGCGCCCAGATCGGCGAAGCGCTCTACCCTTCCGCACGGCAAGCGGATCGCTTATAGGCGCGCGATGAAATCGGCCCATCCCAAGACATTCCACATCAAATCGTTCGGCTGCCAGATGAACGTCTATGACGGCGAGCGGATGGCCGAGCTGCTCGAGGCGGAAGGCATGACCGCCGCCGCGAGCGGCGACGCCGATCTCGTCCTCCTCAACACCTGTCACATCCGCGAGAAGGCCTCGGAGAAAGTCTATTCCGATATCGGCCGGCTGAAGCGCGAGGACGGATCGCGGCCGATGATCGCGGTCGCGGGCTGCGTCGCGCAGGCCGAGGGCGCCGAGATCCCGAAGCGCGCCCCGAGCGTCGATATCGTGGTGGGGCCGCAAGCCTATCACCGGCTGCCCGCGCTGATCGCCTCCGCCGTCCGCGGCGTCCGCGGGTTCGACACCGACATGCCGGCCCAGTCCAAGTTCGGCGCCCTCCCCGCCCGCCGCAAGCGCGGCCCCAGCGCCTTCCTCACCGTCCAGGAAGGCTGCGACAAATTCTGCACCTATTGCGTCGTCCCCTACACGCGCGGCGCCGAGGCCTCGCGCCCGTCCGCGGCGATCGTCGACGAAGCGAAGGCTCTCGTCGACGGGGGCGCGAAGGAAATCACCCTCCTCGGCCAGAACGTGAACGCATGGCGCGGCGAAGGCGGACAGGGCCTGGACAGCCTGATCCGCGCGCTCGATGCAATTCCGGGCCTCGCCCGCATCCGCTACACGACCAGCCACCCCAACGACATGAGCGAAGCTCTGATCCGCGCCCATCGCGACGTCGCGAAGCTGATGCCCTTCCTCCATTTGCCGGTGCAATCGGGCAGCAACCGGGTGCTGAAGGCGATGAACCGCAGCCACAGCGCGGGCAGCTATTGCGCCATCATCGAGCGGGTGCGGGCGGCCAGGCCCGACATCGCCGTCTCCGGCGACTTCATCGTCGGCTTCCCCGGCGAGACCGACGCCGAGTTCGAGGAGACGCTGAAAATCGTGGACGAGGTGAACTACGCACAGGCTTACTCGTTCAAATATTCGCCGCGGCCGGGAACGCCCGCCGCGACAATGGATGGACAGGTGCCGGCCGAGCTGATGGACGAAAGACTGCAGAGGCTGCAGGCTTTGCTCAACGCGCAGCAGCTCGCCTTCAACCGCGCCACGATCGGCGGGCGGACCTCTCTTCTCATCGAGCGGGACGGCAAGCGGCCGGGGCAGCGGGTCGGCAAATCGCCCTGGCTCCAGTCCGTCCATATCGAGAGCGCGGCCGCGATCGGCGACATCGTCGAGGTCGAGATCGTGACGGCCGGGCCGAACAGCCTCGGAGCGGTCGTCACCCCGGCGAAGGCCGGGGTCTCAAGACCGGAAGTCACGGCGAGTCTCCACGAGCTCCCGGCCTTCGCCGGGATGACGGTGGCCGCCTGATGGCGCAGAAGAAGGCCGCCGAAGCCGACGCGCCCCGCGCCCGGCTGGAGATCGAGTTCGACCAGCCGCATCTGCTCGGCCCCCTGTTCGGCGAGTTCGACCGCAACCTGGTCGCGATCGAGGACAGGCTCGGCGTCTACATCGCCGCTCGCGGCTCCCGGGTGCAGATCGAGGGTGAGCCGGAGGCGGCCGCCCGCGCCCGCGACGTCCTTGCCGGCCTCTACAACCGCCTGGATCAGGGTCAGGATATCGACGCCGGCGCGGTGGACGGGGTGATCGCCATGTCGGGCCAGCCGACGCTCGAGGGCATCGTCTCCAACGACGTCGCCGAGCCCCCCAAGATCATGATCCGCACCCGCCGCAAGACGATCGTGCCGCGGTCCAAGACCCAGGTCGCCTATATGGAGGCGCTGGCGCGCGACGAGATCATCTTCGCGCTCGGCCCGGCAGGCACCGGCAAGACCTATCTCGCCGTCGCGCAGGCCGTGCAGCAGCTGATCGGCGGCTCGGTCGACCGGCTGATCCTGTCGCGCCCGGCGGTGGAGGCGGGCGAGCGGCTCGGCTTCCTGCCCGGCGACATGAAGGAGAAGGTCGACCCCTATCTCCGCCCGCTCTACGACGCCCTCTACGACATGCTGCCGACCGAGCAGGTCGAGCGCCGCATCGCATCGGGGGAGATCGAGATCGCGCCGATCGCCTTCATGCGCGGCCGCACCCTGTCCGACGCCTTCATCATCCTCGACGAAGCGCAGAACACGTCGCCGCAGCAGATGAAGATGTTCCTGACCCGCTTTGGCATGCGCAGCCGCATGGTCGTCTGCGGCGATCCCAAGCAGGTCGACCTGCCCGAGTCCGGCAAGTCCGGCCTCGCCGACGCGGTGTCGAAGCTCGAGGGCATCGCCAGGATCGCCACCATCCGCTTCGGCCCGGGCGACGTCGTCCGCCACCCGCTCGTCGGCAAGATCGTCGAAGCCTATGAAGGGACGGGGTCATGATGTTCGTTCCTAACTCCGTTCGTCCCGAGCGAAGTCGAGGGACCCAGCCGAGCGAAGCCGAGACTTTGTTCTCGCTCCGCTCGATGGGGTGTCTCGACTTCGCTCGACACGAACGGATTGGGGGGCCGGGCCAATGATCCGGACAAGAACATGATCGGGGTCGAAACCGACGTATCCGACGAATGGGACAGTCGCACCGACTGGCCCGCCCTTGCCCGGCGTTCGGTCCGCGCCGCCGTTGCGCACAGCCGCCACGCGGCGCTCAGCGACAGCGAAGTCTCGGTCAAGTTCACCTCGGACGAAGAGGTCCGCATTTTGAACCAGACCTGGCGCGGCAAGGACAAGGCGACCAACGTCCTCTCTTTCCCAATGGCCGACGAGGCCGAGCTGGCCAGCGCGCAGCTCCTCGGCGACATCGTCCTCGCGCATGGCATTTGCGCGGCCGAGGCGGCGGCCAGGCAGGTTGGCGTTGAAACCCATGCCGCGCATCTGGTGGTGCACGGCACCCTCCATCTGCTAGGCTACGATCACGAGGCGAGCGACGAGGATGCGGAGGAGATGGAGGCGGTCGAACGCCGCGCGCTGGCTTCGATCGGCATCGCCGACCCCTACAGGGTGAGCGAGGTGCATCCCTAGCGCCATGCCAGAGGACAGCAGCATAAGCGCGGACGAGAATGGCCGCAGCTTCTGGAGGGTCCTTCGCACCTTCCTGTTCGGCGAGGATAATGAAGCGACGCTGCGCAACCAGATCGAGGAGGCGATCGAAAGCCATGAAGGCGAGGCGCCGGTGGTCGGCGACCTCTCCCCGGTCGAGCGGCAGATGCTGCGCAATCTCCTCCACTTCGGCGAAAGCACCGTCGCCGACATCGCGGTCACGCGCGGCGACATCATCGCCGTGCCGAGCACGATCGGCTTCGACGCCCTCGTCGCCGCCTTCGCCGAGGCGGGCCACAGCCGCCTGCCGGTCTTTGAGGGCAGCCTCGACAGCGTCGTCGGCATGGTCCACATCAAGGACGTCTTCACCCTCCAGGTCAGCGGCGCAGAGCCCCCCGATGATCTGAGCCAGCTCCTCAGGATACCGCTGTTCGTGCCCGAATCGATGGGCGTGCTCGACCTCCTCGCGCGCATGCGGGCGGAGCATGTCCACCTCGCCATCGTCGTCGATGAGTTCGGCGGCACCGAGGGCCTGGTCACGATCGAGGACGTCGTCGAGGAGATTGTCGGCGAGATCGAGGACGAGCATGACGAGGAGGCGCCCGGCATGCTGATCCTCGTCGAGGACGGCATCTGGGACGCCGACGCCCGCGCCGAGCTGGAGGAGGTCGCCGAGACGATCGATGCGCGGCTCGCAATCGTCGAGGAGGATGTCGATACGCTCGGCGGCCTCGCCATCGTCCTCGCCGGCCATGTGCCGCAATCGGGGGAAGTGGTGGAGCATGCGAGCGGCTGGCGCCTGGAAGTGACGGAGAGCGACGCGCGGCGCGTGTCCCGCCTCCGCCTCCATGCGCCGGCCGAGCGCGCACCGACCGATTGAGCGACGCGAAAGGGGGAACATGGGTTACGAACATATTCGCGTGGAGCAGAGCCCCGCCGCGGTCGCGACGATCACCCTGGCCCGTCCGCAGACGCTGAACGCGCTCACCGGGGCGATGGTGGACGAGCTCCGCGCGGCGGTGGAGGAAGCAGGGGGATCCGGCGCCCGCTGTCTGCTGATCACCGGCGAGGGCCGCGGTTTCTCGAGCGGCGCCGACCTGGCGAGCGGTGGCGGCCTTCCCGACGATGCCGGGGCGGCGCTCGAGAAACATTTCAATCCGCTGATCGAGGCGCTGTTCGCCCTCCCCATCCCCGTCGTCGCGGCGGTGAACGGGCCGGCGGCCGGCGCGGGATGCTCGCTTGCGCTGGCCGCGGACCTCGTCGTCGCCGCGCGCTCGGCTTATTTCCTGCAGGCTTTCGTCAATGTCGGCCTCATTCCGGACGCCGGCGCGACCTGGCTCCTCCCCCGCCTCGTCGGCCGGACGCGGGCGATGGAGATGATGATGCTCGGCGACCGCATCGGGGCGGAGCAGGCGCGGGCCTGGGGCCTCATCTCCCGCGTCGTCGATGACGAGCATCTCGCCTCCGAATCCGTCGCGCTCGCAACCCGCCTCGCGCAGGGACCGACCGTTGCGCTGGGGCTCGTCCGCAAGCTCGCGCGCGACGCGCAACACATGCCCCTGACCGACGCGCTTGCCGCGGAGCGGACGGCGCAGCGCGAGGCCGGCCGCACCGGGGATTTCAAGGGTGCCGTGATGGCCTTCCTCCAGAAACGCCCCCCGCATTTCGAAGGGCGTTAGTCCTCCCCGGAACGGGGAGGGGGACCGCCACCGAAGGCGGTGGTGGAGGGGGCCTCCGAGTCCGTGGGACCCCTCCACCATGCTGCGCATGGTCCCCCTCCCCGTTCCGGGGAGGATTTATTGCCTCCCTTATGCCTCCCGCCTAAGAGTCTTCCTATCCTTCGGCAGAGCGAGGTACCAACTCCCATGGCGACCACGATCGAGGAGCTCGAGGCGCGCCGCGCGCTGGCGCAGCGGGGCGGCGGCGAAAAGAGGATCGCGGCGCAGCACGCCAAGGGCCGGCTCACCGCCCGCGAGCGGCTGTGCGTGCTGCTCGATCGGGACAGCTTCGAAGAATATGACATGTTCGTCGAGCATGGTTGCACCGATTTCGGCATGGAGAAGCTTAAAGTTCCCGGCGACGGCGTGGTCACCGGGTCCGGCACGATCAACGGCCGCCTCGTCTACGTCTTCGCGCAGGACTTCACCGTGTTCGGCGGCTCGCTCTCCGAGCGGCACGCCCAGAAGATCTGCAAGGTGATGGACATGGCGATGAAGGTCGGCGCGCCCGTCATCGGCCTCAACGACAGCGGCGGCGCCCGCATCCAGGAGGGGGTCGCCAGCCTCGGCGGCTATGCCGAGGTATTCCAGCGCAACGTCCTCGCTTCCGGGGTCGTCCCGCAGATCAGCCTGATCATGGGCCCCTGCGCCGGCGGCGCGGTCTATTCGCCGGCGATGACCGACTTCATCTTCATGGTGAAGGATTCAAGCTACATGTTCGTCACCGGTCCCGACGTGGTGAAGACGGTGACCAACGAGGTGGTGACCCAGGAGGAGCTTGGCGGCGCGATCACCCACACCACCAAATCGGGCGTCGCCGACGTCGCCTTCGAAAACGACATCGAGGCATTGCTCGCCACTCGGGACTTCTTCGACTTCCTGCCGCTTTCGAACCGCCACGATCTGCCCGAGCGGCCGTGCACCGATCCCTGGGACCGCTCCGAGCCGAGCCTCGACACATTGATCCCCGACAGCGCGTCCAAGCCCTACGACATGCACGAGCTGATCGGCAAAATCGTCGACGAGGGCGACTTCTTCGAGCTGCAGCCCAAGCATGCCGCCAACATCATCACCGGCTTCGGGCGGGTCGAGGGCCGCACCGTCGGAATCGTCGCCAACCAGCCGATGGTGCTCGCCGGCGTGCTCGACATCGCCTCCTCGAAGAAGGCCGCGCGCTTCGTCCGCTTCTGCGACGCCTTCGACATCCCGATCATCACCTTCGTCGACGTCCCCGGCTTCCTCCCCGGCATCGCCCAGGAGCATGGAGGCATCATCAAGAACGGCGCGAAACTGCTGTTCGCCTACGCCGAGGCGACCGTGCCGAAGGTCACCGTGATCACTCGCAAGGCCTATGGCGGCGCCTATGACGTCATGGCGTCCAAGCATCTGCGCGGCGACCTCAACTACGCCTGGCCGACCGCCGAGATCGCAGTGATGGGCGCCCGGGGGGCGGTCGAGATCATCTTCCGCAAGGACATCGGCGACCCCGAAAAGATCGCCGCCCGCACCGCCGAATACGAAGCCCGCTTCGCCAACCCGTTCGTCGCGGCGAGCAAGGGCTTCATCGACGAAGTCATCATGCCCCACGCCACCCGCCGCCGCATCGCGCTGGGCCTCCGCAAGCTGCGCGACAAGCAGCTCGAGAATCCGTGGAAGAAGCATGACAATATTCCGCTTTGACCGTCATCCCGGCGAAAGCCGGGATCTCGTGGAGACACGCCGTGATTTCTTATCCTGAGACCCCGGCTTTCGCCGGGGTGACGGAGATTCGCCGATGATTTGGGAGGTTGCCTCATGTCTTCGCCGGTGTTCGATCAGCTGAACCTGATCTCGGACGATCTGGACGCCACCGTGCGATTCTACCGGCGGCTCGGCGTTCGGCTGGGCGAGCCGGCCAGGACCGAAGCCGGAGAGCCGTTCCACGCGAGCGGCCCGAGCGGCAAAGGCGCCTGCCTCGAGGCCGATTCGTCCGCCTTCGCCCGAGTCTGGAACGAAGGCTGGAAAGAGGAAGCGGAGTTGAACGGCCGCGTCGTCGTCGGCCTGCGCGTCGCCGACCGGGCCAGCGTCGACCAATTGTATGGAGAGATCACCGCCGCCGGTTATAAGGGGCTTCAGCCGCCGTTCGACGCCTTCTGGGGCGCGCGCTACGCGATCGTCGAGGATCCCGACGGTCGTGCGGTCGGCCTGATGAGTCCCCGGGACGGCGAGCACAGGCCGCCGCCGCCGCCCTTTTGATCCGTGAACCTGGAGCGCGCGAATGAAGCTCGGATGTTTGAACCCTGTCGGCGGCGCCACCCTTTGACGGCATTCCGCTCCGAAGACGCGCTGTTCGGCATCGCCGCGCTCGCGCTCATGCCCTGGATTGCCCGGGTGATGCTGCGCGGGCTGCGCAGCGCCAGGCTGCCTATCGGGCGAAGCCAGGTCATCCGCGGCGAGCGGCCGGGCGCGTTCGGCGCTCTCCTCGTCTTCTACGCGGCGATGCTCGTCCTCAATGCCGCGGTGGCGGCGGATCTCCTCTTCAACCTCGACATCCGGAACGCGCTATGAACCTCGGCCGCCTGAACCACATCGGGATCGCCACCCCGTCGATCGAGAAATCGGTCGCGCTTTACCGCGACATGCTCGGCGCGACCAAGATCCACGAGCCGTTCGACCTGCCGGCGCAGGGGGTGCGTGTGTGCTTCGTCGACACGCCCAACAGCCAGATCGAGCTGATCGAGCCGCTGGGCGCGGACAGTCCGCTGCACGGCTTCCTCGCCAGGAACCCGGCGGGCGGGCAGCACCATATCTGCTTCGAGGTGCCCGATATCCACGAAGCCAAAGCGGAGATGGAAGCCAAGGGCGCAAGAGTGCTTGGCGAGCCGCGGATCGGGGCGCACGGAACGCCGGTGATCTTCATCCACCCGAAAGACATGGGCGGCGTCCTGGTCGAGCTAATGGAGGCGCCGAAGGAAGCGCGTTGAAGTTCTCGTCATTGCGAGGAGCGGAGCGACGAAGCAATCCAGCGGCCGAAGTCTGGATTGCTTCGCTCCGCTCGCAATGACGGCTAAGGAAGTGGAATGAGCGCCGATAAACCCACCCTTTCCGATTGGCAGGCCGCAGCCTCTCGCGAGGTGAAGGGCAAGGATATCGGCTGGCACACGCCCGAGGGGATCGAGCTGAAGCCGCTCTACACCGCCGAGGATGCGGCGGGGATCGATCCGGGCCTGCCCGGCTTCGCGCCGTTCACCCGCGGGCCCTATGCATCGATGTATACCGGCCGGCCGTGGACGATTCGGCAATATGCGGGCTTCTCGACCGCCGAGGATTCGAACGCCTTCTACCGCCGCAACCTCGCCGCCGGCCAGAAGGGCCTGTCGGTCGCCTTCGATCTCGCCACCCACCGCGGCTATGACAGCGATCATCCGCGCGTCCCCGGCGACGTCGGCAAGGCGGGCGTCGCGATCGACACGCTGGACGACATGAAGATCCTGTTCGACGGCATCCCGCTCGACACCATGTCGGTCTCGATGACGATGAACGGCGCGGTCTTGCCGGTGCTTGCCTTCTACATCGTCGCCGCGGAGGAGCAGGGCGTCGCGCAGGCGCAGCTTTCCGGCACCATCCAGAACGACATTTTGAAGGAGTTCGCGGTCCGCAACACCTATATCTATCCGCCCGCGCCCTCGATGCGGATCGTCGCCGACATCATCGCTTTCACCTCCGAGCACATGCCGCGCTTCAACTCGATCTCGATCAGCGGCTACCACATGCTCGAAGCGGGCGCGACGGCGGTGCAGGAATTGGCCTTCACCCTCGCCGACGGCATGGAATATGTCCGCACCGCCAAGGCGAGGGGCCTCGATGTCGACGCATTCGCGCCGCGGCTCAGCTTCTTCTTCGGCATCGGCATGAACTTCTTCATGGAGATCGCCAAGCTGCGCGCCGCGAGGCTGCTCTGGCACCGGATCATGGACGGGTTCGGCGCGAAGAACCCTAAGTCGCTGATGCTGCGCACGCACTGCCAGACCAGCGGCGTCAGCCTCACCGAGCACGATCCCTACAACAACATCGTCCGCACCACGATCGAGGGGATGGCGGCGGTGCTCGGCGGTACCCAGTCGCTCCACACCAACAGTTTCGACGAGGCGATCGCTTTGCCCACCGACACCAGCGCCCGCATCGCCCGCAACACCCAGCTCATCCTCGCCGAGGAGAGCGGCATCGCCCATGTCGCCGACCCGCTCGGCGGTTCTTATTATGTCGAGGCGCTGACCCGGGACATCGCCGAGGAGGCCTGGGCGCTGATCGAGGAAGTGGAGGGACTGGGCGGCATGACCGCGGCGGTCGCCGAAGGCATGCCCAAGCGCCGCATCGAGGAAGCCAGCGCCGCCCGCGCCGCCCGCGCCGACAAGGGCGAGGACGTGATCGTCGGCGTCAACCGCTACCGGCTCGACGACGAGCACCCGCTCGACATCCTCCAGATCGACAACGCCAAGGTCCGCGCCGGCCAGGTCGCGCGCATCGAAAAAGTGCGCGCGGCGCGGGACGAGGCCGCCACCCGCGCCGCGCTGGACGCGCTTCGCGAAGGCGCGCGGGGCGATGCCAACCTGCTTGCGCTCTCGGTCGAGGCGGCCCGGGCGCGCGCCACATTGGGCGAGATCAGCCTGGCGCTCGAGGACGTGTTCGGCCGCTACGACACATTGCCCGAGCCGGTCAGCGGCATCTATGGCGGCGCCTATCGGGGCGATCCCAGGTGGGCGCGGGCCGAACAGGGCGTCGCCGCGATCGGGCGCCGGCTCGGCCGCAAGCCCCGGCTGCTCGTCGCCAAGATGGGCCAGGACGGCCACGACCGCGGCGCCAATCTCGTCGCTTCCGCCTTCGCCGACCTCGGTTTCGAGGTGGTGCCCGGGCCGTTGTTCCAGACGCCCGAGGAAAGCGCCCGGCTCGCCGTCGAGAGGGAGGTCGACATGGTCGGCGCCTCCAGCCTCGCCGCCGGCCACATGACACTGGTCCCCGAGCTGATCGGCCATTTGAGGGACCTCGGCCGCGCCGACATCAAGGTCGTCGTCGGCGGAGTCATCCCCGCCCAGGACTATGACGCGCTGCGCGAGGCCGGCGTCCAGGCGATCTTCGGGCCAGGCACCAATCTGGTCGACGCGGCGGGGGAAGTCCTGAAGCTGCTCGGCCACAACATGCCCCCGCTGGAAGAGGCGGCGGAATGATCCCGGGATTCCTTCTGGCCCTCGCACTGCTGGCAGCCGCGCCTGCTCCGACCGACGAGCATCATTGCAGCGACCCGCAGAACCAGATGGACATGAACTTCTGCGCCGCGATCGATTTCGAGCGGGCCGATGCCGAGCTGAACGCGGCGTGGAAAGAGGCCCTCGTCAGCGCGCGGGAAGCGGATCGCGAGATAGACCGCGTCTATGACAAACGCCCCGCCGGCGAAGCTGCGCTGCGCCAGGCGGAACGGGCCTGGCTGGTCTTCCGCGACGCGCATTGCACGCTCGAGGGCTATGAAGCCCGCGGCGGCAGCATGGAGCCCATGCTTTACAACGGATGCCGCGCCCGTATCACCCGGGAGCGTATCCGGCAGCTCCGTCCCGCTCCTCTCGGTCGATAGGCGATATGTTCAACAAGATACTGATCGCGAACCGGGGCGAGATCGCCTGCCGGGTCATCCGCACGGCGCGCAAGATGGGGATCGCGACGGTGGCGGTCTATTCCGACGCCGACGCGCGGGCGCCGCATGCGCTGATCGCCGACGAGAAGGTGCGGCTGGGGCCGCCGCCGGCGAGCGAAAGCTATCTCAATGCCGAACTGATCATCGACGCGTGCAAGGCGACCGGCGCCGAAGCGGTCCATCCGGGCTACGGCTTCCTCTCCGAGCGCGAGAGCTTCGCGCGCGCCCTGGCCAAGCACAAGATCGCCTTCATCGGGCCGCCGCCCAAGGCGATCGCGGCGATGGGCGACAAGATCGAATCGAAGAAGCTGGCCGTGAAAGCGGGCGTCAGCGTCGTCCCCGGCTTCATCGGCGAGATCAGGGACATCGGCCATGCCGCCGAGATCGCCGGCGGCATCGGCTATCCGGTGATGATGAAAGCCTCGGCCGGCGGCGGCGGCAAAGGCATGCGGCTCGCTCATGGCGAAAGGGAATTGCGCGAAACGTTCGACAGCGTGCGCCGCGAGGGGCTGGCGAGCTTCGGCGACGACCGGATATTCATCGAGAAATTCATCGAGAACCCCCGCCATATCGAGATCCAGCTGATCGGCGACAGCCACGGCAATATCGTCCATCTCGGCGAGCGCGAATGCTCGGTGCAGCGCCGTCACCAGAAGGTGATCGAGGAAGCCCCCTCTCCCTTCGTCACGCCCGAGATGCGGGCCGGAATGGGCGAGCAGGCGATCGCGCTGGCCAGAGCCGTCGGCTACCAGTCGGCCGGGACGGTCGAGTTCATCGCCGCGGCGGACCGAAGCTTCTACTTCCTCGAGATGAACACGCGGCTCCAGGTCGAGCATCCGGTGACCGAGGAAGTGACCGGCCTCGACCTCGTCGAGCTGATGATCCGCGTCGCCGCCGGCGAAAAGCTGCCCTTCGGCCAGGAGGACGTCGCCCTTTCCGGCTGGGCGATCGAGAGCCGGATCTACGCCGAGGACCCGTATCGCGGCTTCCTGCCGTCGACCGGGCGGCTGGTGCGCTATCGGCCGCCCGAGCCGACCCCATCCGTTCGTGTCGAGCGAAGTCGAGACACCCACCCGAGCGAAGCCGAGGGCGAGAAGGAAGCCTCGACTGCGCTCGGCAGCGCCCCTCGACTTCGCTCGGGGCGAACGGAAGAAGGTAGTGCGACGGCGTCCATCGTCCGCGTTGACGACGGCGTCGCCGAGGGCGGCGAGGTCTCGATCTTCTACGACCCGATGATCGCCAAGCTGATCACCTGGGGCGAGACGCGCGAGGCGGCCATCGACCGCCAGATCGAGGCGCTCGATTCCTTCGTCATCGAGGGCGTCGGCCACAATGTCGATTTCCTCTCGGCGCTGATGCAGCACCCGCGCTTCCGCGCCGGGGAGCTCACCACCGGCTTCATCGCCGAGGAATATCCGGAGGGCTTCCACGGCGCGCCGGCGGACGATTGCCTGCTCGCCGACCTCGCCATCGTCGCCGGGCTGGCGGCGATGGAGACCGACGCGAGGGCCTGCGCGATCAGCGGCCAGCTGAGCGAGGCGGTGCCGCCGCCGGAGCAAAGGGTGGTGCGGCTCGCCGGCCGCGAGCATCGCCTGCGCTTCGTCCGCTTCGACGGCGGCTGCCTCGCTTTTGTCGACGGCGGCGAGGCGCCGCACGAGCTGATCGGCCGCTGGCAGCCGGGGCAGCTGCGCTTCAAGGGCACGATCGACGGGCGCAGCCGCATCGTCCAGGTGGCGCGGCGCGGCCGGCAGTGGCGGCTCGCCACCCGCGGCGCCTCGCACATCGCCGACGTGCTGCCGGCGCACATCGCCGAGCTGTCGCGCCACATGATCGAGAAGGTCCCGCCCGACCTCTCCCGCTTCCTGATCTGCCCGATGCCCGGTCTGCTCACCGCGCTCCACGTCGGCGAAGGCGACCATGTCGAGGCGGGCCAGCCGCTGGCGGTGGTCGAGGCGATGAAGATGGAGAATATATTGCGCGCCGAGAAGGCGGGGATTGTGAAGGCGATCGCCGCCAGGCCGGGCGACAGCCTCGCCGTCGACGCGGTGATTCTCGAGTTCGAGTAGCCGGTGCTCCCCGGCGTAGACCGGGGCCCAGTTTGCCGAAGCCTGCGAAGCTGGACCCCGGCCTGCGCCGGGGAACGGCGGCAACCAGCGGAGCGCGGCGGTTCCCTCGCAAGAGCGACGCGACAAACGGCTCGCATATCGGCAGATTCCGGGGGCGCGGACAATATAAGGGATCGAGCTATGGCCGTGAACTATCTGGAGAAGATCGCCAAGCCGAGCAAAGCAAGCGTCAACCAGGGCCTCACCAGCCCGAGCTCGGCTTTCATGACGAACCTGCTGGGCCATCCCCGAGCGACGTATAGCGGGGAATGCCAGTATCCGACCGACCCCGGCTTCAAGGCGCGGGTCGGGACCGGCATGGTCGGGCCGATCAAGGTGACCGGCCTGAAAGCCGCGATGGGATCGCTCGACCGGGTTTTCGCCGACGTCAGGAACGAGCTGCCCGACCTTTACGCGATCATCGGCAGCGCGGGCATGCTCTGCTGCCGCTACAAAAGGATAAAGGGCAAGATCGTCAAGGACCTGTCCAACCACAGCTTCGGCGCCGCCGTCGACCTCAAGCTCGGCGGCAAGCTGGACACCCAGGGCGACAATCTCATCCAGCGCGGGCTGCTGATCCTCGCCAAATATTTCAACGCGCACGGCTGGTATTGGGGCGCCACCTTCCCGACCGAAGACGCCATGCATTTCGAAGTGGCGCGCGAGACCCTGCTCAAATGGCGGGACGCCGGACAGGTCTGATCGGCCCGGCGCGGCGGGCGGTTTGACGGCAAGCCGCGGGGTGCGGCCGGCCGCTGCGCCCGCTAGACCGGCGCGATGGAGATCGCGGCGGATTGGGAGCGGATCGGCGCGGAGCTGGACGCGCAGGGCTGGTCGGTGGTGCCGGGGCTGCTGAGCGCGGAGCAATGCGCGGCCGCCGCGGCGTTGTGGGACGAGGAGGAACGCTTCCGCAGCCGGGTGGTGATGGCGCGGCACGGTTTCGGCCGGGGCGAATATCGCTACCTCGCTTACCCGCTGCCCGGCCCGGTGGCGGCGCTGAGGACCGCGCTCTACCCCCGCCTCGCGCCCGTCGCCAACCGCTGGCACGAGGCGCTCGGCCTCGCGCCGCGTTTCCCGGCCGCGCACGCCGATTACCTCGCCCGCTGCCATGCCGCCGGCCAGGCGAAGCCGACGCCGCTCATCCTGCGCTACGGCCCCGGCGACTATAATGCTCTCCACCGGGATCTGTACGGCGAGCACGTCTTCCCGCTCCAGGCCGCCATCCTCCTCTCCCGGCCGGGCGTGGATTTCGAGGGCGGCGAATTCCTCCTCGCCGAGCAGCGCCCCCGCATGCAGTCGCGCGGCACGGTCGTCCCGCTGGGGCAGGGCGACGCCGTGATCTTCGCCGTCCGCCACCGTCCGGTGAAGGGCGCCCGCGGCTGGTACCGAACCAACATGCGCCACGGCGTCAGCACGGTCCGCGCCGGCGAGCGCCTCACCCTCGGCCTCATCTTCCACGACGCGGCTTGAAAAGACACGAAAGACCCTCATATCGGCCGCGAGAATCCTTTGTTTTCAGTAGCGGCGAGTGTCTCCGCCGACAGCGTTGCAGCGACCCCGACGGCCGTAAGAAGGCGTTCGAATCAGCCATGCGACCCACCATGACTCAAGACGGGGCTGTAGGAAAGTTCTTTCTTTGTTCCTTTATCCTCCCCGGCACGGGGAGGGGGACTGGCCGCAGGCTGGTGGAGGGGCCGGCGCAGGATAGAAGCGTAATTATGCTCCCGCAGCGGCGTGGTTATTGAATTTAACGCAAAATACGTCCTCGGTTAGGCCCTTGAGCCTCAATTACCTTCGAAAGCTGTCCCGGAGGCGCACGAATATCCCTCGCCCCTCCGGAAACGTACCTCTTCTTCGACCGGAGGGCGCGCGAATTTCAAGTCCTTGAAGATCCCGCTCCCATTCGCGTAGCATCTCGCGCACATGCTTTTGAAGGAAGGGAGTCTCGACCAAAGCTGTTTTGTACAAATCGTCTACCAACGTGAATTCGGTCCCATGCCACCTCCTAAGGGCATCAGCCAGGACTGCGAGATTTGGTTCCGACCCAAAGAGTAATAAGTCGTCGGGATGCGTTGCATCGGAGAAACAGAAATCGCCACTGGGTGCGACCTTCCACATCGACTCCTTCATCCGCTCTAAGCCTTTGAGGCTGTTGGTTCCGAAGAAGAGGAAATAATCCACGCGTTTCGATCGATTCACCATTGTAAAGCTTCGAACGTACTGGGCGTGCTGTCGAAGACGATCTCGATACAGATCGTGAAGGGCGTAGGTTCGCCGGTGCCCCTTGAGTGCCAAGGATTCTCGCCAACTGGCAACTCCGAAAAGGGTGTCAAAATTTTCGGGTTGGTCTGTATGCGCAAGGAACCGATTAATCTCTTCATGCATGAAATTGAACACAACCTCGGTGCTACGGCGTCCGAGAAGATCGCTCACGATTGAAAACGGAACGCCAGTCCAACCAAAGGGATCTATCAACGCGAAAGTAGGCACAATGTTGGTCGGTGACCCAAGGCTTTGGGCGATTGCAGGATACGCCGCCGCAAACTCTTTGCCATGAACCTCGACGGACACGCGTGGGCGGCCGCGAACGAGAGGCGCCAATTCTTCTAATTCACTTTCAAGGTGAATCCTGACCTCAGGATCGGCTTCGATAAAGTGAAATTCCAACGCCGCTCCAAGCGCGAGCGGCTGATTGAGCACAGCCCGCAAAGCGATGAGAGGGGAGCCCTCCTCACCGTCTTCATACCGGCCCGGGCCTGCGAATCCGTCGATATAGACGACACGGCCATGGTTACCTCGCGCCAAGATGGGGAACCACGCCTGAAGATACCTTCGAAGGATATCAAGTTTGGCACGGGTGTGGGGCTCGATATGCCAGGTCTTCCCGGGCATTAGTCGGTGCTTTTCACGCGGCTTGGTCGGCGGTCCAGGAGATTGGAAGTTCGTTCCACTCACGGCCGTCCAAATTTCGTCCCCCGGATTTCGGTCGAGGGCCACCCCATTGTTTGAAGAAAAAAGCTACTTCTTGTCGTTTGCACTGATCACGCACGTCCCGTGCCCAGTCTATGTGCATAGGCCGGGCTCCAGGCCCGCTCTCGCCTCCGGCAATCACCCAGTGAATACCGTCGAGGACCATTGATCCGACCGCGCCGATGAGCGGCTCGATGGATAGAAACCGAACCGCGGCCGGTGCCGCACGCAAATGCTCGATACGCGTCTTTGCGCGGCCGTCTTCGACAGAGACACCTACCCAGATGTGATCAGGCGCAAGCCTATTGTTGTACCGGCGTTTCAAATAATCGCGCATCAAGGAGCTCCGCTTGGTCAGGAGCTGGAACGTATGCCAATCAGCGTCCTCCATCACGTCGAATACTCTGTCGATGAACTCGCCGGGAACGGCTTTGTGAAAAAGGTCGCTCATCGAGTTCACGAAGATCATGCGAGGCCGTCGCCACGTCAGCGGCTGGCCAATACGGTCAGGCCGGAGAGTGAGGTCGAAGCCGCTTTCAAACGGGTGTCCGGGAACACCGCGGAAGCGCTCTGAGAAGCGCGCTGCGTAGCAGTTGTCGCAACCCCTAGTGATCTTCGTACAGCCGGTCACGGGATTCCAAGTCGCGTCCGTCCATTCGATCGCGCTGCCGTCCGCCATGGTCCCCTCCCCACCCTATCTCAGAAACTATACCAGAATCAAAGGCTTAAGCAAGTCTCTGCCTAAGCGACTCTAATAATTTGGAAATTGACCACAGGGATATCCACACACCTACCCACAGCCCTTATCGGACCCCGCCTCGATCCTCGATTTGCTTTTTCTCATGAAAAGCCCATTTCGCACTTGGGCTCCTATTCCTCGACAGCGTCCGCTTTGCTGGAATAGCTGTGGCGGACTAGTCTTGACTTTTTGCACTGCAGCATGCATATGACCCTCAGCGAAGCGTCATTGCAGCGTGAACGCCCTCGGGCCGGCTCCGCTTCGTAATTTCCCAAGGTTTCCCTTTTCACGCGGGTTTCCATAACACCCGCCGCGTTTGCGCGCGCCGTTTCGGCTGCGCGCGGCGCCGCATAATTTGTGAGTTAAACAATTAGAATGTCATTCCAGAATCTCGGGCTGTCGCACCCGGTCCTGCAGGCGCTTGCGCTGAAGGATTACAAGGCCGCGACCCCCATCCAGACCCAGGCGATTCCGACCCTGCTGAAGGGCCGCGACCTGCTCGGCATCGCCCAGACCGGCACCGGCAAGACCGCCGCCTTCATGCTGCCCTCGATCGACCGCCTGACCCGCTCCGACAAGCGCCCCCAGCGCGGCACCTGCCGCATGCTGGTGCTCGCGCCGACCCGCGAGCTGGCGAGCCAGATCGCGGAGAGCGCCCGCGCTTACAGCCGCTTCTCCCACATGAGCGTCGCCACCGTCTTCGGCGGCACTTCGGTCGGCAAGAACCGGCAGGACCTCTCGCGCGGCGTCGACATCCTCGTCGCCACGCCCGGGCGCCTGATCGATCTGATCGAGCAGCGCATCCTCGATTTGAGGCAGGTCGAGATCCTCGTCCTCGACGAGGCCGACCAGATGCTGGACCTCGGCTTCATCCACGATCTGAAGCGGATCGTGAAATTGCTTCCGGCCCAGCGCCAGAGCCTGTTCTTCTCGGCGACCATGCCCAAGGCGATCGCCGACCTCGCCGACAAGTTCCTGACCGATCCGGCGCAGGTCGCGGTGACGCCGGTGGCGTCGACCGTCGAGCGGGTCGAGCAGTTCGTCACCTATGTCCAGCAGGCCGAGAAGCCGGCTTTGCTCACCATGCTGCTGCGCCGCGAGGCGATGGAGCGGGTGCTGATCTTCTCGCGCACCAAGCACGGCGCCGACCGGATCGTGAAGCAGCTGGCGCAAAGCAGGATCGCCGCCAACGCCATCCACGGCAACAAGAGCCAGCCGCAGCGCGAGCGGGCCTTGGCCGAGTTCAAGCACGGCAAGGTCAAGATCCTGATCGCGACCGACATCGCCGCGCGCGGCATCGACGTCTCGGGCGTCAGCCACGTAATCAATTTCGACCTGCCCAACGTCTCGGAGCAATATGTCCACCGCATCGGCCGCACCGCGCGGGCCGGCGCCGCCGGCATCGCCATCGCCTTCTGCGCCGACGACGAGCGGGCCTATGTGAAGGGCATCGAGCGGCTGACCAGGCAAAGGCTCGAGGTCGTGCCGCTGCCGGAGAATTTCGTCGCCGAGGCGAACCGGATCAAGGCCGAGCGCGCCGCCTCGCCGATCCCCGACCGGCCCGAGCGCGCCGAGCGGCCCGACCGCAATCGCGTCCGCCGCCCCACCAGCCGCCGCCCCAATTTCGGCTCGGCCGGCGCGCCGCGCACCAACCGCGCGAAAAGGCGGGCATCGGGACGGTAAGCCCCTCTCCCATTCAGGGAGAGGGAGGGGCCCAAGCCGCAGGCTTGGGAGGGTGAGGGCACGCGCGTCCGGAGGCTTCCTCCAGCGCTGTCACCCTCACCCAACTCCGCTTGGGCTCGCCGAAGAGGCTCACCAAGGCTTCGTAACCCTCTCCCCTCAAGGGAGAGGGTTTTTCTTTGTCCGCGCCCTGGCCTACAGCCGCCGGATGCGCTGGGCGGCCTTGCCTTTCCTCCTCGTCAGCACGGTCGCCGCCGCGCAGGACGCGACCATCATCGTCACCGGCCATGGCCTCGACACTGCCGCTGGCGAAGAGGTGTTCGACACCATCGTCATCGGCCGCGAGCGGCTGGCCGGATCGGCTTCGAACCGGCTCGAGGACGTGCTGCGCGACGTGCCCGGCTTCCAGCTCTTCCGCCGCTCGGACGCGCGGTCGGCCAACCCAACCAGCCAGGGCGCGACTTTGCGCGCATTGGGCGGCAATGCGTCGAGCCGGGCTTTGCTGATCCTCGACGGCGTGCCGCAGACCGACCCGTTCGGCGGCTGGGTGAGCTGGCCGGCCTACGACCCGCAGCGGCTCGGCCGGGTGCGGGTGACGCGCGGCGGCGGCAGCGGCGTCAACGGGCCCGGCGCGCTTGCCGGGACGATCGAGCTGGAGAGCGGTGCGCCGGCCGATCTGGCCGGTTTGAGGGGCGGGCTCGCTTATGGCAGCCGCGACGGCGTCGACGCGCATGCTGGGCTCGGCCTGGAGCTGGGCACCGGCTTCCTCGCCGTGTCCGGCGCTTATGCGCGCGGCGACGGCTTCGTGCCGGTCGTGGAGGAGCAGAGGGGCCCTGTCGACCGGTCCTCGCCCTACGAGCAGGCGAGCCTCGCGATGCGGGCGGTGGCGCCGCTGGCGCAGGGAACCGAACTGCAGGCGAGCGGCCTCTTTTTCAGCGATGCGCGCGAGCGGGGAACCGCCTATAGCGCGATCCGCACCACCGGCGCGGACGGGTCGCTGCGGCTGGTCGGGCGTCGCTGGTCGGCGCTCGCTTACGTCCAGACGCGCGATTTCTACAACAGCTTCGCCGCCGTCGGCGCGGGCCGGGCCACGGTCAGCCGCGTCTCCGAGCAGTACAATGTGCCTTCGACCGGGCTCGGCGCGCGGGCGGAGGTGCGGCCGCGGCTAAAGCGAGGCGTCGAGCTCCGGCTCGGCGGCGACTGGCGCGAGACCGAGGGGCGCAGCGAGGAGAGGTTCAATTTCGTCGCCGGAGCGGGCACGCGCGGGCGAGTGGCGGGCGGGCGGACGCGGACCCTGGGCGCATTCGCCGAGGCGGCCTGGAAGAATGAGGCGCTGACGCTCACCGCGGGCGGGCGGATCGACCGCTGGCGGATCGCCGGCGGCTTCCTCCGCGAGCGGATCCTGGCGACCGGCGCGATCCTCACCGACACGAATTTCCCCGACCGCTCCGGCTGGGAGCCGACCGGCCGCGCGGGGGTGGCATGGCGGCCGGCGGCGGCGGTGACGCTGAGGAGCGCCGCCTATCTCGGCTGGCGGCTGCCGACCTTGAACGAGCTCTACCGGCCGTTCCGGGTCGGCGCCGACGCCACCGCCGCCAATGCGGGGCTGGCGCCGGAGCGGCTCCGGGGGGTGGAGGTGGGCGCCGACTGGCGGCCGGCGCGCGCCATGAGGATCGCGCTCACCCTTTTCGCCAACCGGCTGGACGGCGCGATCGCCAACGTCACCCTCGGGCGAGGTCCGGGCACCTTTGCGGGCGTCGGCTTCGTCGCGGCGGGAGGAGACTATCGCCAGCGCCGGAACCTCGACGCGATCGAGGCGAAAGGCGTCGAGATCGACGCGAGCATCGAGCGCGGCCGCTGGTCGCTGGCGGGCGGCTATTCGTTCCTCGACGCCGAAATGAAGGCGCGCGGCGCGGCCCTGCCGCTCGATGGCCTGAGGCCGGCGCAGACGCCGCGCCACACCTTCTCATCGACCCTCGCCTGGTCTACGGTCGGCGGCGCGCGCGCCTCGCTGAGCGCCCGCTATGCCGGCGGCCAATATGAGGACGACCTCAACCGCCAGCTTCTGGCCGGCGCGCTCACCTTCGACGCGGCGGCGCTGCTGCCGCTCGGCAAGGGCCTCGCGATCGAGGCGCGGGCGGAGAATGTCGCCGACGCAAGGGTGGCGGCCGGGATCGGCGGCGACGGCATCGTCGAACGCGCGACGCCGCGAACGCTGTGGATCGGCATCCGCTTCGGACGCTGAACCCCGCGCCTAGCTAGGCATCCCACCTTAGCTGGAAATGCTCCGGCACGCCGTATTGGTAGTCGATCGGGCCTTCCGCACGCAGGCCCGGCAGGAGCAGGCATTGGCGGACGATCTCGGGGATCATCACCGTGGCGATGGCGCGCCCCAGGCATTCATGGTGGCCGTAGCCCAGGGTGAAGGTCTGATACATGGTGCGGCGCGGGTCGAAGGCGGCGGGATCGGCATAGGCGCCTTCGTCGAACATCGCGCTGTGGGTGCAGGCGATGACGGTGGTGCCGTGCTCGCCCGGGCCCGGCTCGACGATGCGCGCGTGCGGCGTGCCGCCGGCAAGCTGGGTCGGGGTGTGGCAGGTGCGGAAGAAATAGGGGAAAGCCGGGTTGAAGCGCAGCGCCTCGACGACATAGCCGTCGAACTCGGTGGGATCGGACTTGGCCGCGGCGGCGCGGGCGCGGGCCATCATGTCGGGCCGCGACAGCAATTCGGCGAGCGCGTTGTTGACCGTGACCGAGGTCGTCTCGATCGTGCCGATCAGCAGGCCGCCGGCGTTGAACAGCACCTTCTTGAGCGGGAACTTGACGCCCTTCGACCCCGACAGGCGCAGGAGGCGGGTGACCGAATCGTGCTTGTCGCGGTGAAGCTTGAGCTGGAACCAGCGCTTCAGCAGCACCCGGCCGAGATACAAAGCGAGGTGGACCCCGGCTTTCTTGCGCTCGTTGATGACGTGCTGCGGGTCGCTGATCACGTCGCCGTCGAAGAACTGATTGTGGAAGGCGTCGGTCTGGTTCCAGTAGGACCAGGTGATCAGCTTTTGGGCGTCGCTGCCGGTGAAGCCGAAGCGCTCCTGCACCAGGCGGCAGGGCACCATCCGGGTGAGCTGCTGGGGCGCGTCGATCGCGCCATGGGCGTCTTTCAGAATCCGCGCCGCTTCCTGACCGACGAACGCGCGAAGCTCCGGCAGCTCCTCGAAATCGAGGATCGACTTCATGATCGACTTGTCCCGCCAATGGTCGGCGGTGTCGTCTTGGGCCATGAAATAATCGCCCTGCTTGGGCTTGTAGAGGTCGACCCCGAAATCGTTCCAGCGCCCCAATACCGTCGTGCAGTCGGCGTGGCGGGTGACGAAGACGATGCCGTCGGGCAGGTCCATGACCGGGCGCTCGGCGCGCAGCTCGGCGAAGAAGGGCTGGCGCTCGTTCGTCATCAGCTTGCGGACGAGCGGCCACTTGTCCGCCGGCGCGGCCGCATCGATGCGGTCGAGATATTGTCCCACGATGTTCCTTCCTGCCCTAGAGCGACTTCATATATTCGACGAGCGCCCACCTTTGCTCGTCGGTGAGGGTGCCGACCTTGTAATCATGGCCCTCGTTCGAATTGCCGGCCCCTGTCGCGGTGAAGCTGAAGCTGTTGCCGGGCGCCTTGGGCCCATCGGGCAGGGTGACGTAGCCGACCTTCGCCGGGTCGTATTCGCGGGTCCCCACGTTGAAGCTCGTCGGCCGGTCTTTGGGATCCCGCAGCAGGTCGTAGAGGGTGGGCACCGAACCGTTGTGGAGGTAGGGCGGCGTCGCCCAGATGCCGTCGAGCGGCCTGCCCTTGTAGGCGAAGATCGGGCTGTTCGCCTTGAAGCACTGGTCGAGGCGGCCTGCGCGCATCTCCGCCGCGGAGACGACGTCGCGCGCGCCGACGACTTTCGGAAGCCCCTCGACGCCTAGGAAAATGTCGACCGCGGCGTCGGCGATCTCCTGCCACTTGGCGAGCAGGGTGCCGATGACGGTGGTGGTGAGGAGGGTCGCGAGCGGCGCGCTCTTGCCGATCGGGTTGCCCTTCAGATAGCTTTCCGGCCGCCCCTGCAGCTTGCCGCTGGCGCTGACATAGCTGAGCGCGTTGCACGCCATCCACGGATCGGTGTTGTTGGGATTGGGATTGCCCTGGCTGTCGCGCGTCAGCGAGACCATATGGACGTTATAGACGCTCTCGCCGGCCGGCTCGATCGTGTGGCAGCCGATGCAGCCTCTGTCCACGAAAAGCGCCTTTCCGGCATCGACGCGCGCCTGGTTGAGCGCGCCGAAGCTCGCCGGCCATTTCGGCGGCTCCAAAGTTCGAATCACATTCTCGAGACGGTCCAGATTGTGCACGTCGACGCTCGACGGGAAGCCGTGCATATCGGGCAGGGGCTTGATGATGACGTCGCCGAACACGCCGACCACCTCGCCAGTGTTGCGGCCCAGCGCGCCGGTATCGAGAAAGCCTTCGCCGAGCTTGATCCGCGAGGTCTTGACGATGCCGTTCCACTGCAGCCGGTCCTGCCGGAAGATGTCCCAGAGGAAGGGATAGCTGACCGGAGCGTCGGACGGATTGGGCGTGGGACGGGCGGCGGGCGGCGCCATCTGGTAGACGGCGAGCTGCGAGACCTTGTTGAAGATATGGCCGACCGCGTCGAGCCGGCCATAGCCGTAGCGCATCGTCGTGCGGTTCAGCCGCGCATTCTCTTTTTCCCAATCGATCAGCTTGCCGAGCGCGGCTTTCAGCATGTCGCGATTGGCGGGCGTGTCCTTGCCCTCCAGCACCTTCGCCGCGAATCTTCCCCATTTGGCGGGATCGTCGCGAGTCGCGTTGAGGGCGTCGTCGACCGCTTCGATGAACAGCTGGAAATCGACCAGGCTGGGAGCGCCGTCGACGGTCAGCGGCTTGCCGTCGTGGACGAATTGCGCGGTGTGGCAGGCGGAGCAGTTGAGCCCCACCCATTGCTCTTTCGGGCCCTGCTTGTCGAACCAGCGCAGGCGGGTGAAGCTGAGGCCGTCATCGTCCTGCTCGTCGAGGGCGAAGCCGATCGGCAGCCCGTTCTTCGACTCGGCGAGCGGCAGGAACCGGAAGCTCTCCATATGCGCCGCGTCGAGGAAGCGCTGGTCGTTGTCTTTTTGCTCGAGCGCCTTGGCCCAGGCCCAAGGCATCAGCCGCGAGCCCTGCCCCCCCTGATACCAGGAGAGACGCTGGTCCTTGCCCCAGCCCTGGACGAGGTCGGACGGCGGCTGCTTCGGCCAGCAGGCCGAGACGGACAGGACCAGTCCCGCGCCGAGGATGACGGAGATAGTGCTAAGCTTGCGTCCCGCTGTCATGGCAGCCCCCCTGCTGAAATGAACCAATTCAACTTGCCGCCCGCCAATGACGCCGCGGGCGCGGCGATAGTCTCGACGTTACATGAAGCAGAGCAGAAAGTCGCGCCAGTTGGAAGGGAAAGTCAAACCAATTTGCATTCAAAAACGGAGCGGCTTTCTCTTGCGCGTCATCCGGCGCGGGCGCAGTCTGCTTCGGCAGCGTCCCCGGAGCGGGGGCATGCGACGCGGGCAGGAGGGGAGAGCGACATGGGCGTCGGGATAACGGGACCGCAATATCGCTGGCCGAACCGGACCATTCCCTTCGAGATCGACCCCGCCTTCCCGAATCCGGACCGAGTCGCCCAGGCTGTCCAGCACTGGACCGAGCATACCAGCATCCGCTTCGTGCCGCGCAACGGCGAGGCCGATTATGTGCGCATCGCGCGGATGCCCGGCTACGCCGTCTCCGACGTCGGCCGCCGGGGCGGCGCCCAGCAGGTCTCGCTCGGCGACGGCGCCACCTTGGGCAACATCATCCACGAGCTGGGCCACACGGTCGGCCTCTGGCACGAGCATTGCCGTGGCGACCGCGACGCCTGGATCGCGATCGACTTCACCAATATCCAGGACGGCTGCGAGGATAATTTCGCGCAGAACAGCCTCAACGAAGTGCCGACGCCGATGAGCGATCTCGGCGGCTATGATTACGGCTCGATCATGCATTATCCGGCGATCTGCTTCGAGATAGACGGCGACTATCCGGTGATCACCACGCTGCAGCCGCCCGGCGCCGCGATCGGCCAGCGCGACGGGCTCAGCGGCGGCGACATCGCCGCGGTCGAGGAGCTTTACCAAGGCGTGGCCATGCCCGCCGGGGGCTGAATTTTGCGGCTCAGGGCGGCCGCGGCAGGAAATGGAAGGGAGCGACATGGGCGTCGGCATAGCGGGAGCGCAATATCTCTGGCCGAATCGCACGATCCCCTACGAGATCGATCCCGCTCTCCCCAATCCGCAGCGGGTCAGAGACGCGATCGCGCATTGGAACGCGAAGACCAGCATCCGTTTCGTGCTCCGCAACGGCGAAAACGACCATGTCCGGATCGTGCGCGACGTCGGCGTCGCCCTCTCCGATGTCGGGCGGCGGGGGGGCGCGCAGCTTGTCTCGCTCAGCGACACCATCGACACGGGCCGCATCATCCACGAATTGGGCCACGCGGTCGGCCTCTGGCACGAACATTGCCGCGGCGATCGCGATGCATGGGTCTCGATCGACACCGAAAACATTAGAATCGATTACGAAGACCAGTTCGAAATAAACAAAATCAACGGCGTCGCCACGCCGACGATCAACCTCGGCCCGTACGATTACGGCTCGATCATGCATTATCCCGAGCCCAGCTTCCCGAAAGATCCCCTGGTTGCGCTGATGACCACGCTGCAGCCGCCCGGCGCCGCGATCGGTCAGCGCGACGGGCTCAGCGCCGGCGACATCGCCGCGGTCGAGGAGCTGTACCAAAACGTGCCGATGCCCCAGGCGAATGGCTGATCGGCAGGCGATTGCCGACAGGCGCCGGGAAGGTCCGATTCGGATCGTTCACCGCGGCCGCGGCGGCGTCGGCGGAAGGTCGAAGCCGCTCAGTTTCCAGCCGAGGCCCTGCCGCTCGAAGACCAGGCCGGCGCCCGGCGTGTCCTCGTAGGCGACGCGGAAGCGGCTGAAGCCCAGCCGCTCGATGCGGGTCTTGCGCCCGCCGCCGACCCTGTCCTTGTCCATCATGGCGAACATGGTCTTCAGGCCGACCGGCGAGACGAAGGCTTCGATGACCCTGCCCACCATCGCCTTGCCCATCGCCAGGCCGAGCTGGGCGGCCGGGCTGTCGTCGGACTTGACCGCGGCGGTCAGGCGGGCGGTGAGATCGGCCTTGAGGTCGGTGCGCAGCGCCTCGAAATCGACGTAGGTGGAGAGCGCGCCAATATCGTCGGCCTTGGCGGCGGCGACCATGCGCCGCACCGTCCAGCCCGGCGACAATATGTACCAGCCGACGCCCGATCCAAGCAGGACCAAAGCGAGGGCGGCGATGACGATTTTGGTCCTGCGCATCTTCGCGCCCGCCCTACCAGCTTGCGCCGGCTCCGCAAGCGGCCACGCCCGGGCGGCGCGGCGATGGGATCAGGCCACGATCGCCGGGGCGGCCTCGCCCAGCCTGGTCGCGATCGCCGCGCGGCGGCGCACGTTGAGCTTGTCGAGGATGTTGTGGACATGGTTCTTGACCGTCGCCGGCCCGATCCTGAGGTCGATCGCTATCTCCTTGTTGGACAGGCCTTCGGCGATCAAAGCGGCGACCTCGCGCTCCCGCCGGGTCAACGGCTCCGCCGTCTCCGGCTTGGCGCCGGCGAGCGAGGCGAGGCGGTCGCACATCATCGCCGCAATGCGGGGCGAGCAGGCCAGCTCGCCGCGCAGCGCGCCCAGCACGGCCGCGACGAGCGCGTCGATCGTGCCGTCGCGGTCGACGAAGGCGGCGAGCCCCGCCTCGGCGCATGCGATCACGTCGGCGCCGCCGCCCGAAATCCCGAAGCCGATCAGGCGGATCGACGGACAGGCGGCATGGAAGCGGCGCGCCAGCGCGAGTCCGCGCTCGGTCGTCGCGTCGACCAGCACCGCGCCCGGCGCGAGCCGGACGGCGGCGGCGAACGCCTCGGCGCCGCTTGCCGCCGCGGCGACGTCGAGCCGTCCGTCGCGGACGAGGCTTGCGGCAAGCCCTTCGCGGTAGAGGAGCACGTCGCTGGCGATGATCACGCGAGGGGGGCGCCCGCGATCTTCGATCGTCGGATCCGGCGGAACCGCGACATGATCGGACCCGCTCATCGCTCCCTCCCATCGCTGCGGGCGGCGGAACGGACTGCCGGTTTCGGTCCGCGCACGGCCGAATGTGCCGGCGCCTGCACGGCCAATCGACCCGAAGAAGCCCCACCCGCGGCCCTTCGCGACGCTGTCCGTCCCCGCGCTTAACAAAGTCCGGCGAGTCGCGGGAAACGCTAATCGGTCGGATTCGGAGGAGATCGCCCGGAGCGGCCCGTTGCGGATGCGGAGGCCGCGCCGAATGGCGGGGGCCATTTGGTCTATTCCCTTTCAGGCACGCTTCCGGATCGCCGATGGACGACGGCCGCCGCCGCAATTCGCCCAACGCGGCGAGGCCGCCGGCGCCCAATCGCATGGTCCCCGACCGATTTCACTCCCTTTGCCCCCCTGCCGGCGGATTCCGGGACGGACGTCGCGGGCGCACAACCGGGCTTTGCCAGGCCAGCGGGGTTTCGTGAGTCCGATCCGCATCCATCTTGGAGATATGCCGTCGATGCTGAGCACGATCGTCGACGACCTGCTCGCCTCGGAACCGGACATCGTCGTCGTCGGGCGCTCGTCCGGCGGCGAGGACCCGCTCAGAAACGCGCGCGACAACCATGCCGACATGCTGATCACCCAGGACGGCCGCGGCGGCGACACCTGCCTCGAGACGATCCTGTCGGGGCCGCCGCTCAGCATCTTCGCGATCGCGCGCGACGGCACGCGAGGCTCCGCGATCAGCCTCGCCCGCCAGCCGGTGGAGCTTGGCGCCAACGGCAGCGCGACCCTCGCCGATGCGATCCGCCGGCTGGCGGTGGACCGCTGATGGCGCGGTCCCAGGGCATCGCCGCGGTCAGCGCCACTTTGATGGGCGTGCTGCGCGACCGCTATCCGCGCGACGAGTTCGGCCCGTCGCTCGCCTTCGAGCTCTATCAGGCGCGCAATTTCGACAATCCGATGAAGGAGGGGATCGCGATCTGCCTCTGGCGGGTCGCTCCGAACATCAGCCGCCGCAACTTCGGCGTCCGCATCGATCCGCTCGGCCGGCGCTTCCGCGGATCGCTGCCGATCGACCTGTTCTACCTGATCGTGCCGTTCGCGGAGCAGTCCGAACGCCAGCAAAGGCTGCTCGGCTGGGTGATGAGGGCGATGCACGAGCTGGGCGCGATGGCGCCCACCCAGCTCAACCACTACCTCGCCGAGAGCGACGTCTTCGCCGAGACGGAAGGCCTCGACGCGGTCGCCGAGCCTCTCTCCGTCGCCGACTATCTGACCTTGTGGGACCGGCTCAAGCGCCTGCCGCCCGCGGCGACCTACGTGCTCAGGATGCTGCTGCTCGATTCCCAGATTCCGCTCGACGAATATCCCCTGGTCGAGGAGCGCGACTTCGACATGGGCGTGCTGACCGGATGAGCGCCCTCGCCAGCCCCGTCCGCATCCTCGAGCGGATCACCCGGCCGGCCCCGTTCGGGATCGTCTTCTGGGACGCCGCCACCGGCGCGCCGATCGCCGACGAGCTCGAGGTGACCGTCACCATGGTCAGCCGCCCGGCGCTGACGGCGACCCTGATCCCCAACCGCAGCGGCGCCTGGGTCGCCGCGCGGCTGCCCGGCAGGGCCGACCACGAGCTCGCCGCGGCCGCCGACTGGTCGGCGTTGCTGCGGACCTACCGTATCGAGGTCGCCGACAAGCTCCGCCGCTTCCTCCCGCTCAGCCTGGAGGCGGAGCTTCCCGTCCGCGGCCTGTACGAATGGCCGGGCTGGAGCGGCCTGCCCCAGGCGCCGCTGGCGCCGCTTGCGGACGGACAGTCGCCGCCGAACATCAGCCCGGCCCGCATCCCGCTCTTCTCGGCGCCGGAGCGCCGGGTCGCCGGGCCGCTCGCCGAGCTGCGCTGCGAGCTCGCCGACGCCGCGACCGGGGAGCCGGCCGCCTGGGCGCTGGTCACCGCTGGCCATGGCGGCGTCACCCGCGGCATCGGCCTCGCCGACGGCAAGGGCCGCGCCACCCTCTTCTTCCCCTATCCCGAGCGGCCGCGGCCGCAGCTGGCGACCTCGCCGCCGGCCATCACCGACTTTCGTTGGGCGTTGGACATCGCCGCTTATTACGATCCGCCCCCCGGCGCCGCGCCCCAAGTGCCCGACCTCGCCGCGATCATGGGCCAGCTCTCGCACCCCTGCGACCTTTTCGAATCCACATTGTCGCCGCCGGAGCTGCTCGGCTCGCAGCTCCTGAGTTTCGGCCGCCCGCTCGTCCTGCGGACCGGCAACACACCAGACGGACCGTCGTCCAGCCTGTTCCTGGAGCGGCCATGAGCGATCGAGGAGGAGCATCATGCCCGAATATCTAGCGCCCGGCGTTTTCGTGGAGGAGGTCTCCTACCGCGCCAAGTCGATCGAAGGCGTATCGACGACCACCACCGGCTTCGTGGGGCCCACCCGCTACGGCCCGCTCGACATCGAGCCCGAGATCATTACCAGCCTGGTCGAGTTCGAACGGGTCTATGGCGGCAAGTCGCAGCTCGTCTTCTCCGACGGCCCGGTCGACAATTATGTGTGGAACGCGGTCCGCGCCTTCTTCGAGGAAGGCGGCAAGCGCCTCTATGTCAGCCGGACCTTCAACGGTCTCGCCGACACTGCGCTTTCCGGAGTCGCCGCGCCTTCGGCATCGCCGCCGGCGGCGGTGGACATCCGCGCCCGCTTCCCCGGCGAGGCCGGCAACGGCCGAGTCACGATCACCCTGCAGCTCAGCCCCAACCGGCTCGCTCCGGTTGCCGACGGCGTCGCCCTGCGCGGCGCGATCGACCACGACCTCGTCTACATAAAGGGCGCGGGAGCGGACGATTTCTATCTCGCTTTGCGCGACGAAGCCAACCGCACTTGGCGCTTCTCGTCGACCGGCTACGATCTGGCGACCGCCGACTTCGAGCTCCAGGCGGATCTCGCCGGCGCCGGCGTGACGGTGCGGACGGTGACCGCGTCGGTGATATTCGAATCGTCGAGCGGCGACCTGCCGACGTTCGTCGCGACCGAGCTCGCGCTCGATCCCAACCACGCCACCGGCGGCTCGCCGGATTCGCTGTTCGCCTATTTCGCCGCGGAGCCCGCCAGCCTGTCGCGGGCGCGCAGCATCCCGATCGTGATCGGCGCCGCCAACGGCGACACCGGGCTCAATGTGCTGCAGGCGATATTGGACGCCTATGAGATCGCCACGCCGCCGGCCAGCCCGCCGGATCCGGGGATCGAGGCGAGCCTCACCAGCAGCGACCCGACGCCGTCGCCCGCCGCGCGGCGCTCGATCGTGATCATGCTGGAGGGCGGCGACGACGGGGCCATTCCCGAGGCGACCGACTATGAAGGCGAGATCGACCCGGCGACCGACCGGGCGACGGGCCTCAAGGCCTTCGAGGCGCTCGAGGACATCTCGATCGTCGCGGCCCCGGGCGCCACCCGGAAGGATGATGCGCAGAGCCGCACCGTGATCGGCCTGCTGATCAGCCATGCCGAGCGCATGCAGTATCGCATCGCCGTGATCGACAGCGCCAAGGGGCAGACGATCTCGGAGGTGCGGGCGCTGCGAGCGCTGTACGACAGCAGCCACGCCGCTTTCTATTATCCGTGGGTGCGGATCATCGACCCGGTCACGCAGCATGAGAACCACTATCCGCCATCGGGTTTCGTCGCCGGCATCTACGCCCGCAACGACATCGAGCGGGCGGTCTACAAGGCGCCGGCCAACGAGGTCGTCAACCTCGCCATCGGCTTCGAGACCCTGCTCAACAAGGCGCAGCAGGAGGTGCTCAATCCCGAAGGGGTCAATTGCTTCCGCTACTTCGAGGGCCGCGGCATGCGCCTGTGGGGCGCGCGCACCATGTCGAGCGATCCCGAGTGGAAATATGTCAATCTCCGCCGCTATTTCGCTTATCTGGAGCGGTCGATCGACAAGGGCACCCAATGGGCCGTGTTCGAGCCCAACGGCGAGCGGCTATGGGCCAATGTGCGCAGCACGGTCGCCGATTTCCTGCTCAACGAGTGGCAGAACGGCGCCCTGCTCGGCGAGAAGCCCGAAAAGGCCTATTTCGTCAAATGCGACCGCTCGACCATGTCGCAGAACGATCTCGACAATGGCCGCCTCATTTGCCTGGTCGGCGTAGCAGCGCTGCGGCCGGCTGAATTCGTCATCTTCCGCATCGGCCAGTGGACGGCCGACCGCAAGATTTGAGGAGCCACGCCATGGCAACGCTAAGAGAACGCCCCTACGTCCAGTTCAACTTCCTGGTCGACATCGGCGAGGGGACAGACGGTCCCCAGGCCGGCTTCCAGGAGCTGTCCGGCATCGGGATGGAAGTCACCGTGTCGGAATACCGTCCCGGCAATCACCGGGAGAATTCGGTGATGAAGATCACCGGTATGAACAAGTCGACCGACGTCACCATGAAACGCGGCGTGATCGGCTCGTTGAACCTCTACAAGTGGCTCGACCAGATCCGCAACGGCGACCAGGGCGCGCTGCGCACCGTCACCGTCACCTTGATGAACGAGGACCATACCGACGCGGTCGTCACCTGGAAGCTGATGCGGGCGAGGATCATCAAGAGCACGATGGGCCCGTTCAACGCCAAGGGGACGGATGTGGCGATGGAGGAGATGGTCCTCGCCTACGAACGGCTCGAGATGGAATAAGGGATGTTCGGCGGCCACCGCCTTCCCGGAGTCGCGTTCGAGACGCTCCTTCCCCCCGCGCCCGAGGCGCTGCCGCGGATGGATGTCGCCTTGTTCGTCGGCTTCGCGGAGATGGGGCCGGTCCATCGGCCGGTGGCGATCGACGACGTCGCCGGCTACCGGCGGATATTCGGCGGCGACCTCGCCTTGTCGCGCGACCCGGACAGCGGCGAGACGGTCATGGCCGCGCTGGCGCCGACGGTGCGCGCCTTCTTCTCCAACGGCGGCGTGCGCTGCTGGGTGATCCGCGTCGCGCGAAGCATTGCGCTCGAGGCGCGCTGGCGGGGCATTAGCGAGGCCGAGGCGGCGGACAAGGCCGGCATCGCCTCCGCGGGGCAGTTCGCGCTCCCGGGCCTGCTCGCGCTCGCTCCGGACAATGAGCTCCATCTCGCCGGCGCCCAGGCGCGGAGCCTCGGCTCCTGGTCCGATCGCCTCGCCGTCGCGGCGCGGGCCGAGCGCGTGCCGTTCGGCGTGACCGGTTTCGCCAGCCAGGGCGTCCTAAGCAATTTTTCCACCGACCGGCCGCTCGCCCTCGGCGCGCTTCTGGAGCTGAGCGACTCCGCCGGCATCGTCTATGCCAGGGTGGACCGGATCGACGGGCAAAGCGCCTCGGCGCTCTCGCTGGCGAGCTTCACGCCGGTCGCCGGCCCCGGGCCGGCCGAGCCGGTCACCGTCCGCGCCCCCGATGCGGAGGGGGAATATGCCGCCGATTTCGACCCCGAAGCCGGGTGCCTGACGTTCGTCGAGCGGCCGGCCGCGGTCGCGCCGGAACGCTGGCTCCAGCTGGCCGGTTCGGGCGGCGACCTGGTGTTCCTGGTCGATGCGGTCTCCGACAAATCGGCCACCGGCCGCGCCTGGAAGCCCGCCGCCGCGCGGGCGCTGGCGGCCGACGCCCGCACCGCCGAGGTCACTCTGGGCCTTCGGATCGACGACGGCCGCGGCGAAGCCGGCATAACCGCCGGGATCGGGCTCACTCCGCAGGGACCGCGCAGCTGGTGGAGCAACCTCACCGACGACGCCCGTCCCCGCGACGCCGCGCCGCCCGTCCTGCTGCTCGCGCGGACGGAGACCGAGGCGGCCGCGCCGCCTTTGGCCTGGCTGCCGCTCGGGCTGCGCGGCACTTTCTCGGGCGCGGTGAAGGCCGTCGACCAGGGCCGCACCGCGCTTGAGCGGGACGGCCTTTCCCGTTTCGACGAGCAGCTGTTCCTCGACCCCGAGCTGGCCTCCGCCCGCTCCGGGCGGATCGTGGAGGAGGCCGAGCGTATCCTCTATGTCGACGAGCGGCCGCTGCTTGGCATCCATGGCGGCTTCGGCATCGCCGACGGCGCCAATTTCAACCCGGTCAGCCTGGTTGCCGTCCCCGACGCGATCCAGCCCGGCTGGACCGAACGGGCCTACGAGACGCTGCCGCCGCCGGAAGCCGAGGCGCCGCCGCCGGCCCACTGGTTCGACCATCGCGGCCCCTGCGCCGCCGTCCCGAAGCAGAGCAAGGAGGCCGGCGCGCCCGATCGGTCGCGCTTCCTCGACTGCGGCACGCGCATCCTCGACGCCCCGGCCTTCGCCCCCATCGTCTCGCCGCGCGCGCCGGGGCCCCTGCCGCTCTCTTGGTCTTCGGCGGGCCCGGGGGCGAGCTACACGCTCGAAATGGCGTCCCTCGCCGATTTCCGGGGGGCCGAGACCCTCTATCGGGGCAAGGCCACCAGCCACGCCTTCAATGCGCGCGCGGAAGGTTTCTATTATTTCCGGCTGCGCGCCGAGCGGGACGGCGAGGTGAGCGCCCCGGCGGTGACCGGCTTCGCGGTGCGGGGCTCCGCCTGGGACAGCCTGGCACCGGCCGATTACGCGCCGGCGGCGTTGTTCTCGGTCCAGCGGGCGCTGATGCGGATGGCGGCGGGGAGCGGCGAGATGTTCGCTTTGCTTTCGCTGCCGCGCCACTATCACGCGCCCCAGGCGATCGATCATGGCCGCAAGCTTGCCCAGTGGCGGCAGAGCGGGTTCGGCGATGCCGGCATGTTCGACGCCAATGAGCGGCGGACGCTCTCGTTCGGCGCGCTCCATCATCCCTGGATCGTGTTTCGCGCGGGCGAGGCAGCGGAGCTCGCGGCGGCGCCGCCGGAAGGTGCGGTCGCCGGTATCCACGCTCGCCGCACCATCGCGCGCGGGGCCTGGATCGCCGCCGCCAACGAGGCGCTGCGCGACATCGTCGCGCTCAGCCCGGCGATCGGCGACGGCGACTGGCCGGGGCTGGACTCCGCCCGGGTCAACTTCCTCCGCCGCGACCCGCGCGGTTTCCTGCTGTTCGATTCCGACACGCTCTCCGACGAGCCCGAATGGCGGCAGATCAACGTCAGGCGGCTGATGAGCCTGCTCAGGCGGGCGGCCATCCGCCGCGGCGCCTCCTACGTGTTCGAGCCCAATGGCGACGTCCTCCGCCGGGCGGTGGAGCGCGGCTTCACCCAGATGCTCGACCAGATGTTCCGGCTCGGCGCCTTCGTCGGCCGCAAGGCGGAGGAGGCGTTCCGGGTGTCGGTCGAGCCGACCGCCGCCGACCGCGACGCGGGCCGGCTGATCGTCGAGATCGGCGTCGCCCCATCGCAGCCGATGCGCTTCCTCACCGTCCGCCTGTCCCAGGCGGGCGAGCGCTTCACGATCGCCGGGGAGGCCTGATCATGGCCGGCGCCTATCCCTTTACCGCCTTCAACTTCTCCGTGGAGATCAACCGCGGCCAGGATGGCGGACCCCTCGCCAAGGCCGAATTCTCGGAATGCGACGGCCTCGAGATGACGATGGACGTCAAGACCATCCGCGAGGGCGGCGCCAACGACCATCCGATCCGGGTGAGCGGGCCGGTCAATTATTCCAACCTCACCTTGAAGCGCGGCATGACCAGCAACCACGACCTTTGGACCTGGTTCCAGGATTCGACCGCCGACCCGCGGCTGAGGGCGGATGCCGAGGTCGTGCTGCTCGGCGCCGACGGCGCCAAGGCGCAGGCGCGGTTCCAGCTGGCGCGCTGCGTCCCCGTCAAGATCAAGGGGCCGACGCTCAGCGCCAAGGACGGCGCGGTCGCGATCGAGGAGATGCAGATCGCCTACGAAACCCTCAAATTCGTGGCGGGAAAGAGCTGATGACCGAGCTCGCCAAGGCCAAGCTGATCGAGCTGGAGCAGGACTTCAAGAATGAGAAGTCCGGCGGGCAGAGCGTCACCGTCCAGTTCAATCCGGAGACGCTCAAGGTCACCTTCGCCAATCAGCTCGTCCAGCCGCAGGGGGGCGATCAGGCCGCCGGCAGCACCGGCCGGCAGTTCGTCGGCGCCGGCACGACCAAGCTCGCCCTCACCTTGTGGTTCGACGTCACCGCGATGATCGACGACCCGGTCGACGACGTGCGGCGGCTGACCAGCAAGGTCATCTTCTTCATGACCCCGCAGAAGGACCAGAAGGACGCCAAGAAGCTCGTCCCCCCCGGAGTCCGCTTCAGCTGGGGCACCTTCCTGTTCGACGGCATGGTCGAGGGGCTGGAGGAGAGTCTCGAATATTTCGCCCCCGACGGCAAGCCGCTGCGCGCCAGCGTCAACCTCACTTTGTCGCAGCAGAAGATCCTGGTCAGCGAGTTCAAGGGCGAGGGCAAGGTCCCCTCGACTCCGGGCCACAAGCCGCTCAGCCCGGCCAAGTCCGGCGACAGCGTGCAGTCGATGGCGGGGGACAAGGGCAAGAACGGCGGCTGGCAGGGCATCGCCGCCGCCAACGGCATCGAGGACCCGCTCCGGCTCCAGCCCGGGCAATTGCTCAATCTCGACGCTTCGGCCGCGGTCGGCGGCGGCTTCGGCGTCTCGGCGGGGGCGAGCGTCGGGATCGGCGGCGCGAGCGTCTCCGCGCAGATCACGCTTCCCTCGGTCTCCACCCGGTTCGGCGTCAACTGAAAGGCAAGGCCATGGCGGTCGTCATCAACGAGTTCGAAGCGGTCGCCGAGCCGCCGCAGCAGCGAGGGGGCGACGCCGCCGGCGCGGCGGAGCCGCAGCGCAGGATCATGCCGGCCGATCTTCGCCCCGCCTTGCTCATCCTCGCCGCGCGCCGCGCGCGCCTCCGGGCGCATTAGGAGCCGCCGGATATGCCCGCCGCCTCGAACGTCGCCATCCTCCCCTCGCGCCCCGCCCGGCCGACGCTCGAGATTGACGGCCAGCGCCAGACGATTCTCGAATCGGCCCTGCTGTCGATGGAGCTGAGCGACGCGGTCGACGCCATCGCCCACGCGGAGTTCAGCTTCGGCAATTGGGGCGGGGCGGAATCCCCCGGCTTCCAGCATTTCGACCGCAAGATCCTCGAGTTCGGCAAGCCCCTGGTCGTCAAGCTGGGCGACGACATCGTCTTCGAGGGCCGCATCGGCGCCATCATCGCCGATTTCCCCGACGGCGGTCCGCCGACCATCGGCGTGCTCGCCGAGGACCGGCTCCAGGACCTCAGGATGACTCGGCGCAGCCGCGGCTTCGCCGACAAGTCGCTCGGCGACATCGTCCGCCAGATCGCCGGCGAGCACGGCCTGACCGCCGACGTTTCGCTCAGCGGCGGCGCGACCAAGCTGGTGGCGCAGGTCAACCAGAGCGACCTCGCCTTGCTCCAGGACCTCGCCCGGCGGGAAGATGCCCAGATCTGGGTCGAGGGCAAGAAGCTGCGCGCCGCCGCCACCCGCCCGACCGACAAGGTCGAGCTGCGCTGGGCGGGCAGCCTGCGCGAATTCCATGTCGAGGCCGACCTTTCCCACCAGCGCACGGCGCTGGTCGCAAGCGGCTGGGACGTCGCCTCGAAATCCGCCGCGACCCACCGCGCCTCCGATTCCACCATTTCCTCCGAGGTCGGCAGCCTCGACGCCGGCGCCAAGATCCTCGCCGGCGCATTCGCCGCCCGCGTCGACACCGTCGCCCACGGCGTCGCGCGCGATTCGCAGGAGGCGAAAGCGATCGCCGAGGCGGGCTTCCGCCAGCTCGCCCGCCGGTTCGTCTCCGGCCATGGCGTCGCCGAGACGCGCCCGGGGCTCAAGGTCGGCGCGACCCTGGCCCTGTCCGGCCTCGGCAAGCTGTTCGACGGCGATTACCGGGCGATTTCGGTCACCCATATGTTCGATCTCAAGGACGGCATGCGCAGCGCGTTCGTCTGCGAGCGGCCGGGGTTGGGGCAGCCCTGATGGCCCTGCTCGACCTCGAACGCGCCGAAGCGCGCACCCATGAGCGGCTCGCCGACGGCTGGGGAGGGCGCTGGTACGGCGTCGCGCCGGCGACCGTCACCGACATCAAGGATCCCGACGGCCAGGGCCGGGTGAAGGTCAAGCTGCCCTGGTCGCCCGACGACGGCGGCCAGAATTATGAGGCATGGGCGCGGATCGCCACCCTGTTCGCCGGCGGCAAGCGCGGCAGCTGGTTCATCCCGGACGTGGACGACGAGGTGCTGGTCGCGTTCGAGCATGGCGACCCGCGCCGGCCTTATGTGCTTGGCGGCCTGTGGAACGGACGCGATGCCCCGCCCGAAAGCATGGACGGCGGCGGCAAGAACTACAAGAAAGTGATCCGCTCGCGCAACGGCGTGAAGATCACGCTCGACGACCAGGACGGGCAGGAGAGCCTGAAGCTCGAGACGCCCGGCGGCCAGAAGCTGACGATGAAGGACGGGCCGGGCGCCGTCACCGTCGAGGATTCCAATGGCAATTCGGTGAAGCTCGAGACGTCGGGGATCACCGTCACCGCGTCGGCCAAGGTGACGATCAACGCCAGCCAGGTGGCGATCTCGGCCGGCATGGTGACGGTCGACGCCGGCATGTCGAAATTCTCGGGCGTGGTCCAGGCCGACACAATCATCTCCAATTCGGTGATCTCGGCGAGCTACACGCCGGGCGCGGGGAACATTTGGTGATGGCCGCCGCCGCGCCCCATCCGATCGCCTGGCAGGCGCCGCGGCCGCTGTGGCGGGGCGCGACACCCTATGCGCAGGTGCCGCAGATCCTTCGCTTCGCCAGCGACGACTTCATGGAGCAGCTGATCGCGACGCTGGAGGAGGATCCGGCCTCGCTCTCGCGGCTCATCGCCAGGGCCGAGACCTGGCGCACGCCGGCGGCCCGGCTCGAGACTCCGGACCTCATCCAGCGCGTTCCGCTGCCGGCCCCGGTCGCGACCGCCAAACGCAAGCGGCTGCTCGGCGCCTCCCGTCCCGCCGCTCCACCCGCGCCTCCGCCCGCGGACCAGCCGCTCAAACTGTACCAGCCGGCGCATATGCGCCATTATGTCATCGCCGGCAGCCTCGCCTGCGCGATTCCGGGCCTTCCCGAGCGGGTGCTCGCCGGCGATCATGAGAGCGTCGGCTTCGTCATCCGCCGGCTGCTTCCGAACGATCCCGGCACCAGCGGCGACCAGAGCAAGCGCGAATTCGCTTATGTCAAAGGCGGCAGCGATCCGCGCTGGCAGCGGGTGGCGGCGGCGAACGACAGCCCCGCCTTGCTCGCCCCCGGCGAGGAGTTGCTGCCCCTCTTCCGCCTCGCCCATCGCGACGAGTTCGCCCGCCCCCGCAGCCTGTGGGCGGGCGTGATTCCGGTTGGGCGCCGCGAGGACTATCTGTCGAAGAACGTGGACCGGAACGCCGTGCCGATGGTCGACGGCCAGACGGCGGCGCTCCGGCCCGCGGCGGCGGTCACGCCCACGCCTTCCAAGACGGCGCGGCTGATCCGCTTCAAGATGGAGGTGGCCGAGCCCTGGAAAGCGATCATCCGCTCCGCGGTCAAAGCCTCGAACGAGCTCCTTTCCGTGATCGACGGCAGCACGGAAGACGAAACGGACAGGATCCCCCGCCGTCTCGACTGGAACCTGCAGTTCCAGATGCAGTCCTGGCTGATCCTGCTCGATTTCGACGACTGGCTGAAGGAATTTCTGCCGCGCGTCTGGGACGCGGTGGGCGGCGAATCGTCCGCCGGGCTGAGCGGGAACGAACTGACCCTGTTCGACCGGATGGACGCGGCCAATGCCGACACATTGATCAAGGCGATGCGCGATCCGGCCAACCAGAATGCGGCGGCCGGCGACCTGAAGCCGATGGCCACCTCGCTGGTCAACGCGCTGGCGCGGATCCGCGCGGCCGGCGTGCGCGAGGCGCTGGAGAGCAAGACCATCCATTATGCCCGCGCCGGGGCGCTGGCGAAGGAATCGGGCTGGCCGCCTTTCCATTTCCCGCTCGCCGGCGTCAACGAGACGAGCGCCGTCCACGGCCCCTACGAGCAGGTCGCCTCCACCCTCCCGGCCACGCCGGTGGAGGGCGACCTGCCCGTCGTCCTGGTGCCGCCGGCCGGCCCGGTCTCTCCCGACGTCGCCGAGGACCTCGACAAGCTCACTGCCTTGGTCGGCCGCGCCCTCGTCGCTACGCCCGAGACCGACATCCAGCCGGTCCCGTTCGCGCTCAAGCTGCGCGACGCGATGACGTCGACCGCCGGCGACGACGGGCTGTTCGTCATCCGCTTCGTCCACATCAACCGCGACTGCGGCCCGCTCCACCCGCCGACCGTCTCCGGCCCGAGCCAGATCTTCCGCATGGCGAACTTCTTCGACAGCGACGCGCCGGTGCGGCCGGTCCGCATCACCCTGCCCGGCGACACCAGCCCGGCCGGCCTCAGGAAGCACGGCCGCGGCACCGCCTTCGTCCTCTCCGACATGCTGTGCGGCCAGGTGCAGCGCGCCAAGGGACTGGGCTTCATCGATCTCGTCCGCCAGGTTCTGCCCTGGCCGCTGCACAAGGACATCGACATCGGCGACGGCGGCGCTTGCAAGGGGAGCGGCGGCCTCGAGATCGGCATGATCTGCTCGCTTTCGATCCCGATCATCACCTTGTGCGCTTTGATCCTGCTGATCATCATCGTCACCCTGCTGGATTTCATCTTCCGCTGGCTGCCCTGGTTCATCCTCTGCTTCCCGATCCCCGGGCTGAAGGGCAAGAAATGAGCCCGTTCGGCAAGAGCCTCGGCTTTCCGCCGCGGGTCGGCTCGGACGGGCGCATGCGCTGGTCGCAAGGCGAGACCAACATCCGCGAGTCGATCCGCATCGTGCTCAGCACCGACAAGAGCGAGCGGATCGCCTTACCCGATTTCGGCGCCGGGCTGATGCGCTTCCTGTTCGAGCCGAACAACACCGCCACCCATGCGCGCATCTCCCACGCGATCACCGCCGCGCTCGCGCGCTGGGAGCCGCGGGTCGCGGTCGAGAGCGTCGACGTCGCCGCCGATCCGGAGGACCGGACGAGCGCGATCGCCACCATCGGCTACCGGCTGGTCGCCACCGGGGCAAGCGAACGCACCAGCGTCGCCGTGCCCATCGGCGCGGCAGGATAGGGAGAGACGCCGATGCCCCTGCCCGTCCCGTCGATCGACACGAGAACCTACCAGCAGCTGGTCGACGAGACGCTCGCGCGGGTGCCGATCCACACTCCGGAATGGACCAATTTCAACACTTCCGACCCAGGCGTCACCATCGTCCAGCTGTTCGCCTTCCTCGCCGAGGCGATGATCTACCGCGCCAATCAGATCCCGATCCGCAACCGCGCCAAGTTCCTCGACCTTCTCGGCATCCCACTGCGCACCGCCAGCGAGGCGCGCGGCCTCGCCACGATCACCAACGAACGGGGGCCGCTCGCCGTGGAGGCCTTGTCGGCCGACCTCGAGCTGGTCGCCGGAGAGGTGCCGTTCCGCACCCAGCTCGGCCTCGACGTCCTGCCGGTGGAGACTCGGCTGGTGGTCAAGCGCCCGCTCGATGCGCCGGATCCGGACCTGCTCGCTTATTACAAATTGCTCTACGCCTCCTACGAGACCGCCTTCCCGGCCGATTTCGCACTCTATGAATCGATCCAGCTCGATCCCGCCAAGGACGCGATCGACCTTGCGGCGACGACCGACCGGTCGCTCTGGATCGCCCTGGTCGCCCGCACCGACGATCGCGACGTCTCCGGCGACGATCCCTGGGCGAGCGTCCGCAAGGCGCTCGGCGGGCGGACCCTGTCGCTTGGGCTGGCGCCCGATTCCAAGGTCGAGGAACGCGCCCTGCTGCCCGGCCGCAGCAGCGAGGAGCCGGCCGACCTCCTCGCCTTCGAGCTGCCCCAGGTCGGCGCGGACGGCCTGATCGGTTTCGACGCCGACGGCGCCCCCGACCCGACCTATCGGCGGCTGGAGGCGCGGACCGATTTCGATCCATTGACCGAGGCCGGCGTCGTCCAGATCCCGCTGCCGGGCGCCGACAGCCTGCAGAGCTGGCGCAATCTCGATCCCCTCGAGGCCGGAGTCGGCGACCTTCCACCGGCGATCGACGACACCGCCGTCGGCGAACGGATCGTCACCTGGCTGCGCGTGCGCGCCACCGGCGCGGCCCAAGTCCAGCTGCGCTGGGCGGGCATCAACGCCACTCCGGTCCGCCAGATCGAGCAGATCATGGCGGAGCCTCTCGCCGATGGCGACGGCACGCCCGACCAGGTCCGCCGCCTGGCGCGGGCGCCGGTGCTCGAAGGGTCGATTCGGCTGACCAGCGTAACCGACGACGGCGAACGGCGCTGGCAGGAGATCGACGATCTGCTCGCGGCTGGTCCCGAGCTCGCCGTTCCCGACAGCGCCGATCTGCGGCCCACCGACGTCTTCCTTCCCGACCATGAAGCCGGCCTGCTCCGCTTCGGGGACGGCCTCGCCGGGCGCCGCCCGCCGGCCGGCGCGCGGCTGCTTGCGACCTATCTCTACAGCGAGGGAGTCGAGGGCAATGTCGGCGCGGCCGCGATCAAGGGCGGTCCGCTCCTCCCCGCCGGCTTCACCGCGACCAACCCGATCCCGACCTGGGGCGGCGCCGACGCCGAGGGGGTGGCGGATGGCGAGAAGCAAGTCCGCCGCTTCCTGCAGCACCGCGACCGGCTGGTCACCGTCGGCGATTTCGAGGCGATCGCCTGGCGGGCGCCCGGCATCGCCATCGGCCGGATCGAGATCCTCCCCGCCTGGCACCCGAGCCTCTCGCCGACCGCGCCGGGCGTCGCGCCGGGCGTCGTCACCGTGCTCGCCATCCCGCGCTACGACCCCGCCCATCCCGACGCGCCGCGGGCGGACCGGGACTTCCTCGACGCGCTGTGCCGCCACCTCGACCCACGCCGGCTCGTCACCACCGAGCTCGTCCTGCGCGGCCCGATCTACAAGGGGATCTGGATATCGGTCGGCATCGAGGCGGTCCCCGGCGCTTCGATCGCGGAGACGAGCGAGGCCGTCCGCCAGCGGCTGCGCGACGCGCTGACCCCCCTTTCCGTGCTGGATTTCGCCGACCAGCAAGGCCCGCTCTACGGGCCGCCGCCGACGCCCGAAGAGCGCGGCTGGCCGTTGCGCACGCCGGTCCAGGCGCGGGTGCTGCTCGCCGAGGCGGCGCGCGTCCCCGGCGTTCGCTCGGTCGCCCCCGTGCTGCTCGCCGAGGGCTCAGGGTCTGCCGTGGAGACGGTGGCGATCGAGGGCATCGAGCTGCCCGAAATCCTCGGCATCTCGGTGGTCGCCGGCGATCCGATCGAGCTGTCCAGCCTGCGCGGCGATTCGTCCGGCGCGGGGAGCGGCTCGGGCGGCCAGAAGCGGCTGCCGGTTCCGGTCGTGGCGGAGACCTGCTGATGCGCCCCGACGATACCCGCTTCCACCTCTTGCTCGGCCCCGACGATTGGGGTCGCTGCCGCATGCGCAAGGACGAGGCGGAATTCGCGCTGGCCGAACTGTGGGCGCAGGATTTCGGCAGCCGGCCCGTCGAGCCTCCCGATTGGGACGCGGAGCGCACCGTCATCACCCTGCCGCAGCTGGGCGGCATGGCCTCCGTCAAACACGGCGACGATCCGCTCGTCTTCACCAACCGCCGGGCGGCGGCGGCCGACGCCAACGGCAACATCTACTGGATCGGCGACGACAACCGCCAGCTCTTCGTGCGTTCGGCGGGGACCGGGCGGGCAGGCCCGTTCTGGCCCGATCCCAGGGGCGACAAGCCGAAGCACGACATCTTCCTTCCCGTCGCGCCGCGGGTGCGGGGCGAGCGGCATTATACCGCGCTCGCCGTGACCGACGAGGGATGGCTGATCGCCGCGTTCGAGGAAGCCGGCTCGAGCGGCCTGTCGCAATTCGACCTGATCGGCGGCGGCGCGCCCGAGGACAGATATTGGCCGGCCGGCGATCCGCTCCGCGCCCGCGACTTGGCGGCGGGATGCTGCGGCGGCCTGTGGCTGCTCGACGACCGGCAGCGCTTGTTCGAGCTCGACCGTTCGCTCGGCGTCGTCGGCCTCGACGCCGGCACGCCCGCCGCCGATTTGTTCCAGCCGATCGGCGAGGAGCCGCGCAGCCGCGCCGCACCGCGGCCGGCGCGCGGACGCGACCTCACCGAGCTCGACCCCGCCATCGACGCCATCGCCATCGAGGTTCTGCCGGACGGCGCCATCGCCTTGCTGTCGCGCGGAGCGACGGACGGGCGGCTGTTCCTGCTGCCCGCGGGCGGCGGCGCCCCGCCGGCGCCGCTGGCGATCGGCTTCGTCCCGCACGACATGGCGCTTGGCACGGTGACGCTCCGCGACCATGCCACCGCCCTGCGGCTGGCGGTCAGCGGCGGCTCCGGCAACCAGGCGATCGCCTTCCGGATGGAGGGCGAAGGCGCGGCGCTGCGGCTGCATCCGACGCCCGAGGCGTTCCCGCTCCGCCGTTATGGCGGGCGGGCCCTGGTCTCGGTCCGGGGGGCGCTGCATTACGACAGCGGCGACCATCCCAACTGGGCGACCCTGGTCGAGCGGCCGCGGCTGCGCTTCGCCACCGCCGTCACGTTCGTCACGCCGGTGTTCGATGCGGGAACGCCCCAGACGGTCTGGGACCGGGTGCGCTTCGACGGCTGCATTGCGCCCGGAACGATGGTGACGGTCGAGGCGTGCAGCGCCGACGAGGAGGAGCCCGCCGGCGGCCTCAGGGCCGAATGGTTCGCGCAGCCGCGGCCGATCCTCAACCCGGCCGGAAGCGAGTTCGCCGGCTATGGTCCCGCCGCCATGCCGGCGACCGACATCGCCAACGGCAAGGGGACCTGGGAGCTGCTGCTTCAGCGGATGCGCGGCCGCTTCGTCCAGCTCAGGATCACTTTTTCCGGCGACGGCGGCGCCAGCCCGCATCTGCGTGCGCTGCGCGCCTGGTACCCGCGGCAGAGCTGGTCCGAACGCTATCTTCCGGCCGTCTACCGCGGCGATCCGGAGCCCGCCGATTTCCTCGAGCGCTACCTCGCCAACATGGAAGGGACGGTCGGCGTGATCGAGCGGCGCATCGCCGATGCCCAGGCCTTGTTCGATCCGCGCACCGCCCCCGCCGAGACCTTGGACTGGCTCGCATCCTGGTTCGACGTCGCCCTCGATCCGGCCTGGGACGAACGCCGGCGCCGGCTGTTCATCGCTTATGCGGTGCGTTTCTTCGCCCTGCGGGGGACAGTGCGCGGAGTCGAGACGGCGCTGGCGCTGGCGTTCGACAAATGCGTCGACGAGCGCCTCTTCACCGGCGATCAGGCCAAGAGTTCCGGCATCCGCATCGTCGAGAGCTTCCTGACCCGCAGGCTGGGCGCGCTCGCGGTCCAGAGCGGCGGCGCGCGATACTGGACTCCGGCGGAAGGCAATGCCGGCCTCGCCGACCGCGTCGCCCGCGCTTCGGGCCTGGCCAGCGCCACCGCCGACCAGCGCGCCCAGCCGGTGCCTTTGTTCCCGCCCGACGGCGCGGACCCGGCCGCGTGGGGGACGGCGATGATAACCGCGCTGGGCTTCGTCCCGGAAGCGGGCGCCGCCGAGCGCCAGCGGTGGCGGCAATATCAGGCGAGCCTCGGCCGCGGCGCGCCGATGGCGGACCTCCCGCGCGACAGCGTTCCGGCCGCTTTCCGCGACGATTGGACCAGCTTCACCTCACTCGCGTCGCGGCCGCGCAAATTGTGGCAGGATTTCCTCCGCGGACGCTACAGCAGGATCGCGGCGCTGAACCTGGCCCATGGCGCCGGCTGGCTGAACTTCGCCGAACTCTCCCTGCCCGATCATTTGCCGGCGGCCCGCGCCGGTCAGGAGGACTGGCGCGCCTTCGAGGCCGACATAATGCCCACCGACGCCGCCGCGCACCGCTTCACCGTCCTGCTGCCGGTCGCGACGGTGGTGACCGATGCCGCCGCTCTGGCCGAGCAGTCGGCCCTCGCCCGCCGCATCGTCGAGCTGGAGAAGCCCGCTCACACCGTCTTTGACATACGCTTCTTCTTCGCGATGAACAGGATCGGCGAAGCGCGGCTCGGCCTCGACACCACCTTGGGGCAGGGAAGCCGCGCGCCCGAGCTGCTGCCGCCGGCGATCCTCGGCAATGCCTATCTCGGCGAAAGCTTCATCGGCCCGGACGGCCCACCCGACAGTGACGGACGCAGGAGGGTGGCATGCTGATCCAGGCCGGGCACACAAGTCCGATCGACAAGGAGCCGCACCATGGGATGCTGTAATCAGGTTTCGACCGGCCTCATCGCCGGCGCCCCCGATCCGGCGCTGCACGTCAATTACGTCAAGGGCATGGTGCTCGGCGTCGACGATTACCGGCAGGAATTCGCCTATCTGTCGAACGGCTACCGCTGGGCGATCCGCGAGCTGATCGGTTACGGCACCGCCAGCGGCCTGGCGGTGAGCGTCGAGGATGACGGCGCCAACGGGCCGCGGGTGCGGGTCACACCCGGCGCGGCCGCGCCGCCGTCGGGCAAGATGATCTGCGTCGGCGCGCCCCAGTGCGGCTCGATCAACGCCTGGCTGGCCAAGCCCGAGATCGCAGCCGAGGTGACGCGCCGCCTCTCGGCGAATTCGCCGCCCGACGTCGGCGACATCCCCATTCATCTCATCCTGTGCTTCCGCGACTGCGAGACGCTGCCGGTGCCGGTGCCGGCGACGCCCTGCCGCACCGACGACGAGCTGATGGTGCCCTCGCGAATCGCCGACGATTATGCCCTGTCCCTGAGCTTCGATCCGCCCGCCCAGGCCGAAGCGGATGCGATCGCGATGCTGGCGGCGTGGATCGACAGCGTCGAGCTCTCCGATCCGGCCTCGCCGGCCGACGACGAGGAAGCCGCCTGGCCCGAAGCGATCCGCGCCGCGCTGCGCCTCATCGACGAGGCCTTCCGGTCGGACGCCAGCCCTCCGGAGCAAAGCCCGCCGGACGGCAGCCATCGCCATGCCGAGCCGCCGCTCGGCAGCCCGCCCTGGGGCTTGGCGCCGCTCATCGTTTCCGAGGAGAGATATGACGATTTCGTCCGGCTCGTCTTCCGCATCTGGGTGACGGAATTCAGGCCCAGGGTCATGGCCCGGCGGTGCGGCACGCCGGCGGAGGACGTAGACGATTGCCTGCTCCTCGCCTCCCTCAACGTGCCCGTGCTTCGCCAGGGAAGCGCGGCGGACCGCGGCTGGCAGGTCGACGGCGCCGCCGCCGACATCGCGGTCGACGAGCGCCACCGGCCGCTGATCGCGCCGCTCCATCTCGTCCAGACCGCGCTCGGCATCGCGGTCGACGCCGATGCCGATCCGCTCCTGCTGTCGCCGCCGCCGGGGCCCGCGGGACCCGCCGGTCCGAGCGGTCCCATCGGTCCAGCGGGTCCTGCAGGCCCGACCGGCCCCGCCGGTTCGAACGGCACCAATGGCCCCGCCGGTCCCGCCGGTCCGGCGGGTCCCGCGGGCCCTGCCGGCCCGAGAGGCCCGGCCGGTCCGTCCGGTTCCGGCTCGACCGGTCCTGCCGGACCGGCTGGTCCCGGCGGCCCAGTGGGTCCCGCCGGGCCCGGAGGACCTGCTGGCCCGATCGGGCCGGCCGGGCCGGTGGGCGGGGCCGGGCCCGCCGGCGCGACCGGACCGGCCGGACCAGCCGGACCAGCCGGGCCGGCCGGCACGGCGGGACCGCTCACGCTGCACCCGATCGTCACCAATGCCGATCTGGTCATTCCGGCCACCGCCACCTTCGACGTCGTCATCGCCGATCAGGGCACGACCTTGATCACCTTGCCCTCCGCCCTCGCCGCCAAGGTTGGCCGGGTCTTCGCGATCCGGGCGCTGACCTCGATCCGGGTGCAGGCGGCCGGCGGCAGCGTCGTGGAAGGCGGGACGACGATATCGATACCCCCCGGCGCTGCCGAAATGCTGATGTCCGACGGCGGCAAGCGCTGGATCAGCATCGCCGACCGGCGGCCACAAGGCTGAGGAGGCCGATCATGCCGACCGAATTCCCCGCGCTCGACCAGCCGCTTTCCGACGGCGGCATCCGCACCGTCAACTTCTTCAACGGGCGGCTGCTGACCGGCAGCGACATGGGGCGGGAGCAGGCCGCCCGCCGCGAGGCGGACGCGCGGATCGGGCTCGCCATGGGGGACGGCGTCGCCCAGGGTCTGGCAGTCTCCTTCGCCGGCCGGATCGCGCCCAACAACCGGCCGGCCGCGACGATCACCGCCGGGGTCGCCGTGAACCGCGAGGGGCGCACCTTGCGGCTGTGCCGGGACGTGACCATCGAGGTGTCGCGCAGAGCCGCGAGCGGGCCCGAAGCGGTCGCCTGCCTGTTCGAGGATTGCATCGACCAGGGCCAGGGCGACTATGTCGCCGGCCAGGGCCTCTACCTCCTCACCATCGCCCCCGCCTTCGTCAGCGAGGGCCGGGCGAAGACCAACGGCTTCGACGACACCGCCGTCCGCTGCAACACCGACGCCACCGTCGAGGCGGTGCAGTTCCGCACCATCGAGATCGATCCCGCCTTGCTCGCCGGCGCTTCGTTCGCGGCGAATGATTTCCGCAACCGGATCGCCTATCGCGCCTTCGGCGAGGGCGTGACCCGCGCCTGGCCGGCCGACCTGCTCGGATCAGATCCGCGCGGCGACGATCTGCTCGACGCGCTGGGCAGCACGCTTCGCGCCGACGAGGTCCCGCTCGCCTTGCTCGCCTTCACCGGCAGCTTCGACCATCTGTTCACCGACAATTGGAGCGTGCGCCGGCCCGTCTGCCTGCGCGACGCCGCGGACGTCTTGGCCAATCTCGCCGAGCCCCGCCGCGGCGGCGTCGGCCGCGCCATGTTCCGCCAGTTCCAGGACCAGATCGCAGGGCTCGCGGGCGCCAATGGCGCGCTCGGCTCGGTCACTGCGCGCAGCCATTTCCGCTGGCTTCCCCCGGCCGGAATCCTTTCCTGGCTGACCGATTCCCAGGTAGCGGACTTCTTCGGCGGGATGACGGTGCGGGGTCCGGTGCATATCGACGCCGCCAGCGTCGAGCCGCTGATCCGCGAGAGCTTTGCCGCATCCGCCATCGAGACCGATTCCGACGAGGCGGTCTGGCTTTACCGAATCGCCGAGACCGCCTTTGCCGGAGCGGGAAGGGTGATGGTCTTCGCCAGCGGCCATTTGCCCTATCGCGGCGATGCCCGCTTCGACCTCAATTACTGGGATTTCGCCAATTACAGCCTGACAGGAGCGTGAAATGGCCCGCAGTTCCGAACTCATCACCTCGCTCGAGCCGGTCCGCCCGGGCGACCTCATCACCGCCGACTTCTTCAACGGCCTGATCGACGCCTTCTGGGAGTTGGAGGAAAGGGTCGTGGCCCTCGAAGCCGAAGGCTCGGTCGAGCCTCCCGCTCCCGGGGCCGGCAATGAAGCGCCGGCGAAGCTGGCGATCACATTTGTCGAAGCGACGGCGAATCGCGGCCTTGTCGACTTCGAGGTTCACGGCGCCAAGCTGGCTCCCGCCGGCCTGAAGACCTTCGCCATCAACCAGAAGCCCTTCCACCCCGGCAAGCTGGCGGGAGACGACGACCAGATCACCTTCACCGCCCCGGCCAGCGCGCTGGCGACCACGAATACGAGCGCGCGAGACCCCCTCGCGAGATCGCGCGCCGGCGGCGGCACGGGCATCATTCCCCCGAAAATCCTCATCCTCACCATCACCAACCTGAAGGGAGCCAGCGCGCAGAAGCGGTTCATCGTGGAGGAGGGAGGCAAGCCGTGACGTCAGGGCGGGCGGCCTTCGATCACGCTCGCGCGTCGCTGGAGATCGGGCTGGCCCGCCTTCACGGCGCGGTCCCCGCCGACCGCGACCGCCTTCGCCACCAGCTCGACGCGGTTCGGCCTGCCGCCATCGGCGTGCCGGACCGCGCGATCCTGTTCGTGCCCCGCCTCGTCGCCAGAAAACGGCTCCCCCTGCACGGAGACGGCGGCCTGTTCGCCGAGAATGTCGCCGAGGGGCTGCGCGGCGCGCTGCGGCGCGCGCGGCGGCCGGGCGAAGCGCATTCGCGGCACGACAGCCTGCTGTTCCTCGACGAGCCGGAAGCGGCCGCCTGCCTGATCGAGCAGTGGCTGGCCGGAGTCCCGCCCGCGGATCGGGCATGGTGGCCGCATTTCACCGCCGGCGCCGCCCCGCCGGTCTGGTGGCGGCGTCACATTCTGCCCGATCCGCGCCGCCTGCCCGCTTTGGTCGCCAGGCTCGCCCGGCGGGGACTTGCCGAGGCCTGGCTGGAGCGCCTCGCGCCGGACGACGTCCAGACCGCGTTGACCGCGCTTGCCGCGGCACAGGGCCTGCCGCTGCCGCAGCCGTCGTCGCAGCCGCAGCCGCAGCCGCGGCCGGCGCCGGCATCGCGCCGCGCGGGAGGCAAAGCGCAGGCCGCGACCCCCGATCTGGCCGAAGCGCTCGCCCTCGTCGAGGCCGTCGTGCCGGAAGCGCGGCGAACCGTGCTGCCACCGCCGGCCCGCCTGCTTCTCATCCTGGCTTTGCTCGCCGAACGCCGCCCCGCCTTGCTGAGCACGCGCGGCGTGAAAGCCTTCTTGGCGGCGGCGGCAGCCGGTCGCCTGCCTTCGCTGCCCGAGAAGCAGCGGCCAGTCCGCCATCGCCCGTCCCCCACCCCCCGACGGACGGGGCGCAAAGCAGCTGCCGAGCAATGGGCGGCTCCCTCCCCGGCGACCGAACCGCCGCTCCTTCCGGCGGCAATCGAGGAGGAAGTCGAAGCGCGCCCCATCGCGTCCGAACCGTGCTCGGCCCCGCCGCCCGGCGTCGAGGCGCCGCGCCCGGCCGCGGTTCGCCTCCGCCGCCCGGCCGCCGTCGAAGCCGCTCCGGCGGCGGCCGAGATCGCGACCGAATATGGCGGCCTGCTGTTTCTGCTCAACGCGCTGCTCGCGCTCGGAATATATGGCGATTTCAGCCAGCCGCACCGCTCCCTTCCCGGCCTTTCGCCGTTCGGCCTGCTGCGCCTGCTCGGCCGCGCCTGGTTCGGCGAGTCTTTCATCCGCGACCCGCTCCACGGCCTGCTCGTCTGTCTCGCCGGAGGCCCCAGGGCCGACGCCGCGCGCGACTTCGAGGCGCCGCCCTGGTCGGTGCCGCGCTCCTGGCTCGCGCCCTGGCCGGAGGGAGGGCGGCCGCTGGCCGGCGGCGACAAGCTGCGGCCGATGCTCTGGCATGCCGCCGGCTTCCCGCTCGCCGAGCTCGACCCGGCCGATCCCGGCGCCGGCGCCCGCGCCGCGCGCCGCCTCGGATTGCGGGCGGCGCCGCGGCCGGCCAGGCGTCCCCGCCTGCCGGCGCCGGCGCGGGCGCGCTGGATTTCCTGCCTGCGATTCTATCTGGAGGCCCGCATCGCGCGGGCGTTGGGCTGCGAGGACCGGTCCGAAGCGATGGCGATGCTCTGCCGCAGGCCCGCCCGCATCATTGTCGAGGGCGATGAGCTCGGCGCGCGGTTCGCGCTCGACGATCACCCGCTCGCCATCCGGCTGACCGGGCTCGACCGCGACCCGGGCTGGATCCCGGCGGCGCGGCGGAGCTTGCGGTATCGGTTCGAATGAATTGGGCGCGCGGCCTGGACCGGTTCGACCGCAGCGCGGGGAACGACCTGCGTCTGTCCCTGCTCGGCACCGTCCTGCAGATCGTCGGCATCGCCGAGAATCCCGAGACCTTGCTCGCCGAGCAGCCCTTCCTCGCCGAGCACCTCCGCGATTTCGCGCAGCTCGCCGAGGGAAAGCTGCCGACGGCCACGCAATGGGGCGACGCCTTGCGGACCTGGCGGACGGGCCACGACCATCTTCCGCTCGCCCGGCTGCAGGCGGCGGGCATCGGCGATCTCGCCATCGACCTCTTGCTGACGCTCGGTTTCGCCGAGGAGGATTCGCGGCTGGCCGGCCTGTTCGGCGCCGGCGCGAAGCGGCTGACGCTTGGCGCTCTCGACGCGATGTGGCGCGGCGCGGAAGACGAAGCGCAAGGCGAGACGGTGCGGGGAAATCTCGCCAGGCTGTGCGACGCCGGTCTCGCCTCGCTGCTCGATCAGGACAAGGTGCGGCTCGACTGGGAATATGCCGTCTCGCCCCCGCTGTGGGATGCGCTCTGCGGCATCGCGCGGCCTCCTCCGGGGATGATATCGGTTCCGGCCGATCTGCTCCCCGAGGCCGGCGCCTTCGTGGCGCCGCGGGGGGATTTTCCCGATCTCGCCGCTCTCGCGGCCATGCTCGGCGCTCCGGCGCGGCCGATAATCTGCCTGCGCGGACCGAGCCGGAACGGGCGGCACATGCTCGCCGGCTGCCTGCTCGGGATGCTGGGACGGCCGCTTTTGGCGGTCGAGGAAGGCCTGGCCGGCGATTCCGCCTCGTGGCGCATGGCGGGCGCGCTTGCCGCCGTGACCGGCGCCGGGCTTGCGGTCGAGCTGAGGCTCGGCGCGGGCGAGGACCGCATCCTCCCCGCCTTGCCGTTCGGGGACGTGCCGCTGGTCGTCATCGCCGGCGTCTCAGGGGGCATCCGAAGCGCCGACCGCCGGCCGATGGTGACGGTCGGCGTGCCGATGCCCTTATCCTCCGCCCGGGCCGCCCTCTGGCGCCGCACGGAGCTGGACGCCGACGAGGCCGGAATCGACATGCTCGCCGCGGATTTCCGTCTGACCAGCGGCACGATCGTGCGCGCGGCGGAAGCGGCCGTCGCGCAGGCGCGGCTTGCCGGCCGCGACCAGATCCGCCGCGAAGACGTGCAGATCGCGATCCGCACCCTTTACGACGCCCGCCTGGAATCGGTGGCGCGGCGGATCGACCCCGGCGAGGATCCGGCTCTCATCGCCCTCGATGAGATGGCGCATGACGAGCTGGCCGCGCTGGCCGCGCGCTGCCGCCATCGCGAGACCCTTGCCGGAAGCGCCGCCGGCGCCAATGCCGGGATGGGCGGCGTCCGCGCCTTGTTCGCGGGGCCGAGCGGGACCGGAAAGACGCTCGCCGCCCATTGGCTTGCGCGCCGGCTCGCCAAGGATCTGTTCCGCATCGACCTTGCCGCGTCGGTCAGCAAATATATCGGCGAGACGGAGAAGAATCTCGACCGCGCATTCGCCGCCGCGGAGGAGCTCGACTGCATCCTGCTGCTCGACGAAGGCGATGCGCTGATGACCCGCCGCACCGAGGTCGGCAGCGCCAACGACCGCTACGCCAATCTCGAGACCAATTTCCTCCTCCAGCGGATCGAGAGCTATGAAGGGATATTGCTGGTCACCAGCAACGCCCCCGACCGGATCGACGACGCCTTCGCCCGCCGCATGGATGTCGTCGTCCAGTTCCGCCTGCCCGACGAGACTCGCCGCTACGAGATATTCGACCGCCATCTCGGGGCGCACCAGGCATCGGACGCGCTGATCCAGGAGGTCGCCTGCCGCTGCCCGCTGAGCGGAGGGCAGCTCCGCAACGTCGCCCTGCATGCGCGGCTGCTGGCGCTCGACGCCGGCATTCCACTGGGCGACGAGCAGGTGCGCGCCGCCTTGCTCCGCGAATATCGCAAGATCGACTCGCATTGCCCGCTGAAGCCGCATCTCGCGGCAGCGATGTGACATGGCCGGCCCCGCGCCCGCCTCCCGCGCGCCCGCCGAGGCGATCGCCGCGCCGACCCCTTCGCGCCACCGCGAAAGCCGCCGCGTCCGCACCGCGCTGAAAGTCTCCTCGCCGGGCGACAGCGCGGAGCGCGAGGCCGAAGCCACCGCGCGCCGCGTCGTCGCCATGCCGGCGCCGAAGAGGCTGAGCCCGATCTCCAGCCGGATGTCGCTGATGCCGGCGCGCGCGCCGGTAGTGCCGGTGCCGCGTCCCCAGGCGCCGGCGGGGTCGGCGGCTCCCCCCGCCAAGGCGGCCCCGCCCGAGGAGACGAGCCCGGAGCTCGAGGCCGCGATCAAGAAGGAGCTCGGCGGCGGACGGGCGCTGCCGGCCGACGTGGCGGAATTCATGGCGCCGCGCTTCAAGGCGAATTTCGGCGGCGTGCGCATCCATACCGGCGCCAAGGCCGCGAACCTCGCGACTCGCCTCGGCGCCAACGCCTTCACTTTCGGCCGCGACATCTTCTTCAACGCCGGCGCGTTCCAGCCTCAGACCCCGGGCGGCATGGAGCTGATCGCCCACGAGCTGACCCACACCATCCAGCAGCGCGAGGTCGTCCAGCGCGAGGCGGCGGAGGCCGCCCCGGTCCAGGTCCGGGAGACGAGCGCGCCGAAGGTGCAGCGCGGCATCATCAGCAAGGCGCTCGACTGGATCGCCGACAAGGCCAATTACATACCGGGCTTCCGCCTGTTCACGATCATCATCGGCCTCAATCCGATCAACATGGCCACGGTCGAGCGCAGCGGGGCCAACATATTGCGCGCGCTGGTCGAGTTCCTGCCTGGCGGCGGCCTGATCGTCGAGGCCCTCGACGGCTACGGCATCTTCGAAAAAGCGGGCGGCTGGATCGAGCAGCAGTTCCGCTCATTGGGCATGGTCGGCAGCGCCTTCCGCGACGCGCTGATGGCATTCGTCGACTCCCTCGGCCCCTCCGACATCTTCAGCCCCGGCGCCGTGATCGACCGGGGCATAGCGATCTTCACCGCGCCGGTGGTGAAGCTGATCAACTTCGGCAAGAGCCTGGCCAGCGGCATCCTCAAGTTCATCCGCGAGGCGATCCTGAAGCCGCTCGCCGCGCTCGCCCAGGGCAAGCCGGGCTATACCCTGCTGAAGGCGGTGCTCGGCGAGGACCCGGTCACCGGCGAGGGGGTTACGCCGACCCCGGACATGGTGATCGGCGGGTTCATGGAGCTGATCGGCCAGACCGAGATCTGGGAGAATATCAAGAAGGCGAACGCGATCCCGCGCGCCTGGAGCTGGTTCAAGACCGCGATCAACGGCCTGATGACGCTGGTCCGATCGATCCCCAAGCGGTTCATGGACACGCTGAAGAGCCTCGAGATCATGGACCTGGTGCTGCCCTACAAAGCGTTCATCAAGGTCGGCGCCGCCTTCGCCAGCTTCTACGGCGACTTTTTCAGCTGGGCCCTGGGGACGATCCTCGCCCTCCTCCAGATCATCTTCGAGGTCGTCGCGCCGGCGGCGGTGCCCTACATCAAGAAAGCCGCCGGCGCATTCAACACCATCCTCAAGAACCCGATGGCGTTCGTGCGCACGCTCGTCGCCGCCGGCAAGCTCGGCTTCAGCCAGTTCGCCAAGAACTTCCTCAAGCACCTCCAGGCCTCGCTGGTCGCCTGGCTGACCGGGGCGATGTCGGGAGCGGGCGTCTATATCCCGGCCGGCTTCAGCCTCATCGAGATACTGAAG
>Ga0210382_10000021_pt1 | contig 75408 bp, 74 predicted proteins | sample PLMedo_FD_155452 | JGI IMG/M metagenome (GOLD analysis project Ga0210382, IMG submission 155452) | Groundwater sediment microbial communities from an aquifer in East River, Colorado, USA - PLM0_60_coex redo | ecosystem: Environmental > Terrestrial > Soil > Riparian zone | place: USA: East... | reverse complement strand
GGGCGGGGGCGGCTACTCGAGGTAGAGGACGCGCCGTGCCGCGGCCGCGACCTTTTCGGGCGACGCCTTGGCGGCGCGCTCGAGGTGTTTGTTGTAGGGCATCGGGACGTCGGCCTGGGTCACGCGCTGCACGGGCGCATCGAGCTGGTCGAACGCGTCCCGCTGGATGATGTCTACGACCTGCGCACCAATGCCGGAGTGGGGCCACCCTTCTTCGACCACGACCGCGCGGTTCGTCTTCGTCACCGAGGCAAGGATCGCCGCTTCGTCCAAGGGGCGCAGCGACCGGAGGTCCAGCACCTCGGCGGCGATGTTCTGTTCCGCGAGCTGATCGGCCGCCTTGAGAGCAATCGCGACGGTCTTCGAGTGACACACCAGCGTGACGTCCGTTCCCTCGCGTTTCACTTCCGCCTGGCCGATCGGCACGAGATGCTCGCCTTCGGGCACCTCGCCCTTCAGGTTGTAGAGCATCTCCCCCTCGAGCACGATCACGGGGTTGTTGTCGCGGATGGCGGACTTGAGGAGCCCCTTGGCGTCGGCCGGCGTCGCGGGGGCGACGACCTTGAGCCCCGGGATATGGGCGAGCCAGCTCTCCCACGCCTGGGAGTGTTGCGACGAGAGCTGCAGCGCAGCTCCGTTGGGGCCGCGGAACACGATCGGCATCCGCAGCTGGCCCCCGGACATGTAGCGCAGCTTCGCCGCCGAGTTGACGATCTGGTCCAGCGCCAGCAGGGCGAAATTCCAGGTCATGAACTCGATGACGGGACGGAGCCCTGCCATCGCTGCGCCTACGCCGACCCCGGCGAACCCGAGCTCGGCGATCGGCGTATCTACCACGCGCTGGGCCCCGAACTCCTCGAGTAAGCCGCGGCTGACTTTGTACGCGCCCTGATAGACGCCGACTTCTTCACCCATCAAGAAGACCGAGGCGTCGCGCTGCATCTCCTCGCGCAGCGCCTGGTTCAGGGCATCGCGGTAGGTCAGGGTCGGCATCGCGCTAGTCCGCGAGCACGTCGGTGAGCAGCTCGCCGGGGTCCGGGTCGGGACTCTCGTCGGCGAACTTCACCGCCTCGTCCACGATCCCGTGGATCTCGACATCGAGGGCGTCGAGGCCGGCTTGGTCGATCGCCCCGTCTTCCTTGAGCTTCTCGGCGAGGTGGGCGATCGGGTCTTTTTTCTTCTGCTCCTCGACCTCGTCCTTGGTCCGATACACGCCGTGGAGCGGATCGGACATCGAATGGCCCATGTAGCGATAGGTGCGGACCTCGAGCAGCGTGGGATGGCCGCCCTTGCGTGCCCGGTCCACCGCCCGCCTGGTGGCGTCGTAGACGGTGAGGGCGTTCATGCCGTCCACCAGCTCGGCCGCCATATCGTAGCTACAGGCGTGCTCCACGACGTCGGTCACGGCGGCGACGCGCTCGAACGCGGTGCCCATCCCGTAGCGGTTGTTCTCACACAGGAAGATCGCGGGGAGCTTCCACACCGAGGCCATGTTCAAGGCTTCGTGGAAGGCGCCGATATTGACCGCCGCCTCGCCGAAAAAGCAGAGGCACACCTGGTCGCCGCCCTGGTACTTGATGGCGAAGGCGATGCCGGCGGCGAGCGGAATGTGGCCCCCTACGATGCCGTGCCCGCCCATGAAGCGTCGCGCCACGTCGAACAGGTGCATCGAGCCGCCCTTGCCCTTGGAGCACCCGGTCGCCTTGCCGAACAGCTCCGCCATCACGGCCCCGGGAGGAATGCCGCGCACCAGGGCCTGGCCGTGCTCGCGGTACGACGAGATGGCGTAGTCGTCGTCCCGCAGGGCGGCGAGGCTCCCGACCGCCACCGCCTCCTGCCCGATGTAGAGGTGACAGAAGCCGCCGACCTTTCCCAGGGCGTACGCCTCCGCCGCCTTCTCCTCGAAACGGCGGATGAGCAGCATGTTCCGCAGCATGCGGCGATGCAGCTCGGACTGCGCTTGATCCTTGGCGGGTTGAGCCGTTGCGGTCGCCACGCGAGGTCCCGTGTCTTACCTGGAGGCGGTTGCGCTCTCGACCTGCTCCCAGGCGTGATAGCTGGAGCGGACGAGCGGGCCCGATTCGATGTGCCGGTATCCCAGCGCCAGCCCGAAGCGCTTCAGCTCGGCGAATTCCTCGGGCGTGTACCAGCGCGCGATCGGCAGATGCTGGTCGGAGGGACGCAGGTACTGGCCCAGGGTGAGGATGTCCACCTGCCGGGCACGCAGGTCACGCATCGCGCCGAGCAGCTCGTCCCAGTCTTCCCCGAGACCGCAGATCAGCCCCGACTTGGTCAGCATACCGGGGTCCAGGTCCTTCACGCGGGCGAGCAGCTCGAGGGCGCGCGGGTAGCGTCCACCGGGACGCGCGATGCGGTACAGCCGCTCGATCGTCTCGAGATTGTGATTCAGGATGTCGGGCCGCGCCTCCACGACGATGCGCAGCGCCGCGGCATTGCCCTTGAAATCTGGGATGAGAACCTCGATCGAGGTCTCGGGCAGCCGCCGGCGAATCTCCGCGATGCAGGCGGCGAAGATCTCGGCGCCGCCGTTCGGCAGGTCATCGCGGTCTACGCTTGTGATCACGACGTGGCGCAGCCCCATCTGCGCCACCGCCTCGGCCAGCCGCACCGGTTCGCCCGAGTCGAGCGGCGCCGGCGTGCCGTGCGCCACCGCACAATAGGCGCAGTTCCGAGTGCACACGTCGCCCAGAATCATGAAGGTCGCCGCTTTGTGCTCCCAGCACTCCCCGATATTGGGACAGTGGGCCTCCTCGCATACCGTGTGGAGCCTCAGGTCCCGCATCATGTGCTTCAGGGAGAGGTAGGTCGGCCCCCCGGGCGCCTTGACCTTGAGCCAGGGCGGCTTACGCTGGGGTTCAAGGGCTATCTGGATGAGGGGCGCGGCCATAGAGCCTCGAAGATAGTGAGCGCCCAAAGGGCGGGGTAGGCCAAAATTCAACCAGATGGTTGATCGCCGAGCCTCCGTTTGAGGCGCTCCAGTTCCTCCTCTAACGCCGCCGACGTGCTCAGCGTGCCGTCGGCGATCTCGGCGATCTCCTCGGCCTCGCGCCATTGCCGCTCGAGCTCCTCCACCTCGGCTCGCTCATCGACCGCCATCTCGAGGGCGAGGCGGCGTTCCGGCCGCAGCGACCGCAGCGTCAGTTCGCGTCGCGCGACGTCCTGCAGCAACCGGTCGGCACCGCCCACCTGGTCCGCCACGCGGGCGGCGTCTTCGGCCCGGCGGCGGCCGCTGCGCGTGACGTTGAGGAAGGTGAGGCCCTGGCGGAGGACCTGCACCGCCTCGACGCCCGTCACCTGTGCGCCCTCGCGCCGGCACTGCGGGCAGCTCAGGACGACGGCCACTTCGGCGTGGGTATCGGGAACCACGCGGGCGTGTTGCACGTGCTTCGCGCGGAGGCGCATCAAGGAGCCGCAGTGGGCGCAGATCGGCGGCTCGTCGAGCATCACGCGGCGGTTACCCACGATGGTGACGTACAGCCAGTCGCCGACGTTGTGCAGGTTCCACGCGAAGAACCCCAGCCCCCCGCCGGCCGCGACGCTCGCCGCGACGCCCAATCCGACGGCGGCGACCGTGAGCGGGATCACGACCTTCATGCGCTCACGCTGACGCATGCGCAGGCGCTCGCCGTAGCGCCAGGTGGAGAGCTCGACGCGCAGCGGTTTTCCCACCCGCACGAAGTCGTAGCGTTGCCACCGGATCAAGGCCACCTGCTCGGTCGCGGCGACGACGCGCGCCGCGCCGTCCCGCGCCGCGCGGGCGACCGCGTCGATCCGTTCCAGCCGGTCGTCGAGCGGAGTCAGGTTCCAGCGGCTGCACTTGGAACAGATGACCCACAACCGTCCGCGCCACTCGTCGAACGCGAGACGCCGCCCGACGCCGAGCCGAGACGGTCCGCCGTCGCCGTCGAGCGGCGCATTGCAGAAGGCGCAGGTGCGGAACATCGGGGCCCAGGGGCTCGGGGCTAGGGGCTGGGGACGAGCGAAGCACGGCCCGGCTGCAACGCCGTGATGTCGAGGTCGGTCTCGCCGTTGGTGAGCAGGTCCGCGATGATCGCGCCGGTCAGGGCGGCGAGCAGGACGCCGTTGCGGCCGTGGCCAACCGCGTACCAGAGCCCGGAAATCAACGGATCCGCGCCGACGATGGGGCGCCCGTCCGGCGTCATGGGCCGGAGACCGGCCCAGGTGCGCGCCGGCGGCCGGTCGGCGAGGGCCGGCAGCAGGCGCGCGGCGCCGTCCAGGATCCGGGCGATCCCGGCTTTCGTAGTCCGACCGTCGAACCCTGCGTGCTCCATGGTGCTTCCCAGCAGCGCCTCTCCACCCCGCGCCAGCACGTAGCCGTGGTCGTGGTACAGGATGGCGGGCGGCGTTCCGGCGGGCCAAGGGGCAGCGGCCATCTGCCCGCGCACCGGCTCGATGGGCAGTGGGCGCGGCAGGCCGGCAAGCTGCGGTGACCATGCGCCGGCCGCGACGATGACGTGCTCCGAACTGAGCGACGCGTTCCCGGTCTTCACCCCCGTGACTCGATCACCGGTGGTGACGAGACGCTTGACCCGGGCACGCTTGATGACCGCGCCGGCGCGTTGCGCGTCGGCGAGCAGGGCGCGCGTAAGGGCCGCCGGGTCGACCGCGCCGTCCTCCGGGGCGAACAGTGCCCCGTGGCAGCCGGGCGCCGCTCCAGGAAACCGGTCCGCCACCTCCGCTGGCTCCAGCCAGTCGCACCGCAGGCCTGCCTGACGCTGGCTGGCGACTGCCTCCTGTAACTGCTCGGCGCTCAGATAGTCGAAGGCGACCGACGCGATGCCCGCGCGCCAGAAACCGATGTCCAAACCGGTGGTTTCCTGGAGGGCGGGGGCGAGGGCCTCATAGAGATCACGGCCCCGAACCCCGAAAGGCCGCAGCCATTCGTCGGCGGGCTCGATTTGGGCGGCGAGCATGCCGGCGGAAGCGGGGGAGGCGGCGGCGGGGTCGGGGCCGGGCTCGCAAAGGGCCACGCGGAGGCCGCGCAGCGCTAGGGCGTGCGCGCAGGCGGCGCCGATGACGCCGCCACCCACGACGATCACTTCACAGGACGAAACTTTGTGCGACATTTAGGCGTACGCGGCTGGACGTACCGGACACCACGGAGGATACCATGTTCCGGAGTATACTGGGCTTCGCGCTGCTGGCCGTCGTGGCGTGGTTCGCCCTGAACCTGATCCTAGGCATGTTCGGGTTCGTGGTCGGCCTGGCCATGAAGCTGCTGTGGCTCGCCGCCATCGGCTTCCTCTTCTATCTCGGACTGCGTCTCGTCAGCCCCAGCACCGCGGACAAGCTGCGCGACGTGATCAAGGGGCGTCCCGCCGCCTAGCGCGCCTCGAGCCGGGCGAGCACGGCCCAGCTGATCAGCGGCACCAGGATCTCGTGGTGGCCGGTGAGCTGCACGCCCCGGCCGCCCGCGAGCGTGGGCCGTTCGACCACGTTGACCCGGGGCCGGTAATGGCGCTGCATGTCGCAGTCGCACGCCGTGAAGTTCGTCGGTTTCCCGCCATGCAAGTTGCGCGCGATCGTCAGAGCCTTGAGGAACACTTCGGGCATCACGACGGCGCTGCCGAGGTTCAACACGACGCCACCGTCGTCCAGGTCCGGGAGCGCGCCGGCGAGGCGCTTGAAGTCGCGGTGGCTGGTCGCGCCGAGCGCGGCGCCGTCGGCCGTGGGGTGCTGATGAATGATCTCGGCGCCGACGGCGGCGTGCACCGTGACCGGGACGCCCAGCTGCGCGCAGGCGACCAAGACGGAGACGTCACCCCCCGGCAGCGGCTTGCGCGCGCGCAGATCCTCGGCCAACGCCTCGCCCGCGCCGCGGCGCTCGGCGGCCCCGCGGGCGAGGGCGGCATTCATCTCCCTGCCCGTTTCTTCGGCCATCCCGAAGGTGCCGTCGCCGAGCCCTGCGGCCACATCCTCGCTCGTCCCTCCGAAGGCCGCCAACTCGAAGTCGTGGATCGCGGCGCTGCCGTTCATCGCGATGTGTGTGATCGCCTTGTGCCGCATCAGCGCCACGAGCAGCGGGCCGAGACCGACCTTGATGACGTGCCCGCCCAGCATCACCACGACGGCGCGGCGTCCCGCCGCCGCGACGATCCGGTCCACGACGTAGCGGAGGTCCTGCGCGGCGAGGATCGACGGGAGCGCATCCCAGAACGCGGCGAACGACAGGGCGGCGCCGGGAATGGGAGGGTGCGCGAGCAGCGACGGATCAACTTTGTTGGAGCGGCGGGCGATGGGGACGGTCTTCAAGCGGGAGAAATCGGCTTCGCGGTAGTCGGTCATGGCTGCTCCGGGACGACAAACTCCTTGAGCTTCAACGTGACCTGGCCGAATGAGAAGTTGGACTGAATGGCGAGCACGATGCGCCGGGCGTCGTCGGACAGCCATATTCGAGTCTCGGACCGCTCCCCGAAAATGCCCCGCCCCTGCGGAATCCTGGGCCGTACGACGATGGCGCGCCACTTCTTGCCGGCGACGCTCACGCGCTCGCGGCGCAGGACTTCGATGATCACGGGATTGCGGTCGGGCCGGAAGTACCGGGCGTACTCGTAGCGCTTCCCCACCTCGAGCGGGACGGTGCGGATCCAGTAGAGAAACGCGGCGTCGTCGAGCGGCTCGGCGACGGTCGCGAAGACGGTGTCGCGTCCCACTTCGCGGTAGAACCCGGAATCGGGGTAGATCTCGTAGCGCCGCTCGCGGTGGCGGTCGCGCTCGTCCTGGATCGACACGAAGCGCCGAGAATGGAAGTCGTACCGCCCGACCCACGACTCGATCGTCTGGTCGAGATGGTACCACAGCGCCCCACCGGAGATGCGGAACTGGAGGTGTACGGCCTCGAGGCCGCGCAGGGTATCGATCCCCATCACCTCCATCACCGCTGTCCCCACGCTGAAGAGGCCGTACTTGGCCCCGTAGGTCAGACGCTCACCGACCGGGAAGGGCACCGCCGGAACGGCCGCCGCCACGGGAAGGCTGGAGCGCGCGGAGTCCTGGCCAATGAGCGGTGCCACGACCAGCGCGAGCGCCACCACGGTGCCGCGGGCGGCGCGGACGACTCCGCGGGCACGCCACGCCGCGAGCAGCTGGTGCCACGGCGTTGCGCGGGACGGCCGCTGCTGCAGATCGTAGCGCGCCGCGGTCGGGACCGTCTCGATGCGCCGGGCGTGGGGGGCGAGCCGGGCCAGCAGCTCGGCGTTGGCGCACCATCCGTCGGTCGTGAGCAACGGCGGCGTCCCGCGCGTCGCCTGGCGCAGCACCACGAGGCGCAGAGCCGTGAACCCGGATACACTATCCCGGATGCCGGTCACCGGCAGGAGCCGGGGGGCCCAATGACGCGCCCAGCGCTCCGGCCAGGACCGCGTGCCGAGCGCGCGGGCCAGCTCCCCCACCACGAGGTCGGCCCCCGATTCGAGCCGCTTGACCATCTCTTCCATGGTTTCTGGTGCGTGCACGAAGTCGGCGTGGAGCGTGATGGCGCAATCCCGCTTGGGCCGGTCGGTGCGCTGCAACGCTAGGCGCAGCAGCTCCTCGAGGCTGCGGGCGTACCCCTGGCGGCCGGGGTGCGTGACGATGGTCATCGGCAGCACCCGCCCGTAGGAGGCGAGGGTCTCGCCCGTCCCGTCGGTCGACGCGTCGTTGCACGCGAGAATGTGGTATTCCCGCGCGAAGGCCGTGAACACCTGCCGCACTTTCCAGAGCACCAGCCCCGCGGTGCGCGCTTCGTTGTGGACCGGGACGCAGACGTAGATCATCGCCCTGCAATCTAGACGAGGGAGCGATAGACGGCCAAGACGCCCTCGGCCATCGCGCGCGCGGTGCACTGCGGGGGAAGGGGGAAGGAGGCAGGATGATCCAGGGCCTCCACGACTTTTCGGGCGAGCGCCGCCGCATCTCCCACACGGACCAGAGCGTCGGCGGGGAGGATCTCCCGAATCCCGCCGGCCGCGGTCGCCACCACGGGCTTGCCCAACGCCAGGGCGTTGAGGATCACGCTGCCCAAACCTTCTTCCTTGGATGACATCACGAGCACGTTGCCCTCCCGGATGAGCGCGTCGATCGCATCTACATACCCCAGCAAGTGGACTCGGTCGGCTAACCCGAGACGCGTGATCTCGGCTGTGAGGGACCCACGCAACCCGCCTTCGCCCGCAATGGCCCAATGCAGGTCCGGGCGCGCCGGACGCGCGTGCGCCGCAGCCCGGATGAGCGTGCGCTGATCCTTGTGGTCAACGAGCGCTGCGACGTTGACGGCGACGGGTGCGCCGGCGGGCAAACCGAGGCGCTTGCGTACGTCGAGTTCTTGGGTCGCCGCGCCCCGCACCTCCGTGGCGTCGATGCCGTCCGGCACCACCGTGATCTCGGTGGCTGGGATGCCGTCGGCGGCGAGGATGTCTTGCACCGCCCGTGAGACGGCGATGATCCGATCGACGCGGCGCCAGCTGCTGAAGCGACGCACGTGAAAATCCACGCGGCGCGTCGCCACGAGTCGCGCATCACCGGCGGCGTGACGCGCCAGGAACAGCGCGTGCCCGTCATGGGCATGCACGATGTCCGGCTTGAAGTCCAGGACCGTGAGGTTGAGCCGCAGCCAGGCGCGCGGGTCGAGGCCCCATCCCCACGGCGTCTCGGTCACCGCCGTCCCCTGTGTGGTCGCGACACGGGCCAGCTCGCTCCCCCGCTTCGTCACGAGCCTCTGCTCGACGCCCGGCTCCCGAGCGAGCTCCCGGCACAACACCCGCACCTGGTTTTGGCCGCCGCGCCATTCGCGGCCCGAATCGACCTGCAGGACGCGCACCGCGTCAGGCCGGCGATTTCACGTCGGCGAGTACGCGCCGCAGCTCGTCCAGCTTGAACGGCTTGTGGAGGAAGGGGCGGCCCAGGCGCTCGAGGAACTCGAGGGTGTCGCCGCGCACGGTGTCGCCGGTGGCGAAGATGATCCGCTCGGCCACGCTGGGGTGCATCTGCGCCAGTGTCTGGTACATCTCCCGTCCCCCGAGGCGCGGCATCCGGAGGTCGCAGATGATGAGGTCGAACGCCTGGGTGAGCGCGCGCTTCAGGGCCTGGCTGCCGTCGGGCGCGAGCACCACCGTGTGACCCCAGCTCTCGAGGGTCGCCTGCATGTAATGGAGGATGTGGGGCTCGTCATCGACGACCAAGATGCGGAGCCGTTCCGCCGCCGGCGTCGCGGTCGCCAACGCCTCCGCGGGCGGGGCCGCCACCGGACCCGAGACGCGAGCCCGGGCGGCGCCTGGGAGCTCCACCGTGAACGTCGCGCCGCTGCCTGGGCCGGGGTCGACCGTCATGCTCCCCCCGTGCTCCTTGACGATGCCCTGGCAGATGGAGAGGCCGAGGCCCGTCCCCTCGCCCTCGGACTTCGTGCTGAAGAACGGCTCGAACACGCGCTGGGCGACGGCCTCCGGCATGCCCGGACCGTTGTCCGAGATGCTCACCGCCACGCCGTCCAGCCAGCACTTGGCGAGAATGGCGATCCGGCCACCGCCCCGGTTCACGCTCCGGATCGCCTGCGCGGCGTTGTTGATGATGTTCACGAACACCTGTTTGATCTGGTTCGCGTGCACCTCGACTTCGGGGAGGCCGGGCTCGGCCTCCAACGTCAGCGCGATCCGGTGCGCCATCATCTGATTCTTGAGGAGCAGGAGGGTGGACTCGAGAATCGGCCGGATCGACTGGACCTGGCGCGCCCCTTCCTGGCGCCGCGCGAACGACAGCAGGTTGCGCACGATGCTCGAGGCCCGCTCGGCCTCCTGCCGGATGACGGCCAGCGGCTCGGCGAGGCGCGGGGGCACGTCGGCCGCCTCCCCCAACAGATCGCTGAACCCCACCACGGAGGCCAGGGGGTTGTTCAGGTCGTGCGCCACGCCCGCGATCAGTTGGCCGATCGCGGACATTTTCTCCGACTGGAGGAGCTGCTCCTGGAGCCGGCGCTTGTCGGTTTGGTCCTCGAACAGAACAACGGCGGCTCCCGGCTCGTCGGTCGCGATGGCGGTGACGAGGAGGATACGCTCTCCCCCCCGCACTTCCACCGGCGGAGCGCCCGGTGTGCTGAGGAGGCGCCCGACCGGGTCCGCCCAGGCCGCGGGCAGCAGGGTGAGCCAGGGGCGGCCGGGGAGGGCGGTGACGGGGAGCTTGATCAGGTCGGCGAACACGCGGTTCGCCCGCCGCACGATCCCCGCTGGGTCGACGAAGCAGATCGCTTGGTTGAACGCATCGACGGTCTGCTCCCACTCGCGCTTACCGCTCGAGAGGAGCTCCACGAGGCGTGCGTTCTCGAGGGCGATCGCCGCCTGGGCGAGCACGGCGCGCACGAAGGCCAGCGCGGCGTCGTCCAACGCGTGGGGACGCTCGCCGTCGAGCGCCACGGCGCCGATGGTGCGGCCCACCGCGATGATGGGCGCGCCCAGCCAGCTCCCGGGCACGGAAGCCGGGATCGTGACGCCGAGCTCGGCGACGCGCGCGGCGACGTTCTCCGCGACGACCAGTGGCCCGCGCCGCAGGGCGAGCTGCAGCAGCGGCTCGTCGGTCGTCGCGGGGCGCGGGCCGTTGTGGTAGGCGACGACGAGGCTATTCGTGTCGGCATCGAGTAGCATGATCGACAGCCGCTCGGGGGCGAGCTGTTCGGTGAGCGCCCGCGCCACGAGCTCGACGATCGTCGCCGGGCGAAACGCTCCCGCGAGCTCCTGGGAGAGCCCGGTGAGGCGGTGGAGAACATCGGTCACCGATGAGGACTGAGGCATGATCGTCCGACGGTCACTCGTCCAGGAAATGCGTCGGGACCGTGGTCGCCGCTTCGACCAAGGCTTCCGCCGACTTGATGAACCGCACGACGATCGGGAGCGAGCCCTGCAACGCGACCTTGCGCTGCATGATGCCCGCGATCGGGCCGAGCTCTTTCCGGATGATCTGTTTCCAGTAGCGGTATGCGGCGGTCAAGACGAACGCCGCGGCGCGGGCCTCCTCCACCGTGACGACCTTCGCGGCGCGGCAGACGCCGCGGTCCAAGTCGAGCCAGATCCCCACGGCGCTTGCGACTCCGATGTCCTCTTGCGCGGGCACGATCAGCGCGACGGCGCCGTGCGTCCATTCCCGCGACGCCGCGCGATAGCCCTCGCTGGCGTTGATGGCGACCCCGTACGCGGCGACCCACTCCACCGAGGGAAAGGCGTGCACGACGACGCTCACGCCACGGCCCGCGCAAACCCGTCGAACAGCGCGCGCTCCGTGAGGTCCTCCGGGTGCCATTGGACCGCCAGGGTCCAGGACGCGGACCCGTCGGCGGGCTCGGCGGCTTCAATGACGCCGTCCTCCGCCCAGGCCACCGCCCGCAGGCCGGGCGCGACGTCGCGGATTGCCTGGTGGTGGCGGCTGTTGACCGTCGCCGACCGCGCGCCCAGCGTCCGCTCGAGGAGGGAGCCGGGCTCCACACGCACCGCGTGGCGGCTGGCGTCGCCGGCGTGGGCGACGGAACCGGGTCGCTCGCTGTCCAAGTCCTGGTACAGCGTCCCGCCGAGCGCGACGTTCAGGATCTGGATGCCGCGGCAGATGGCGAGGATGGGGAGGCGGCGCGCCCGCGCCGCGGCGATGAGAGCTACCTCGGCCGCGTCGCGGGCGGGGTCGGTGCGCTCGAGCTTGGGGTGCGGTGGGGCGCCGTAGCGTGCCGGCTCGACGTCTTCACCGCCCGTGAGTACGAGGCCGCGGACGCCGCCCAGCGCGGCGACGGCGCGGTCGGGCGCGAGCATCGTGGGCAAGGCGAGGGGCACGAGCCCGGCGCGGTCGAGGGCGCGGACGTAGGTGCTGTTGAGGGCGACCCGCTCGCGTCCGTCGACCAGGCGCCGCGGGGCGGTGACGGCCACGACCGGCGTCACGCTGCCGGCTGCGGCGCCCCGAGGAGGGGACAGCGCGGGTTGCTCAAGCTCGCCCAGTCGACGCGGACGCCGTACAGGGTGAGCGTGGCGGCCCCGCCGGTCACCGTACCCAGGCGCGGGTGCTGTTTCGGCTCCTCCGATTCGTAGATCAGCACGCCCCTGGCGCGCTGTGACGTGTCGTCCACCACGAGCAGCGCGTAGCCACCGCGCGTGGGGAACCCGGGCCCGGCGTACTCCATGACGATCTTCCCGTCGGCACTGTAGCCGGTGCGCACGGTCGCCTGCTGCTGCTGGATGACCATGGCGGGGAGGATCTCCGGGAGGCCGCGCGGCGCATCCGTGATGACGGCGCGGGCGTTGAGCAGGTGTTGCTGGATAAGCGTGGGGCTGGCGATGAGGGCGATCCCGCAGGCGGGCGAGCGGGACGCGTCGCCGGCGCACGCGGCGACGGCCACCGCGAGGGCCAGGCAGCGGGGAATCATGGGCTGCAATCTAATACGACCACACGATGGTGACCGTGGCGGCGCGCACCGGCGCGAGGGTCTCGGGGACGAGATTATAGATGTAGTTGAGCGCGTTGGCCACGAGGAGCCGCAACTCGAACGGCCCGTGGGACCAGCCGGCGCGGAGGTCGAGGACCCGCACCGCCACGCGCCGCGAGTCTACAAAGCCCTCGAGCTCGATCCGTTCCGGCCGGCTGGCATAGCGGAAGTCGGCGCCGAAGTCCAACGGTCCGCCTCCTACCTGCCCCCCTCTCCCGAACCGGTAGTCGGCGGTCACCGTGAGCATGTGTGTCGGGCGGAAGGCGAGGGGCTCCGCGGGCGACCCGCCCTGCGCGAGACGGCGCGCATGGAGGTAGGTGTAGCCGAGCGTCGCCGTGAGGTGATCCGGGATCGGCGCCGCGAGGAGGCTCAGGTCGAGGCCGGCGATGCGCGCCCGGCTGACGTTCTGCAGCTGGATCTGTGCCGCGCCGGCGGTGTCCACCACGAGCGTGGGCTCTATCAGCTCGCGCGCCTCCGTCCAGAACAGTGCCGCGTCGACGCGCACGGTACCGAGGACCGGCGTCGTGTGCCCGACCTCGACCGACCACCCGGTTTCGGGCCGGAGGGTGGGGTTCGGGATGACCTCGAACCCGAGGGCGAACGTGTGGACGAAGCGCTCCGCCATCGTGGGGGCGCGGAACCCGCGGCCCACCGACATTCGCAGCGTCCCCCCCCGCCCCTCCTCCCCAACGGGGAACGCCGCGCCGACCCGCGGGCTGACCACGGCGGTGAGCGAGCCCCCGTCCACGGCGAGGTAATCGAGGCGCGCCCCGGCGGTGACGCGGCCGGCGCCGAGCAGCTGCTCGCTCTCGCCGTAGGCCGCGAATTCCGACTGGGAGTGCGTGCCGAAGATGTCGCTGGTGACGTCGGACAGGGTCGCCTCGCCGCCCACCAGCACGGTCCGGGTCGGGGCGGGGTGCGCCTCGGCCCGCACCTCGGCGCCGAACCGATTCGCGATGCTGTACTCGCTCGCGGTGCGCCGGTAGTCGGTGAAGTGGGTGCGCAGCCACGACCCGCGCGCTTGCCAGGCGAATCGCTCCGATGCCACGGTACGCACCTGCGCCATGAGGTAACCCTTGCGGGAGTCGGTCCGGGCGCCCCGTTCCGCGACGTCGATCTTGAAGGGCTGGTACACCTGGCCGCGGTCGTCGCACTCGGCGCGGAGGCACCAGGTGAGCGGCACCTGGTAGCGGTCCACTGCCCACGCCCCCGATGCGTCGAGGCGCGTGCGCGGGGAAGTTTGCCAGCGGCCCTTCGCGGCGAACTGCCAGCGGTCGCGCTCGTCCTGCTCCCGGTACCCGTCGGAGTGGCGACCACTGAGGGCGAGGCGGCCGGCGACAGTCTCCGTCCCGTAGGACGTGCTCACATCCACGCCGCCCAACAGTCCCGTGGTGTTTCGGAAGCGCCACTCGTCGTGGGGCGGATCGGCGTAGGCGCCCCCGGTGAGGCGCACCCGGACGTGCGCGCCGCTGGGGACGCCACGCGTCGTGAGGTTCACCACGCCGCCGAGCGCGGCCGAGCCGTACAGCGACGAGCCCGCGCCTTTCAGGATGTCCACACGCTCGACCTGGTCGACGGGGACCAGATCCCAGTTGATCCCACCGCGGTCGCCCTGGTTCAGCGGGACACCATCGACGAGGAGCAACACGCGGGAGTTGAGGCCCTGCACGTAGCCCGTCGACCCGCGGATGTTGATTTGACCGTTCAGGAGCTGCACGCCGGGGACCTTGTCGATCGCCTCGTCGATGGTGATCACGGCCCGTGCATCGATCTCGCGCGGCGTCACCTGGGCGACGCTGGTGGTGGCGCGCTCGCCGAAGCGGGGCATCTTGGTGCTCACCACGTCGAGCGGTGCGAGCTCGAGCGCGGAGGGCTCGAGGGCGAAGTCGGCGGAGGCGGAATCCCCGGCCGCGAGTGCGACGGTCGCGCTCGCCGCCGCGTAGCCGATGGCCGCGGCGCGGACGACGAGGTCGCCCGGGGGCACGAGGGTCAACCGGTAGCGTCCCGCGGCGTCGGTGAACGCGTACAGCGTGGTCCCGGGGATGCCGACCATGGCCCCGCGGATCGGTGCGCCGCGCGGATCGTGGACCTCCCCGCGCACCACGCCGCCCTGAGCGACCGCCGCCACCGGGAGAAACGCGAGCAACGCGCCGAGCCGGACGGCGCGGCCACTCATCGCGCGCTGCACGGGAAGTAGTAGGAGACCGGTCGGAGGCTGTCGAAATTCACGACGAAGTTCACGTCCCCCACAGCAGGGCCGCTCGTCACGGTCACCGCGCCGGGCTGCGTCGTGTCGGCCGGGTCGCGGAAATGCCCCGCTGCGCGGAGCACCGCGGTGTCCGCGACCGTGAAGGTGAGGGGCGGATACGTTTTCCGCCAAACGGCCACGACCCACTCGTAGCGCCCCTGGGCGAGGGTAAGGCTGTACGCGGCGACGGAGTCCGTGTACGGGACCGACGGGGGAAGGAGTGGCCGGAACGTGAACAAGTCGCTGCAACTCTGGGGGAACGTCGCATAGGCCACGACTGCGACGTCGGCGGTACTGTCCGGGATCGCGCCGCGGAAGCGGATCGTGCCGCACAGCCCCACCAGGCCGCGGGCGCAGATCGGCTCGGGCTCGAGTCCCGCATCGCACGCGAGCGCGGCGGCCAGAACGGCGACCAACGCGGCCGCGGGCCGGAGACACATACCAGCAATCTGGGGCGAACGGCTGGCGCGTCAACTTGACCCCCGTCTGAGCCGGGAATAACGTTGCCGGTGCCATGCCGATCTACGAGTACCGTTGCACCGTGTGCAACGAGCGATTCGCGCGCCACGAGCCGATCGGAGAGCACGGGCGCGAGCAGCCCGCGTGCCCGAAGTGCGGCTCGCCCGCGGTGGAGCCTGTTCTCTCCACGTTCTTCGCCAAGACGGTCCGGAAGAGCTGAGCCGGGGGGGGGGCCACGCCTTGTTCGAGCGCCTGCGGGACGCGTTCCGCGCCGCCCTGGAGGCGGCCACGCCGCCGGGGGATCTGCGGGACCTCGCCAAGCAGATGCGCGGCGCGGTCGTGGAGGCGAAGGTCGCCGTGCAAGAGATGCGCGAAGCGTTGCAGCGCACTGAGGGGGAGCTCGCGGCGGAGCGGCAGCGGTTGGCCGACGCCGAGCGCCGCGGCCGGCTGGCGACCGAGATTCAGGACCAGGAGACGGCTGCTGTGGCCGAGCGCTTCGCGACGAAGCACCGCGAGCGCGTGGGGGTGCTGGAGCGCAAGCTGGCCGCCCAGCGGGAAGAGGTGGCGCTGGCGGAGCGGGACCTGACGGAGATGCAGACTCAGCTGCGCAGCGCCGAAAAGGACCGGCCCGCGGTGGAGGCGGAGCGGAGCACCGAGCGGGCGTGGCGCGACGTGCAGGCGGCTGGGGGCGCTCGCCCGGGCATGGATCTCCAGGACGAGCTGCTCAAGGCGGAGATGGATCGGGCGGCGCGTGAAGCGGCGGCGCAAAAACAACTCGACGAGCTCAAGAAGAAAATGCGAAAGGACTAGCGCATGCTCTCGGTCGTCCTTGCCCTGCTGGTCCAACAGCCGGTCGACCGTCCCCAAGATCTTCTGAAGCGAGCTCATACCTACAGCATCGTCGCCTACGATTTCGCCACCGGCGACCTCGGCATCGCGGTCCAGTCGAAGTTCCCGAACGTGGGAGGGATCGTGCCGTGGGCGCGCGCCGGGGTGGGCGCGGTGGCGACGCAGTCGCTCGGCAACACCGACTACGGCGAGAAGGGTCTGGAGCTGATGGCGCTCGGCGCGGCGGCACCCGAGGCGCTGCGCATCGTGATGCGCAGCGACCCGCGCCCGGCGCAGCGGCAGGTGGGGATGGTGGACGCGCGGGGGAACGCCGCCAGCTGGACGGGCGACTCCACGTTCGACTGGGCGGGCGGGCGCGTGGGCGGGGAGCCGGGCGGCCGGCCGGGCGGGAAGGGTGAGGCGATCGTCGGGCGCGGGTACGCGGCGCAGGCCAACATCATGGTGTCGGACGCCACCGTGCGCGGGATGGCCGACGCGTTCGAGCGCAGCCGCGGCTCGCTCGCCGATCGGCTGCTCGCGGTGCTGGTGGCGGGGCAGGCGGGAGGCGGGGACAAGCGGGGGATGCAATCCGCGGCACTGCTCGTCGTCCGCGCGGGCGCCGGCTACCTCGGCCTGAACGACCGCTACATCGACATCCGGGTGTACGACGCGCCCGACCCGATCCGCGAGCTGCAGCGCTTGTACGAGCTGCACCGCCTGTACTTCTTCACGACCGACTCGGCCGACCTCCTGCCCATCACACCGGCCCTGCAGCGTGAACTGGAAGCGATCCTGCTCCGGGAGCCGGCGGGCCAGCCGCAGAAGTGGCTCGCCGCGCCGCAACCGTCGGTGAACGGTGTGTTTCTCAACGCGCTCGCGAATTTCATGTACTGGGAGAACTATGACGTGCGAGTGCGCATGGACGGCAAAATCGATCGCGTCGCGCTAGACGATATCCGGGCGCGGCGACAACAGCGCCGTTAGCCGTTGGCCATTGGCCTTTAGCCAACGCCCAATGGCCAAAGGCCAATGGCGATTTCCGAGGTTCCCATGGACGTGAAGCGCGGCCGGATGGTGTTTCTCGGTTACGGCAAATATTGGCGTTCCGACGCGATCGTGGGCCTGATGCCCATCGAGGAGGGCCGCGGGCCGGGCCAGCGCACCAACGTGTTCATCGAGGGACGGGCCGAGCCGGTGGTGGCCTCGCGCACCGAGCAGAGCATCCTCGAGGACATGGGCGCGACCGACTCGGGGTTCCAGCTGCAGGCCCTGCGCGAAGCAACGAGCGAGCTGCTCGAGGCGCTCCACGAGTTTTCGCCGGTGCTACGCCGCGCCCTGGAGCACGAGCACCACTTCGACATCGAGAAATGGGAGCATCGCCTCGGCGCCTTGCTCCGGCCGGTCGAGCAACCCGATCCCGCTCAGCAGAACGAGCTGTTCGATGGAAAGGGTGAGGCATGACGGTCCCCCCGGCTGCCGCCCCGACGCACGCCGAGGCCGGGTGGTTCGGCCATCCGCGCGGCCTGTCGACCCTGTTCTTCACGGAGATGTGGGAGCGCTTCAGCTACTACGGGATGCGGGGGTTCCTGATCCTGTACATGAGCAAAGCGCTCGGCTTCACGGATCAGCAGGCGGGGCTGTCCTACGGCAACTACGTGTCGAGCGTTTGGCTCACGCCGATCCTCGGCGGATTGATCGCCGACCGGTGGCTGGGACACTACCGTAGCGTCCTGATCGGCGGCGCCATCATCGCGCTTGGCCACTTCACCCTCGCCTTCCATCCGCTCCCCTTCTTCTATGCCGGTCTCACGCTGATCGTCATCGGCACGGGGCTGCTGAAGCCGAACATCAGCACGCTCGTGGGATCGCTGTACGAGAAAGGCGATGAGCGACGCGACGCGGGATTCTCGATCTTCTACATGGGGATCAACCTCGGAGCTTTCCTCGGGCCGCTGATCGCCGGCAAGCTCGCGGAAGGGGTGGACTGGCACCTCGGCTTCGCGTGCGCCGGCGTGGGCATGGTACTGGGGCTGGTGCAGTACGTGCTCGGCCGCCGGCGGCTGCAGCCGGCGATCGACCGTTTGGCGGCGCGGCCCCGGCCCGCTACCGGCGCGCCCGGAGACGCCGGGCTCACGGGGGAGGACTGGCGGCGCATCGCGGCCGTCGTCGTGTTCTTCCTGTTCGCCGCGCTGTTCTGGGGCGCCTACGAGCAGGCGGGCTCGACCCTGAACCTGTTCGCCGACCGGTACGTGCACCTCGAGGCGTTCGGGATCAAGCTGTACGCGTCGTGGTTCGTGTCCATTCAGGCGGGATTCGTGATCCTGCTGTCCCCGCTGTTCGCGTGGCTATGGGTGAAGCTCGGCCCGCGGCAGCCGTCCAGTCCGGCGAAGTTCGCGTTCGCGCTGGTTTTTGTGGGGCTCGCGTTCGTGTTGCTGATGCCGGCGGGCGCGCTGGCCCAGAGCGGCGTCAAGGTTTCGCCCCTGTGGCTCGTGGGCGCCTACTTCATTCAGGAGCTGGGGGAGCTCTGCCTCAGCCCGGTAGGCTTGTCGCTCGTCACGAAGCTGTCCCCCGTGCGGCTCGTCGGCCTGCTGATGGGCGTGTTCTTCCTGTCGAACGCGGCGGGCAACTGGCTCGCCGGCTGGTCGGCGCGGTTCATTAGCACGGTGCCGCTCGTCACACTGTTCGGCGTCACAGCGGCGGTCACCATCGGGGCCGGTGTCGTTCTGTTCTTCCTGCTGAAGCCGATCCGGAACCTCATGGGCGGGGTTCGCTAGGGAGGCACGATGTTCAAGAAACTCGCGGCGGCGCTGCTGCTCGTGGGGTTGGTTCTCCCCTTCGGGTGCGGTGTGCGGCCGCTCATGGGTGCGTGGGAAAACATCGGGTCGGGGATCATGATCGGCGTTCCGGTGCTGGTCACGGTCGCCTACGTGCTACACACCTTCCTGCCCCCGCTGGCGCGTTTTCACGAGCGCAACGGTCCCGCCTTGCATGGCTTGTTTCGCGTCATCTACTTCGTGCTCGCGGGCATGTACCTCCACGACGGGATCGACGGCGAGGGGGACGGCTGGGTGTTCTGGGTGGCGGCGCTCGTGGTCACGGGCGGAATGCTGTACTGGTCGCAGGGCCGCGGCACCAAGGCGCAGCGGCTGCCGCTCCTGCTCCTCACGATCGTCGGCCTCCCCGCAGTCTATTACTCCCTCAGCGGGGTCGACACGGGCGATCTCCAAGTCGGCGGCTGGGTGCTCACGGCGGGCTGGCTGCTGGCCGTCGGCGCGGAAGTGAGCGGGCTGCGGGGTGCGCCCGCGGTTTCGCACGGAGGCTAGGGCCCCAACCAGGTGAGGTCACCGACCTCCGCGGCGGCCCGCCCGCGGAGCCCGTCCGTGTCGGCGCTCACGCCCACCGAGACGATCGGCTTGGGCGCGTTGTTCCAGAGGCGGCGGTAGTCGCCGAACGGGTCGCGGCGCTCCACGTGCCACGACCCGTCCGCGTCTTCGGCGCGCTGTAGCACGATCACCATGCGGTTCCGGCCGGCCCAGCTCGGGAAGCTTTCGCCGCGCCCTTCCCGGTTCCCCCAGCTGTAAAGCAGTACGCGCCCGTCCGCGAACGTGACGACGACGCGCGCGGGGCTGTCGTCGGTCTCGCGGCGGCGCAAAGCGGCGCCGCCGAGCGGCGTTTCGGCGCGCCAACGCCAGGTGAGTGTCCCGGCGCGGGTGGACGGCGGCGGGCGCAGCGGCGCGCGCAACCGGTAGGTCGCCGTGCCCGCTTGCCTGGTGGCCATGATGCGCAACGCGCGCGACATGGTCACACGGAAGGTCGGCGGGTTGGTGCCCTGCACGCGCGCGAGCCGCCACCCCGCCGGCAGGCCCGCCGCGACGGGGACCATGCTCAGGTTGGTGAGGGTCTGTAGCAGCAACAGTCCCGTGGTCACATCGGCTGCTCGGCGAAGTGGCAGGCGGCGAGATGGCCCGGCTCCACAGGGCGCAGCGCCGGTGTTTCGGTGCGGCAGCGGTCGTTCTTCTTGGGGTGCGGGCAACGCGGGTGGAACGGGCACCCCGACGGAGGATGCGCCGGGGAAGGGATGTCGCCGGTGAGTACGATGCGGGTCCGCGCGGCGCGCGGGTCGGGCTCCGGCACGGCGGAGAGGAGCGCGCGCGTGTAGGGGTGGCGCGGGGCCCCGTAGATCGCCGGGGCGGGGGCCCGCTCGACGATGCGACCCAGATACATGACCGCTACCTCGTCCGCGATGTGGCGCACGACGGCGAGGTCGTGCGCGATGAAGAGGTAGGTGAGGCGGCGCTTCTGCTGCAGGTCGGCGAGGAGGTTCAGGACCTGCGCCTGCACCGATACGTCGAGGGCGCTGACGGGCTCGTCGCACACGATGAACCGCGGCTCGACGGAGAGCGCCCGAGCGATGCCCACCCGCTGGCGCTGACCTCCCGACAGCTCGTGCGGGTAGCGTCCGGCAAAGGCGGGCTCGAGCCCCACCTCGTCGAGCAGCGCCGTGACGCGGCCCTCCATCTGGGCCGGCTCGGCGAGCCGGTGGATCTCGAGCGGCTCGCGCAGCGTTTGCGCCACGGTCATGCGCGGGTTGAGCGAGCTGTAGGGATCCTGGAACACGATCTGCATGCGGCGCCGCAGCGCGCGCAGCGGGCCGGCGCCCAGGGCGAAGACGTCCGCGCCTTCGAACAGCACGCGCCCCGCGGTCGGCTCCTGGAGGCGCAGGATCGTCCGGCCCACCGTCGACTTTCCCGACCCCGATTCACCCACGAGCCCGAGGGTCTGGCCAGGCGCGATCGTGAGGGACACGCCGTCCACCGCCCGCACGGGCGGCCGCGGGCGGCCGAGGCCGAGCAGGCCGCGCTCCCCGGGGTAATGCTTGACGAGCTGCTGCACGTCGAGCAGCGGTGCGGTCATGGCTCGTGCCGCCGGCGCGCCGGCTCCTGGACGAGCCAGCAGCGCGCGGCATGTGTCTCGCCCCCCCCGCCTCCCCCCTCTCCCCCCCCCTCGTCCAGCAGCGGCGGCTCGTCCACGGCGCACTTCGCCCACGCGTGGGGACAGCGGGGATGGAAGCGGCACCCCGAGGGCCACGCCGTGGCGGCGGGCACCTGGCCCGGGATCGCCTGCAGCCGGGACCGGGGCGTGTCGATGCGCGGCACCGCCGCCATCAGCCCTTCGGTGTAAGGGTGGAGCGGCCGGTCGAACAAGGCCGTGGTCGGGGCCGTCTCGACCACCTGGCCCGCGTACATCACCACGACGCGGTCCGCATGCCCGGCCACGATCCCGAGGTCGTGCGTGATCAGCACGACCGCCATCCCCAGCTCCACCTGGAGTCGGTCGAGCAGCTCGAGGATCTGCGCCTGAATCGTGACGTCGAGCGCGGTGGTCGGCTCGTCGGCGATGAGCACTTTGGGATGGCAGACGAGCGCCATCGCGATCATCACGCGTTGGCGCATGCCGCCGGAGAGTTGGTGCGGATAGTGGTCCACGCGCTCGGCGGGGTCGGGGATGCCGACCAGCTGCAGCATCTCGATGGCGCGGGCGCGCGCCGCCTTGCGGGAGAGGCGCTGATGGATGATCGCCGCCTCGGCGATTTGATCTCCCACCGTGAACACGGGGTTGAGCGACGTCATCGGTTCCTGAAAGATCATCGCGATCTGGTTGCCGCGGATCGCGCGCAGGTCCGGTGGGGCGAGCGTGAGCAGGTTGCGCCCTTCGAACTCGATGAGACTCCCGGGCCGGATGTGGCCGGGCGGCTCGGGCACGAGCCGGAGGATGGAGAGCGACGTGACGGTCTTGCCGCATCCCGACTCCCCCACGATCCCGAGGGTCTCGCCGGGGTAGAGGTCGAACGAGACGCCGTCCACGGCGCGGGCGGTGCCGCTGCCGTGTTCGGTGACGAAGTACGTCTTCAGGTCGCGCACGCGGAGCAGCGGCTCGGTCACGTCGCCTCCTCGCGCGGGTCGAACGCGTCGCGCAGGGCATCACCCACCGCGTTCAGGGCCATCACGACGAGGGCGATCGCGAGGCCCGGGAACAGCGTCGTCCACGGCGCGGTGGCGAGATATGGGGCGCCGTCGGCGATCATGTTGCCCCAACTGGGCACCGGCGGCGGGACCCCGATCCCGAGGAACGAGAGCGCCGCTTCGAGCAGCAGCACGTTGCCGATGCCGAGCGCCGCCGAGACGATGATCGGCGCGGCCGCGTTGGGCAGGACGTGGCGAAAGATAACGCGCGCCGGGCCGGCTCCCAGCGCCCGCGCGGCGGAGACGAAGTCGCGCTCACGCACGCTGAGCACTTCCGCCCGGACGAGGCGGCTCGTGCCGAACCACGACGTGGCACCGATCAAGAGCACGATCAACCCGAGGGGGAGGCCGTCCCACAGCGCGACCGCCATGAGCAGGACGAAGATGCGCGGTAACGCCAGGCCGACGTCCACGCCCCGCATCAGCACGGTGTCCACCCACCGCCGATAGTAACCCGCGACCGCGCCGACCACCGTTCCGAGGGTGATCGCCACGAGCATCCCCAGCGCGCCGACGATCAACGAGATCCGTGTCCCGAATACGATCCGGCTCCACAAGTCGCGGCTGTAGACGTCCGTCCCGAGCAGGAAGGTCCACGACGGCGGCTGGTTCTGGAGGCGGACGATGTCGGGCTGATCGACCCAGCCGAACGGCGCCACGAGCGGCGCCGCGATGGCCACGACAATGAAGAAGGCGAGGACCCGGATCCCCCAGGCGGCGGTCGGGTGCCGGAAGAAGCGGCGCCCCGCTGCGGAGCGGGCGGCGCGGTGGCGCAGGGCCCGCGCCGCCCACGCCGCGAGCACGAGCGCCCCGAGCAGCGCGATCCAGGTGCGGACGGTCACGCCGTATCCCGCACGCGCAGCCGCGGGTCCGCCGTCGCGAGCAGGAGGTCCGCGATCAGATTGCCGGTGACGACGAGCGTGCTCGCGAGCAGCGCGGCGGCGTTGACCAGAGGAAAGTCGCGATGGAGGATCGCGTTGGTCGCGAGTCGTCCCATTCCGGGCCAGGCGAAGATGGTCTCGATCAGGACCGCGCCCGTCAGCAGGAACGGAAACGCCAGCCCGAACAAGGTGATGAACGAGAGCAGCGCGTTGCGCAGCTGATGGCGCAGCACGACGCGCCGTTCGGACGCGCCCTTGGCGCGCGCGGTCCGGATGTAGTCGTGGCCGGCCACCTCGAGCATCGCGGCGCGCTGGAACCGCGCCGTGCCCGCCGCGCCGACGAGGCCGAGCGTCAGGGCCGGGAGCGCGAGGTGCCAGAGCCGGTCCGCGGCGCAGTACAGCGAGGACACGCTCGGGCAGAGCACCGGATCGCCGACCCCGCCGACCGGGAACCACCGCAGCCACTCTCCGAACACGAGGAGGAGAATCAGCGCCAGCCAGAACGTCGGGACGGAATACAGGAACAGGGTCGCGTTGCCCAGTACGATGTCCGGCATCCGGTGGACGCGGAGCGCTTGATACACACCGAGCGCCAGACCGAGCAGGAAATCGAGCAGGAGGGCGGTGCCCGCGAGGAGCAGCGTTTGAGGGATCGCGTCGGCCAACGCGTCCGCGACGGGGCGATGCAGCGAGAAGGACTCGCCGAGATTGCCGCGCGCCAGCTGGCGGAGATACTTGAAGTAGCGGACGACCGGGTGTTCGCCCAGCCCAAACTGGCGCCGCAGCTCGGCCCGCACCTCGGGGTCCACCTGACGCTCGTCGGGCCCGAGCAGCGGCTCGCCCGGGGCGAGGGCCATGAGGAAGAAGGTGAGGGTGACGACGGCGAAGACGATGGCGATCGAAGCGACGAGGCGCCGCACCAGCCACGCCGTCACCTAGCGCTCCACGCGGTCCCGATCGATGAGCCGGTCCGAGGGAATACGCCACGTGCGGAGCAGGGCCGCCCACGAGTCGGGGCGGATGCGGACGTCCGCCACGCGGCTGTGGAACGCCGCGACATTGTCGGGTGCGAACAGGAAGATGGCGGGCGCGTCGGCGTTGATCGTCGCGACGGCGCCCCGCCAGAACGCGCGCGCCTGCCCGGGCGTCGCGGCGCTGGTGGCCTGCTCGACCAGCCGGTCGAACGCGGGGTTGTCGTAGCGCAGGAAGTTCGATCCCCCGAACCCAGCCCGGCTCCAGACCTGCGTCACCCCGGAGCTCGGCGAGGGATCGTTGTTCCAGGTCTGCAGAATCGCGTCGAATCTGCCGGCGGCCGCGCGCTCCGTGTGGACGCTGGCCTCGACCTCGTCGATCTCTACCTGCGCCCCGACCGCGCGGAACTGCTCCTGGAGCAACCGGGCGTACTGTCGCCGCGTCTGGCTGGTCGTCGGGACGAGCACGTGAAAAGCGAGGGGCTGCCCCGCGTGGTCCCGGATCCCGTCGCCATCGCTGTCGCGCCAGCCGCGCGCCGCGAGTACGCGGCGCGCCAGCAGCGTGTCGTACGGCAGCTGCCGGACCTCGGGGTCCCAGATCCACCACAGCTGGGACATCGGTCCGGGCGGTACCTTCGCGAAGTCGCCGAACACGCTCTTCAGAAGGCGGGCGCGGTCCACCGCCATCGTCAGAGCGCGGCGCACGTCGCGATCCGCGAAAATCGGGTGCGGCTGCGTCGTGTCGCCGTTCGCCGCGAGGTTGAAGCCGAGGTAGCCGTAGCTGTTGCCGCGGTACGGGTACAGGGTGACCTGCTGCGCCGCCCGCACGCGCGCGATGTTCTCCGGCGTGTAGAGCGCCTCACGGCCGTCCGCCTGGTCGGCCACCACCTGGGTCACCGCCACCTGGAGGTCGGGGGTGAAGCGCCAGATCAAGCGGCGGATCGCCGGCCGGCCGAGGAAAAACGTCGAGTCGGCGGCGAGCTCGATCGCCTGGCCGGCCCGCCACTCCACGAACCGGTACGGTCCGTTCCCCACGGGCCGGCGTCCGAACGGCGCCGTCTTCCACTGGTCCCGCGGCACACCGCGCAACAGATGCGCCGGGAGGATCCGCATCTGGTACACCGCGTCGTAGAACATCTCGGGGTAGCGCTCCCGGAACCGGAACACGGCGGCGAGCGAATCCCGCGCCTTGACGCTCGCGATGCGGCGCAGCGCGGCGCGGTACGGCGAGGCGACCGCCGAATCGGTGTAGGCGTCGAACGTGAACGCGACGTCCGAGGCGGTGACGGGTTGGCCGTCCTGCCACCGGGCGCGGGGGTCGAGGTGAAACACCAGTGTCAGGGGGCCGTCCCACTCCCAGCGCTCCGCGAGCAAGGGCTGGAAGTCTTCGTCCCCGACCGTGTTGGTCGTGAGCCCGATGTCGGCCAGCTTCAGGAACAGCTGCTCCTCGATATCCCGCGAGGCGACCTGTTGGGTCGAAGGCGGCAGCAGAATGTCGGGCTCACCCACCGACGCGAACACGAGGGTGCCGCAGTACTCACCGGTGCAGCGGCCAGGGCGCTCGCACGCCGCGAGCAGGGCGACGGCGCCGACGAGGACGAGACGGCCGGGCGATGGCATGGCGCTTAACATTTCACTCGGCTGCTAGCGGCGCCAGGTCTGCGTCGGATCGAGCAAAGGGCTCCCCCCACGCGGCCAGGATCGCTGCAGTGATTTCCTCGAAGGTCACGGGGCGCCCCAGGACGTGTCGCAGCGTGGTCGCGTTCGCCATCTCCGTCGACCCGTCGAGGAGGATCGAGCCGTGCTGCAGGAACGCGGCACCCCGACGAACCTGGGCCGAGCCGATCACCTTGCGGCCGGCCACGAGGACTTCGCCGCCGACCGTCGTGGCAAAGCAGGCGGTCGGCCGGTCGACCAGGCGGACCGTCGGACGGTCTCCTGCAAGGGTCACGTCCGCGCCCAAGGACCGCAGCGCTGCCCCGAGCCGTTCGTGAATCGCGCGGTAGGCATCTCTCAAGCGACCGAAGGCCGCGACGGGCGCCGCGACGGCGTACGTCACCTCGTGCTCGTGCCAGACCGCCCGGCCGCCCGTGGGCCGGCGTACCGCCGCGATCCCGGCGCGCTCGATGGCCGGCTCATTCCTCCCGAACGACCAGCAGGGCGGATCGAAACGATAGAGCCGTAAGAACGCCGTGCCGGTGCGATCGGCAGCGCTGAGCAGAGCTTCGTCGCGGGCCATGTTCTCGGCGCCGGGGCGGCCTTGGGAATCGATGGAAAGATGGAACGTTGGAAAGCTGGAACGTTCCATCGTTCCAACCTTCCATCCGTCCATCATTCCCTCAAACGTTGGCATACACCTCCACCGGGGGACATACACACACCAGGTTCCGGTCCCCGTACGCGCCGTCGATCCGCCCGACGGGCGGCCAGATCTTGTGCTCCCGCGTGGCCGGTGTCGGGAACGCCGCCCGCTCGCGCGCGTACGGCCGGTCCCACGCATCGGCAAGGAGGTCCGCCAACGGATGGGGGGCGTTCTTGAGCAAATTGTTCTCGCGATCGGCCTCGCCCCTCTCGATCTCGCGGATCTCCCCGCGGATCGCGATGAGCGCGTCGCAGAAGCGGTCCAGCTCTTCCTTGGGCTCGCTCTCGGTCGGCTCCACCATCAGCGTGCCCGCGACGGGGAATGAGACGGTCGGCGGATGGAAGCCGTAGTCGATCAGGCGCTTCGCGATGTCCTCGACATCGACCCCCGCCGACGCTTTGAAGGGCCGCGTGTCGAGAATGCACTCGTGCGCGATGAGCCCCTGCTGCCCCGCGTACAAGAGATCGTACTGGCCCGCTAGGCGCTTGGCGATGTAGTTCGCCGAAAGGATCGCCACCTTCGACGCGGCCGCGAGCCCGTCGGGTCCCATCATCGCGATGTACGCCCACGAAATCGGGAGGATCGACGGGCTCCCCCACGGGGCCGCCGAGACGGTGCCGCAGCTCTGCGGCAGCCCCAAGTCAACGACCGGATGGGTCGGCAGGTACGGCGCCAGATGCGTAGCCACACCGATCGGTCCCATCCCCGGGCCGCCGCCGCCGTGCGGGATGCAGAACGTCTTATGGAGGTTCAAATGACAGACGTCGGCCCCGATGTCGCCGGGGCGGCACAGGCCGACCTGCGCGTTCATGTTCGCGCCGTCCATGTAGACCTGGCCGCCCTGGTCGTGCACCACGCGGCAGATCTCCTTGATGGAGGACTCGAACACGCCGTGCGTGGACGGATAGGTCACCATCAGGGCGCCGAGCGTATCCTTGTGCTCCACCGCCTTGGCCCGCAGATCGGCCACATCGATGTTGCCGTGGGGGTCGGTCTTCACGACGACGACCTCCATCCCCGCCATCACCGCGCTCGCCGGGTTCGTGCCATGCGCCGATTGGGGGATGAGGCATGTGGTGCGGTGGCCCTGCCCGCGGGCCTTGTGATAGGCGCGAATGACCAGCAACCCCGCGAACTCCCCCTGCGAACCGGCGTTGGGCTGCAGGGAGACCCTGGCGAACCCGGTGATCTCGGCGAGCCACTCCTCGAGCTGCGCGAACAGCGTCATGTACCCGCGCGCCTGGTCGCGCGGCGCGAACGGATGCAAGCGGCCGAACTCCGGCCAGGTAACGGGGATCATCTCGGTCGTGGCGTTGAGCTTCATCGTGCACGAACCGAGCGGGATCATCGCCGAGGTGAGCGAAAGGTCGCGGTCCTCGAGGCGCTTCAGGTAGCGCAGCATCTCGGTCTCGGAGTGGTGCGTGTTGAAGACCGGATGGGTGCAGAACGGCGTGGTGCGGGCCAAACCGCGGGGGATGGCGGATGGCGGGTTCTGTAGGGGCGCAGCATGCTGCGCCCCTACACCACCAGCCGCAAACGCCGCGACCACATCTTCCACGTCGGCCATGGTCACGGTTTCGTCGAGCGCTACGCCGATCCGCGTGGGCGACAGGGTGCGCAGGTTGATCCGCTTCGCACGGGCGGCCTCGAGGATCTTGGGCAACGCGCCTTCGGCCACGTCGACGGCGAGCGTATCGAAGAACTCGGCGTGCGCCAGGCGATAGCCGAGCCCCTTCAGGGACTCGGCGAGCGTCGCCGTGTGCCCGTGCACGCGCTGCGCGATTCGTCGCAGTCCCTCGGGGCCGTGGTAGACCGCGTACATCGCTGCCACGACCGCGAGCAGCACCTGCGCCGTGCAGATGTTGCTCGTGGCCTTTTCACGGCGGATGTGCTGTTCCCGGGTCCCGAGCGCCATGCGCAGGGCGGGGCGTCCCGCCTTGTCCTTTGACACGCCGATGATGCGACCCGGGAGGAAGCGCTTGTACTCGTCGCGCGTCGCGAAGAAGGCGGCGTGCGGCCCGCCGTACCCCAGTGGCACTCCGAAGCGCTGCGAGTTTCCTACCGCGACGTCGGCGCCGAACTCACCGGGGGGCGTCAGCAGCGTCAGCGCGAGGAGATCCGTCGCGACGGTGACCAAGGCACCTCCCGCGTGCGCCGCCTCGCACAGCCCGCGGTAGTCGGGGATCGCGCCGTCGGTGGCGGGATACTGCAGCAGGGTACCGATGACGCCGCCGCCGAACGCGAAGCCCGCCGGGTCGCCGACCACGATCTCGACGCCGCGGGCCTGGGCGCGGGTGCGCACCACCGCGATCGTCTGCGGATGGCAGCGCTCGTCCACCAGGTAGACGCGCTGGCCCCCGCCGTGGCTCGAGACCGCCTCCGTCAAATGCATCGCCTCGGCGGCGGCGGTGGCCTCGTCCAGCAACGACGCATTGGCGATCGCGAGCCCCGTCAAGTCGGCGATCATCGTCTGGAAGTTGAGCAGCGCCTCGAGCCGTCCCTGCGCGATCTCCGCCTGGTAGGGCGTATAGGCGGTGTACCACCCCGGGTTCTCGAGCACGTTGCGCAGGATCACCCCCGGCGTGATGCAGTCGTGGTACCCCATCCCCAGATACGACCGGAAGACTTGGGTTTCGCCGGCGATGACGCGCAGCTCCGCGAGGGCTTCCTGCTCGCTCTTGGCGGCGGGCAGCGTCAGGGCACGGGCCAGCCGAATGTCCGCCGGCACGACAGCCGCGAGAAAAGCGTCGAGGGAATCGTAGCCGAGGACCTCCAGCATGGCGCGTTGGTCGCGCTCGGAGGGGCCGATGTGTCGTTCCGCGAACAGATCTATGGACATGACCGCCGTCGCTAAGAGAGCGTATAGGACTCGCCCGGCGCGAGGATCACGACCTCGGCCCGGCCGCCCACGTCACGTTGGAACGCCCGGGGATCCGCCCGGATCACGTCCCACGTGTTGTAGTGCATAGGGATAACAACCTTGGGTTTCACGAACCCAACGGCCCGCACGGCATCCTCGACACCCATGGTGTAGTTGTCACCGATCGGCACGAGCATCAGGTCCACGCGTCCTTCGAGCAGCTGCATCTCCAGGGTGAGCCCCGTGTCGCCGGTGTGGTAGACGGTCTTGCCGCCGGTGGTCACGACGAGGCCGCAGGGGTTGGTCGTGTATTTGCCGGTCGCATCCCCTTCGACGCGGCCGCCGTGGAAGGCGGGGACCAGCTTTACGCGACCGAAGGGAAACAGGTGCGCGCCGCCGATGTGCATCGCATGGGCCGTCGCGCCCTGTTCGCCACAAAAGTCCGCCAGCTCGGCGGTCGCGACGATGGTCGCTTTGTCGCGCTTGGCGAGGGCGACCGCGTCGCCCAGGTGATCGCCGTGGCCGTGGGACAGCAGGATCGCATCGAGCTTCGGTAGGCCGGCGGGGCCGATGACGGCGGCGGGGTTACCGGTGAGGAACGGATCGATCACGATCCGTTTGCTATCCCCCTCGAGGAGGAAGCAGGCGTGGCCGTGGAAGGTGGCTTTCACTCTCCAATGTGCTGCTTGTACGCGTCAGCGCCGAGCAACGCGTCCAGGTCGGCGGGGGTCTTCATCTTGAGCTTGATCATCCAGCCCGCCCCGTAGGGGTCGCGGTTCACGACGGCGGGGTCTTTGTCGAGGGCGCTGTTCACCTCGACCACGGTCCCGGCGAGCGGGCTATAGAGCTCGGAGACCGCCTTCACCGCCTCGATCGTCCCGAAGATGCCCTTCCTCTCGAGGACGGCGCCCGGCTTGGGAAGGTCCACATAGACCACGTCTCCCAGCTCGCCTTGAGCGTAGTCCGTGATCCCGACGAGTACCACGCCAGGCGTGTCGGTCTTGCGCGCGTACTCGTGCTCTGCTGTGAAACGGAGGTCCTTGGGAATGCTCGACATGGGCGGCGGTGACAGGTTCGAGTCGGGGCGAAGGTTACCACAGGTCGGCGCGCGGCGGAAGACCGGCGCCGCCTTCTTCTGTCAGGACGACGGGCCGGTGGCCCCACGGACGAAGGTCGAGCCGCACGGCAACGGGGTCGGGGTCGTGCGCCAGGTACAGCAGGGTGCCGGGACGGCCCGCCGCGATCCACGCGCCACGCGCCGCGGCGCTCGCCGCCTCGGTAGCCACCACGGCGCCCGGCGCGGCCGCACGCAGCGTCTTGGCCAGCGCGGGCGCCTTGCCGCTGGCGCGCTCGACGCGCACGCCGGCGTCGGTGTATCGCTCCGCGATCGCCCGCAGCATCCGCGTTTCGTCCTTCGCGTCGGCGGCGCAGAGCGCCAGCGTCCTGCTGTCATCCGGCTCGCCGGCGGCGTCGCGCGCGGCGCGGCGGCGCAGCTCCACGAAGGTGTCGTGCGCCTGCGCCTCGAGCGCGTCGAGAGACCCGTCGTTTTCGATCACGTAATGACTCTGCGCGCGCTTCCGCTCGGCGGACATCTGCGCGGCGATCATGCGGTCGGACTCCTCATTCGACAGACCGCGCAAGGTCCGGAGCCGCGTGCGGCGCAGCGCCACCGGGGCATCGACGACCACAATGGCGTCGAACTGCGTCGGATCGAGTACCTCGAAGAGCAGGGGAATATCGTTGACGAGGAGCACGTCGCCGCGGCGCCGGGCCGCCTCCTGCAGCTCCTCGCGCCGACTTTGTACGGCCGGATGGACGATCGCGTTCAGGGCGGTGAGGGCCGAATCGTCCCCCATCACTTTGCCGCGCAGCGCCGCGCGGTCCAGGGAGCCGTCCTTGGCGAGGACATCGGTGCCGAAGCGGCGGACGATGCTCGACAGCACCTCGCTGCCCGGCGCCTGTGCTTCGCGCGCCAGGGCATCGGCATCCACGATCGTCGCGCCCCAGCGGCGGAACCAGTCGACCACGGTGGACTTGCCGGCGGCGATGTTTCCCGTCAGCGCGACGTTGAGCACGGGAGTGCGCGGTACGCGGTGCGCAGTACGCGGGAAGGCGCGACGTTTTCCCGCGCACCGCTCACCGCGCACCGCTCACAGTAGTGCAGTCTGATCTTCATCTTGCCTAGGAACTCGGTGACAGTGCCGGCACCTGGCTTCGTACGACTCCCGCCCCCCCACCATGATCGTCGGGCTGTCCCATTTGGCTGGGTGGCCGTTGACGAGGCGTTGGTTGCGGGTCGCAGGGCCGCCGCAGACGACGCAGATCGCCTGGAACTTGTCCACCACTTCGGCGACGCACATGAGTGTGGGCATCGCCCCGAAAGGGAGGCCCCGGAAGTCCACGTCGGTGCCGGCGAGAATGACGCGGATCCCCCGGTCGGCCAGGGCGTTGGCCACGTTCACGATCCCGTCGTCGAGGAATTGGGCCTCGTCCACCGCCACCACCTCGGTGCCGGTGCGGAACCGGCGCATGATCTCCTCGCTCGAGTCGACCGGCTCGGCGTCGACGGTCAGGCCGTCGTGCGACGTCACGTTATAGAGGCCGGCGTAGCGCGCATCTAGATGGGACTTGAAGACTTGCACTTGCTTCCGGGCGATGACGGAACGGCGCACTCGGCGGATGAGCTCCTCCGACTTGCCGGAGAACATGACCCCGGAAATCACCTCGATCCAGCCGGGGCGGGTGCCGTGGAACATGGGGAGTCCTTGAGAGTTGCCGGTTGCCGGTTCCCGGCAGTCCGCCGACCGGCAACCGGCAACCGGTAACAGGGCGGGGGGAAGGGTAGTGGGTCGGGGAAGGGGGGTCAAGGAAGTGCCCGAATCTTGCGGTTTTCCGGGGGATACCCTATGATAATGCCGGTGTTATGCGGGTTTTCGGGCGCCCCCCCGCGATAGGGGCGGAATTTCAAGGCTTTTTTCGTACCCTGTCCCTCACAAGGAGACCGTCGTGAACAAAGCCGAGCTGACTGCAGCGCTGGCTATGCGGACCAAGATGTCCAAGGCCGACGCGTCGCGCACGGTCGAGGCCCTGTTCGACGACAAGGGCATCATCGCGAGCGAGCTGAAGAAGGGCGCGAAGGTCCAGATCACGGGCTTCGGCAATTTCGAAGCACGCAAGCGTGCGGCCCGGATGGGGCGCAACCCGAAGACCGGTAGCGTGATTCAGATCAAGGCGTCGATTGCGCCGGCGTTCCGCGCGGGCAAGCAGCTGAAGATGGCGGTTAACAACAGGAAGTAGGTTGGAAAGTTGGAAAGTTGGAAAGTCGAGGATGCTGGTTACGGGCCGTCCCGCTGGGCGGCCCGTCAGCGTTTCAGGTCCCCCTGATCCATCTTCGCCGCCACTCTTTTCCCCTTGATCGTCACGCCCGTCATTCGCCGCACGACCGTGTCGGCCGCCGCTGGCGCAACTTCGACGAGTGCAAAACTCTCGCGCATGTCGATCCGCCCGATCTGCGCCTTCTCGAGCCCCACCTCTTTGATCAACGCGCCAACCAGGTCTTTCGGCCCCGCACGATCCTTCTTGCCCACGTTCACGAAGATCTTGACCCACTGGTCCGGTGCGGCGGTGACGCCAGCGTCGTCGTCGCTGACAGCTGACGGCTGACGGCTGAGCGCCAGCAATGCCGCAGCCACTTCGGCGGGGTCCCACAGCTCGAACAAGGGCTCGAGCTGCGCCAGCTCTGCGTCCACCTCCCCGCGGGTGAGCCGCTCGGCGATCCGGTCGCGCACGGCGGCGTTGCGATCCTGGGCCCGGTCCGCGGCTGGTGCGAGACCGAGCGGGGTCAACGCCGCGACCGACCTGACATACGCGACCTGTGACGCGGCGACGAGAAGCACCGGTTGGCCCACCGCCGCGAGCGACGTGAGCTCCTCGCGCGTCGGCAACGCTGCGCAAACCACGACGTCGGCGCCGCCATTGGGCGCGGTGACAAGGCCGCCGTCCCACACGAAGGGACGCTTGGCACGCACGGCGTCGAGCGTTTCGCGCACCGCGGCACGACGCCGCCCGCTCGACACGACGACATACCGGGCTGAACAGACCGGTCCGAGAGCCTTGCCGTCGGCGTCGAGCGGCAGTGCGCCAACAACTTCGGCGCGCCGCGCGTGACGCTCGAGGAAGTTGCCGAGGGCGGGCGGATTCCAGCTCAGGACGATGCGTCGAGCCTCGGGGGCTTCGGCGAGGAGCGCGTCGAGACTCTCGCTGAACGTCTCGGGCCAGGCGAGGACGATGGTTTCGACGGCGTCCAGCTTCAACGCAGAGCGGGCGATGAGGGCGGCGAGCTCGGGTACGGCGCCGGCGAGCAGGCCGACGCGGCCTTCCTTGAGCAGGGCGGTACTGCGGGCGAGACCCGTGACGGCGTGCGCGCGAAACTCCGCGGGCGCAGCGGCAGCCCACTGGGCCGCTTGTTCGTGGTCGGCACAAACGACCACGACCCCGGGAACAGTCATACTGACCCCGGGCGCAAGCCCGGGGTTCAAGAGGTCCCACACTCCCACGGCCCTCTCTACCTCGGGCACCGTGACTAGCACCACGTGCCGGCTGCGCTCGACCTTCACACGGACCTCGGTTGTCAAAGGGCGGAACGGCGGAGCGCATGGTAACTTGCGGGGAGCCGATGCGCAACTTTTTCCTGCTCGTCTGCCTCACCGCCGCTCAGCTCACGGCCCAGTCGCCGCGCCCCAGGGCCCGCGACCTCGGTCTCGTCGTCGGCTCCCTCCCCCCCGGTCCCCTGAATGGCATCACCGACGTCGCGGGCGTGCGCGTCGGTCATACGACGGTGACCCGGGGGGACTCGATCAACACCGGTGTCACCGCGATCCTGCCCCACGGCGGCAACCCATTCCGTGACAAGGTCCCCGCCGCGATCGTGGTCGGGAACGGGTTCGGCAAGCTGGCCGGCTCGACGCAGGTGAACGAGCTGGGCGAGCTCGAGTCGCCGATCGTGTTGACCTGCACGCTCTGCGTTCCGCGCGCGGCGGACGCCGTGCTCACCTGGTTGCTTGCGCTCCCCGGCAACGAAGATGTCCGCTCGGCGAACCCCGTGGTAGCCGAAACGAATGACGGCTACCTCAACAACATCCGGGCGCGGCCGATCACCGAGAACGATGTGCTCGCCGCGATTCGTGGGGCCGCCGAGGGGCCCGTCGCCGAAGGCGCGGTGGGTGCGGGGCGGGGAACCGTCGCATTTGGGTGGAAGGGCGGGATCGGTACAGCGAGCCGGCGGCTCCCCCCAGGGCTCGGAGGCTGGACGCTCGGAGTGCTAGTGCAAACGAACTTCGGCGGTGCTCTGTCTATCGTCGGCGTACCCGTGGGGCGGGAATTGCAGGAAGCGGGCAGCGGCGACGGCAGCATCATCATGGTGCTGGCGACGGACGCGCCCCTCGATCACCGGCAGCTTGAGCGCGTGGGCCGGCGCGCCCTGGCCGGCCTGGCTCGCACGGGCAGTAGCATGTCCAGTGGGTCCGGAGACTACGTGATCGCGTTTTCGACCGTCCGGCCGTCCGACCGTCCGCCCTTCCGCCCGGAAGATGCCCTGTCGCCGCTGTTCCAAGCCGCCATCGAGGCAACGGAGGAAGCGATCTACAATTCCCTGTTGCGTGCTGAGACGGTGCGGGGCTATCGTGGCGTCGTGCGCGCCCTGCCGATCGACTCGACCGTCGCGATCCTCAAGCGATACGGAGCCATCCGTCCATGAGCGATCTCTCGCCCAACCTGCAGCACCTCGAGACCTCGGCGACGATCGCGATCTCGGCGGAGGCCAAGCGGCGCAAGGCGGCGGGCGAGGACGTGATCGACCTGGGCGCCGGGGAGCCTGACTTCCCGACGCCGTCGATCCCGACGGACGCCGGGATCCGCGCCATCAAGGACGGGAAGACGCACTATCCCGCCAACGAAGGGATTCTCGAGCTGCGGGCCGCGGCGGCGAAGCACCTCTCGTTGCTTTCGGGTGGGCGACCGGTGAACGCCGACCACATCGTCGTCTCGAGTGGCTCGAAGCAATCGCTGTTCAACGCCTGCTTCACGCTGTTCGGGCCCGGCGACGTCGTGGCGATTCCGGCGCCCGCGTGGGTCTCCTACCCGCAGATCGTACACCTCGCGCGTGGCCGGCCGGTGCTGGTCTCGGGCGATCCCGAGTGGAGCCTCAAGGTCAGCGTGAAGGACCTCGAGCGGATGCTGCCGGGCGCCGCCGGGTTGATCCTCTGCTCGCCCTGCAATCCCACTGGGGGCGTCTACACCCAAGCGGAGATCCGGGCGATCGCGCAGTGGGCGCGCGACAAGAAGATCTGGGTGATCGCCGACGAGATCTACCGGCGCATCCACTACGGGCCGGGCCCCGCGCCCTCGTTCCTCGATCTGCCCGACGACCTGTTGGAGCGGGTCGTCGTCATCTACGGCGTGAGCAAGGCGTACGCGATGACTGGATGGCGGATCGGTCTGGCGCTCGCGCCCGCGAAGATCGCCAAGGCGATGGCCGCGCTGCAATCGCACACCACGACCGGCGCGAACCACCCGGCCCAATTCGCCGCCGCGGCCGCGCTCGGCGACGAACGCGTAGAGCAGGACGTCGCGCGCATGGTGGCCGAGTTCCGCAAGCGCCGCGACGTGGTGGTCGCCCGGTTCCGGCAGGAGGTGCCGGGCGTCGAATTCGTGGACCCGCTGGGCGCGTTCTACTTCTTTTTCCGCGTCGATTCGTTCGGCAAGATCACGGGCACTGAATTCTGCACCCGGCTGGTCACCGAGAACGGCGTCGCGCTGGTTCCCGGCGCCGCGTTCGGGGACGATCGGTGGGTGCGGCTGTCCTATGCGGCCGCGACCTCCGACATAGAGAAGGGGCTCGACCGGATCGTCGCGTTCGCGAAAAAGCTCGGGGACTGACTGAGGTTACCTGACCCCGGGCGCAAGCCCGGGGTTTATCCAAGCCGATGGAGGTTAATCGGGGGTTTTCTTGATCCCCGGGCTTGCGCCCGGGGTCAGTTAAGCATGGGTGTTAAAGTTTGGCCGGTCGATGAGACAAGACCTCCACCCCGTTATCCCCCATCGCGCAGTCATCCTCGATCCGCACGCCAAACTTGTCGAGCCGGTAGATCCCCGGCTCGATCGTAAACACCATCCCCGGCTCGAGGAGCGTCTCGTTCCCCTCCACGAGATACGGCGGCTCGTGGCCGTCCATGCCCATCCCGTGGCCCAGGCGGTGCAGGAAGAACTGGCCGTAGCCCCCGTCGGTGATGACCTTGCGTGCCACGCGGTCCATGGCCTGACACTGCGTCGCCAGGGGCCGGCCGCCCTGCATCGCCGCGGTCTGGGCGTCATGCACCAGGTTGAAGACCTTCTTGAACTCGTCGGAGGGCGCGTCGCCGAACCAGATCGTGCGGGTGATGTCCGAGGTGTACCCCTCGATACGGGACCCCGCATCGATCAGCACGACCGTTTCCCGCACGAGCGCCCCGGCCGAGGGGCCGCCGTGGGGCAGAGCGCTCGACGGGCCGAATTGCACCAGCCCTCCTCCGGGTGAGCCGCGGCTCGCCATCTCGCGCGACAGGAGCTGCGCCACGTCGCGCTCCGTCATGCCCACGGCGAGCTGGCCGAAGGTCGCGGCGATCGCGGCCTCGGTGGCGTCGATCGCCCGCCGGATCAGCAGGATCTCTTCTGGGCTCTTGATGATCCGCAGCCGCTCCGTGACCGGCGCGCCGTTCACGAACTTCCACCCGCTCAGGGCCGAGGCGAGGCGCAGGTAGCTGTGGTACGACGTGCTCGGCTCGACGGCGGAGACGCCGTTGCGGTGCGGGGGCTTGAGTTGCTCTCCCGCGCGGCGGACGAGGCGCCAGGGGTCTTCCTGCTCCTCCCAGCCGCGCACGTCGGCGATCGCGCTGTTGCGCTTGATGCGCTCGACCTCGAACGACGGACAGACGAGCACCGGCTTGCCGGCGGCGGGCACCATCAGCAGGATGAGCCGCTCGCTTCGCCCCGGGTTGTAGCCCGTGAAGTACTGGAAGTTCGTCGCCGGCTCGGCCACGAAGAGGTCGAGCTTCTGCGTCTTCAGCTCGGCCTGGAGCCGCTCGACGCGCCGGGCAAAGACCTCTGGACCCAAGGTGGGGGACTGGGGCGCTGAATTGCCAATCCGCAATCCGAAATCCGCAATCCGCAATTGCCCAACCCCCACAGCCGCCCCCGCCGCCGTCAGAAACTCCCGTCGCTGCATCGTCCTGGCTCCTCTTGGGTTCCGCGCTATATTACCCGGCCTCCGCCCCGCGAGGAAGGCGCGTCGCCGCATGCACTTCGAAGCCCGCATCGAGCCGCTCGACGGCAAGCTTCCCAAGGTGACCTACCGCTGGGACCCAGAGACCGACATTCTGACCGTCGCCTGCAAAGGCGGCGCGAAAGGACACGGAATGAATGGGACGGTCGACCTGGAAGGGGGCGACGGGTCGTTCGTGGTCATCGATGTGGCCGGCGGTGCGCTGCGCGGCGTGGACGTCGTGACCTGGCCCGACGACGTGAAGACCGTGGCCTCGCTCGCTCCGCCCGAGGCCACCAAGGACGGACAGGTGGTCTTCCCGACCCGCAAGTCGCAACCGGACATCGCGGCGGTGGAGGTGGAGACCGTTCTCACGGTGGACAAGAATCCGGCGGAATCGATCTTCCACATTCGCGTGGGGCGGCAGCGCCCCGGGACCGTCGCCCGCGTCGCCGACCACCTCCTGGTGGAAGTGGACAAGCAGTCGCGCCTCGCCGGGTTGTGGCTCCTTGAGGTGCCGCCGTTCCCGAACGTCGAAGCCACGGCGTGAGCGAGAGCGGCTAGTGGACGAGCGGCTCCAGCAATACGTCACGAAGCTGTTCGCCGTCGAAGACCCCATCCTCGCCGCCATCCGCGCCCGGCACGCCGCCGCGGACCTTCCGCCCATCCACATCTCGCCCGAGGAAGGCAAACTGTTGCACGTGCTGCTCCGCGCCATCGAAGCGACTACGGTGCTGGAGCTTGGGTCGCTGGGTGGGTACAGCGGGGTGTGGATCGCGCGGGCCCTCCCGCCGCATGGCCGTCTCACGACCATCGAGAAGGACCCGCGGCACGCGCGCGTCGCGCGCCAGGCGTTCGCGGATGCTGGGCTTGGCGGCCGGGTTCGCCTGGTCGAGGGAGCGGCGCTGGAGGTGCTACCGACGCTCGCTCCCGGATTCGACGCCGTTTTTGTGGACGCCGACAAGGAGCCCCTCCCCCAGTACTACGACTGGAGCATGCGTCTGCTGAGGTCCGGCGGGCTGCTGCTGTGCGACAACGCCTTCTTCCATGGCGCGGCGGTCGACGCGGGAGACCTGACCCCGGCCGCCCAGGGGGTGCGCGCGTTCAACCGTCTGGCGGCGGACGATCCGCGGCTCGTCGCGACGATCGTCCCGGTGCGCGACGGCCTCCTGGTCGGCCTGAAGGTCGGCGCATGACGTGGTGGGACCGCCTGTTGTATCCTATACACGACGTGGAGACGTACTTGCGCAGCCGTGCGCCGCGAGATCTGCTCGCCGGGCGCGGTTCCCGTCTCCCGCGCTCCGGTACATGATCGACAAAGCGAGTCCCGTTCCCGTCGGTCGCGTCGTCGCGACCGAGCTGAAGCCTGCGACGCCGCACCAATTCCATTTTTGGACGGCGACGGAGACGAGCATCGGGATCGGCGCGATCGTGAAGGTCGCGGAGGGCGTGGGGCGCGTCGTCTACGGTGTGGTGACCGACGGCTTCGCGTACTCGGATCTGGCGACGCCGCTCCACGACGTCGTCGGCGCCGAGGGCGATCCGGCGCGCGCGGCGGAATCCCCGACGGTGCGGCAGGAAATTCGCTACTGGACCGCCGCCGTGCTCCGCCAGATCCCCGAAGAGCCGCTGCAGCCGGTCCCCCTGGGCCGGGTGTTCGTCGCGAGCGACGCCGACGTGGCTGAGGCGCTCCGCATGGACGCGTATCTGCACTCGGCCACGCCGACGGCGATCCCGATCGGGCTCTACACCTCGGGCGGGCTCGAGGCGCCGGTGTATCTGGACGCCGATTTCCTGCTCGGTCCCGAGGCGGCGCATCTCAACATCTCCGGCGTGTCGGGGCTCGCGACCAAAACGAGCTTGGTCGAGTTTCTGCTCGCTTCGATCTTCCGCCATTTCCCTCCGCACCGGGGGACGGTCGCCGCGGTGTGTTTCAACGTGAAGGGCTCCGATCTCTGCTTCCTCGACCAGCCCGGCGCCCTGAACGACCAGGACCTGCGCCGCTACGAGCGGCTGGACGTGCCCGCGACCCCGTTCGAGCGGGTGCGCTACTATGCCCCCCTCAAGGCGGACGGCGTGAACCTGAACACCCTGCGGACACATCCGGACCTGGTGCACAGTGTGGAGCCCCTGACCTGGGGCCTGCAGGAGGTCGTCGACTTCGCGGAGGTGCTCCTGAACCGGGACGACATCGACGCCAAGGCCGATGCGTTCATCGATTTCCTCAGGGACCGGGTCCTGGGCCGGTCGTTCCACGACGGCTTCGGCGGCGAGCACAACGTGGACACCTTTGCCGACCTCGACCGCCTGTTCCGATCGATTTTCGACGGGCTCGAGGTCGGGTCCGGAGGGGGGGGCCGGGGCGACACCTGGCGCACGCACCACATCGCCACAATGCGCAAGGTGCGCAACCGCCTCTCCAACATCTCGACGCGCTGCAAGGGGCTCGTCACCGACGACGGCCCCTCGAGCGATCTCCCGTGGGGAGCGTTCGAGGACCGTGCGGTGTATGTCATCGACGTTGCCAACGTGGATCCGCTGGGCCAGGACCTGGTGTTCGCCCGCGTCGTGTCGAAGCTGCGCGAGCATCTCGAGCGCCGCGATTTGGGGGTCGATGCGGTCGTCGTGTTCGTGGACGAGCTGAACAAGTACGCCCCCGGCGACGGGCCGGAGACGTACGTCAAGAAGATGTTGCTCGACATCTCCGAGCGGGGACGCTACCTCGGGTTGGTGCTGTTCGGCGCGGAGCAGTTCCGCTCCCAGGTGCACCGCCGCGTGGTGGGGAACGCCGGGACCCAGGTGTTCGGGCGCATGGATATGGACGAGCTGGCGACGCCGGGCTATCAGGTGCTGTCGCCGGCGACGAAAATCAAGCTCGCCACGCTCCCGGTCGGCGAGCTGATGGTGCGGCACCCGCATTTCACGCAGCCGATCTTCGTGCGGTTCCCCAAGCCGCCCGTGCTGCGCGGCCGGGACGGGATGGAGCGGTTCCCAGCCGCCGTCGACTTGCCGTTCGAGGAGGCAGTGACGCGCCAGCTGGTGCGGCTCGACCGTCGCGTTCGCCCGAACCAGGTGAAGGATCTGATCGCCGACCGCACCGAAGAGGATGTCCGCCGCGCGCTGGCCGCCGCGCGCCGGACGCGCCCGGCAGACGTGCTGGCCTACTTCCGTAAGGCGTTAGGTGGCCGTGTGGTGCCGGACGCGCCCCCTCCCCCCGAGCGCCGCGCGGTGACGCCCCTGAACCCTATCTCCGACGAGCCCTACTGACATGATGCGTGTATTCCGAGTCGCCCGCGCCGCCCCCGTTGCCGTTACGCTTGTGCTCGTCGTCGCCTGTGGCGACCGAAGTGCGGGGGGCGGTGGGAGTGGGGACGCGGTTGTCGCGTCGAAGGTCACGCTCCGCTACCATCCACCCGCCGGTGCGGTGCACCGCTACACGCTCGACCAGCTGAACAAGATGAGCATGGTCGAGGGGCCGCTCGCCGGGATGGGGGAGCAGAACCTCACGCTCAAGATGCGGTTCACGCAGAGCGTCACCGGTGCGGTCGCCGGCGGCATCGAGGTGCGGGTCACGCTTGACTCGACGCACATGGAGGCGCCGGGCGTCTCCCCCGAGATGATGGTCCGGGAGCTCGACCGGCTGCGCGGGCTCGTGAGCACCGTGTTGTTGGACGAGCGCGCACAGGTCGTCCGCAGCACGACCGGCGCGGCGCCCGGGGTGGCGCCCGAGCTCGCGTCCCAGGTGTCCACGAACGTCAAGGCGATCGCCTTCCCACTCCCCGAGCAGCCGGTGGGGCAGGGTGATTCGTGGACCGTCATGACCGACCTGCCCATGGCGCAGCTGGCGGGAGCGAGCGGCGCCGGCTCGGCGCGCACCACGCGCACCGTTCGGGAGATTCGTGTGGCGCAAGGCGACACGAGCGTCGTGCTCGCCGTCGAAACGACCTTTCCTCGTGACCCGATCACCCTCCGCATCGGCGGCCAGCCGGCGACGCTCAAGCTCTCCGGCGGGCAGTCGGGCGAGCAGGTCTTCTCCCTCACGCGCGGTGTGGTGGTGAGCGGTACGATGAAAGGCACGATGCGGATGAACGTCACCGGCGGCCCGGTGGGGCCCAAGGGGATGGTGCTGTCGTCGGCGACCGAGACCACGCTGCGGCTCATCGACGCGCCATGAAGCTCGCCCACCTCGCCGACCTGCACTTGGGCTTCCGCCAGTTCGATCGGCAGACGCCCCGGGGCGGCAATCAGCGCGAGGCGGATGTGGCCGACGCATTCCGCCGGGCGGTCGATGACCTGCTCGACCAACGACCGGACCTCATCGTGATCGCGGGTGACGTGTTTCACTCGGTCCGGCCCACCAATCCGGCGATCCTCTTTTTCTTCCAGCAGCTGCAGCGGCTCCGCAGCGGTCTGCCCGAAACGCCCATCGTGGCCATCGCCGGGAACCACGACACGCCCCGCTCGGTCGAGACGGGAACGATCCTGCGGCTGTACGAGGCGCTCGGCGTCGAGATCGCCACGGACCGGCCGCGGCGCATTGTCTTCCCGCGCCTCGACTGCGCCGTGCTCGCCGTGCCGCACCAGGCGCTGGCACAGCCGGACCGGCCCGCGCTGCGGCCCGAGGCCGGCCCCGCCCTCAACATTCTCGTCACACACGGGCAGTGGCCGGGGCTCGGCGAGGCGCGCGGTACGATGGAGTACGGCGGCGCGCCGCTGCAGCGCGACGACATCGCGCCCGCGCAGTGGGACTACGTGGCCCTGGGGCATTACCACGTGACCTACCAGGTCGAGCCGAACGTCTGGTACGCGGGGAGCCTCGACTACGTGGGCCCCAATCCCTGGGGCCAGCTGCAGGATGAGCGGGAGCGCGGCCGCTCGGGGAAGGGGTACCTGCTCGTGCACCTGCCAGGGGCCCGAGTGGAGGTTCGGCCGGTCGCGCCGCCGCGACGGTTCGTGGAGCTGCCTGCCATCGAGGGGGCGGGCCGGACGGCCAAGGAGCTGGACGAAGAAATCGCACGCGTGGTCGCGGCCGCCAAGCCTCCCCTCGACGATCAGGTCGTGCGACTGCTGATCTGGAACGTCGCCCGGGGGACGGCCCGCGATCTCGATCACGCCGCCGTCCGCGCCTACAAGGCGCGTGCACTGAACTTCCAGCTCGACCTGCGGCGCCCCGAGGAGCGTCGTGCGTTGGGACTCGCGACAGCGGGGGGTCGGCGGCAACCCCTACCCGAAACCGTGCGCGAATTCCTCGGCCGCCGGCCGCTCGACGCCGAGCTCGACCGCCCGACCTTCGTGCGGTTGGGCGTCGAGTACGTGGAGGCGTCGGCGGGCGCGGAGGCGGACGCGTGAAGCTGCACCGCCTGCGCCTCGTCAATTTCCGGCAACATGCCGACACGGAGATCGTATTCGGGGACGGCATCACCGGCATCATCGGCCCCAACGGCTCGGGAAAGACGTCGCTGCTGGAAGCCATCGCCTGGGCGATCTACGGCAACGCCGCGGCGCGCGGCGACAAGGACTCGATTCGTAACCTCCGGGCGAAGGCGCGCACTGGCGTCCGGGTGGAGCTGGAGTTCGCCCTCGGCAGCCACGAGTACCGGGTGGAGCGCGGGCTCAACGACGCCGAGCTGTACCAGGACGGGACGATTGTCGCGAACTCGCTCCGGGAAGTGACGGCCAAGCTCCAGCGCGTCCTGGGGATGACGCACGATGAGTTCTTCAACACCTATTTCACGGGCCAGAAAGAGCTGGGGGTGTTGGCGAACGCGAGTCGTCCGGAGCGCGCCGCGTTCCTGTCGCGCGTCCTCGGCTACGAGCGGCTGCGGCTGGCGCAGGAGCGCGTCCGCGAGCGGCGCAGCGCACTGAGCCACGAGGTGGATGGTCTCGAGACGGGGCTGCCGCCGCGGAGCGAGCTTCACGCCGAGCGTCGGGAGGCGGAGCGGCGCCTGGCGGGGGCGCGTCGCGCGGCGACCGAGGCGGAGACGGCGCGGCGCAAGGCAGCGGAGGCGCTCGTCGGGGAAGAGCCGCGCTGGCAGGAGTGGGTGACGCGGCGCGAGCGCACGTTGTCGCTCGAAGGGGACCAGCGCGTCGCGGAACAGGGAGTCCTGGCCCAACGCCAGGAGTTCCAGCGGCTCGACAAGGAGCTGGCCGCGGCGCTGGCGGCGCGGGAGGAGCTGCGCAAGCTCGAGGACGAGGTAGCGCCGATCTCGCGCCTCAAGGCCGAGCTCGCCGAGCTGGACCGCCTGCACGACGAGGATGCGGCGCGCCGCGAGGATCAGGCGAAGCTCACCGAGCTGGGGCGGACGCTGAGCGCATTGGACCGCCGCATCGCCGAGCTGGCGGACGCGGAGGCGGCGCTGGCACGGGTGGCGGTCGAGGCGCGGACGCTCGTCGAGCGGCTCGAGGCCGCCGACCGGGCGGCCGAGGAGCGGCAGGCGGTGTGGGTGCGGGAGAAAGAGTACGCCGGCACGCGGCGCGCCGAGCTTTTGAAGCAGTACGACGAGGTCAAGGAGCAGCGCGACAAAATCGAGCGCCTGGGGCCGGAGGGGGAGTGCCCGACTTGCCGCCGGCCCCTCGGGGCGGAGCACGCGGCGGTGCTGGCCGTCCTGGACCGGCAGCTCGAGGCGATCGTGGACGACGGCAAGTACTTCCGCCAGCGGCTCGAGCAGCTCGCCCAACCGCCCGAGGCCGTCACGCAGACGGAAGGCGCGCGCGACGCCCTGCGGGAGGAGAGCCGGCGCGCGAGCGAGGCGGAGGGGACGCTCCGCGCGCAGGTGGCGGAGCGGGTGCGGCTGCATCAGGAGCGGGTCGCCGCGGCCCGCCGGGCGGAGGAGCTGGGGAGGCGCGTGGCGGCGCGGCCCACCGGGTACAATGCGGCACGGCACGACGCGGTGCGCACCGAGCTGACCCGGCTCGACCCCGTCGCCGTGCAGGCGGCGGTCCTCGCGGCGCGGGCGGAGCGCGCGGAGGTGCTGGTGCGGGAAGCGGAGCTGGCGGAGAAAGCGCTGTCGGCGCGCGAATCGCTGGCGCGCCAGCTCCAGGACGCGGTGCGGGCGGAGGGGTTTTCGGAGCACAAGTTCAAGGCGGCGCGTGAGCGGCACGACCGCGCGACCCACGCCCTGCGCGCAGCGGAGCTGGCGGTGGCGGAAACGCGCGGCGAGCTCGCCGGCGCGGAGACGGCGGTGCGGGAGACGGAGCGACGCGACGCGGAGCGCGCGGCGCGCGAGCGCACCATCACCGAGCGCAAATCCGAGCTCCGGCTCCACAACGAGCTCGACCGCGCCTTCTCGGACCTGCGCGCCGACTTGAACGCCGCGATGCGGCCGGAGATTGGCGAGCTCGCCTCGACCTTCCTGGCGGACCTGACCGACGGGCGGTACGACGAGCTCGACCTCGACGAGGAGTACCGCGTGGTCGTGCTCGACGACGGCATCCCGAAGCCGGTGATCTCGGGAGGCGAGGAAGACATCGCGAACCTCGTGCTGCGACTCGCGATCTCGCAGATGATCGCCGAACGCGCCGGACAGCCCCTGTCGCTGCTCGTGCTGGACGAGATCTTCGGCTCGCTCGATGAAGCGCGGCGCCAGCACGTGCTCGGTCTGCTGCGCCGCCTCGGCGACCGCTTCCCGCAGGTCATCCTGATCACGCACATCGAGCAGGTGCGCGACGGGCTGGACCGTGTGATCCGCGTCGCCTACGACGCCGCGGCCGGCGCGAGCGTGGTGCGCGACGAAACGGCCACACTCGGGGGAGAAGGAGGCACCGCCGATGCGGGCGTGGCTGCCTGACACGCGGGTCACCGGGCCCGAGCGCGCCACCGAGCGCGACATCGAAGGGCTGAACCGCGTCTTCGCGGAAGCCTTCACCGACCGCTACCGCCGTGACGGGCTCGTCGGCGTGCGCGTGCCCCAGCTGAACCCGCTCGTCTGGCGTTACGCCCTGCTCGGCGCCGGGGAGGGGGCGATGGTGTGGCGCGACGAGGAAGACGAGATCGCCGCGTTCAACGTGGCGCACCGCTCCGGCGCCGAAGGGTGGATGGGCCCGCTCGCCGTGCGCCCCGACCGCCAGGGGACCGGCGTGGGGAAGACCGTCGTCCGGACCGCCGCCGACTGGCTGATCGATCAGGGAGTCACGACCCTCGGGCTCGAGACGATGCCGCGCACGCCCGAGAACATCGGCTTTTACGCGCGGCTCGGGTTCATCCCGGAGCATCTCACGGTCACGCTGACGAACGAGATCGCCACCCGCGGACACCCCGCGCCGGTGCTGCTGTCGCACCGCCGGGCCGCGGAAAAGGACGCCGCTCTCGAAGCCACGCGCCGCCTCGTCGCCGAGCTGGCTCCGGGCTGCGACTTCTCGCGCGAGACGCTCCTCACCGCCGAGCTCGGTCTCGGCGACACGTCGCTGGTCGAGGGGCAGGATGGCCTCGACGCCATGGTGCTGTGGCACTCGGCGCCGCTCGCGGACAGCCGCACGCGCGACGAGGTGCGGGTCCTCAAGCTCGCGGCGCGAAACGACCGCGCGTTCGAGGCGGCGGTCACCGCCGCGGAGGCGGCCGCCGCCAAGGCCGGTATCCGCCGCGTCGCCATGCGCTGCCAAACCCGCTTCGCCGATGCGTTTCGCCGCCTCGTCGCCCGCGGCTACCGCGTGCGCTGGACCGACCTGCGGATGAGCTACGAGGGGTACCCCGAACGCCACCCTCCCGCGGGCGGCGTGCTGTTCTCCAACTGGGAGATATGACCGCGGGGCTCGTGATCTTCGGGGCGACCTACGTCCTCATCGCGGTCCAGCGCCTCCCGTTTGTTCATCTGAACCGCCCCGCCGCGAGCTTGCTCGGCGCCGTCGCCATGGTCGTGTGCGGGGTCCTGTCGCTCGAACAGGCCTACGCTGCCATCGACTTCGACGTACTCGTCTTCCTCCTCGGGCTGATGCTCGTCGTCGGCTACCTTGAAGTCGGCGGGTTCTTCGAGTGGACCGCCGAGTGGGTGCTGAAGCGGGCGCGCCGGCCCGACCGTCTGCTCCTCGGCGTGGTGGTGGGCGGCGGGCTGCTGTCGTCCTTCTTCGTCAACGACACGATCTGCTTGATGGTGACGCCGGTCCTGCTCGCCGCGCTCGGGCCCCTGCGCGTGCGCCCGACGCCCTACCTGATCGGCCTCGCGATGGGCGCGAATGTCGGCTCGGTACTCTCCATCACGGGCAACCCCCAGAACATGCTCGTCGGGATCTGGAGCGGCGCGTCGTTCGGAGGCTTCTTCGTCCGCATGCTCCCCGTGGGGCTGGGCGGGCTCGCGCTCACATACGGCTACCTGCGCTGGGCGTACCGGGCCGAGCTCGCCGAACCGCTCCGCGAGCCGCTCCAAACGGTTCCCGTATCACTCGATCGGCCGCTGGTCGGCAAGGGGCTCGCACTGTTCGCGGTGGCGGTGGTCGCGTGGCTGGCGGGCGGCTCGCTGCCCCTCGTCGCCATCACGGTCGGCGCCCTGATGGTGGCGGTCGCGCAGCGCGATCCGGCCTATGCCATTGAGCGCGTCGAGTGGGCGCTGCTGCTCTTCTTCGCGTCGCTGTTTGTGGTGATGCGAGGGCTCGAGCAGACCGGTGTGGTGGGCTGGATCGACGCGCGTGCGCTGGCACTCGCGCAGGGTGGTTCGCCGTGGACGCAGGCGACCGCCGTCAGCGGCGTCATGGTATTGCTTTCAAACCTGATTTCGAACGTCCCTGCCGTGTTGCTCTGGCGCAACACGGTGCCCTTGCTACCGGATCCGCAGCTCATGTGGCGGATCGTAGCGATGAGCTCGACGTTCGCCGGTAACCTGCTGTTGATCGGTTCGATGGCCAACCTGATCGTGGCTGAACGGGCCGAGGCGCGGGGCGTGCGCATCGGGTTCGCGGAGTACGCGCGCGTCGGCGTGCCGGTGACCGTGCTGACGCTCGCGTGGGGGATCGCGGTGCTCGTCGCCCTGCAGTAGCAGCCGCGCCACACCTCGCCGAGCCTGTCCCTCGGTCCCTGCCGAGAACGAATCTTGCCCTCCTCGAAACACGACCCATTCCGGGGAGACCCGCCATGAGATGGAACGGAGCCGCCGTCATCGTCCTGTTGGGTGGTGCTCTCGCAGCCTGTCGGGAGGCCACGGTACCGGAGTTGCCGGTTGCGGCGTCCGGCGCCCGGGCCGTGCCGGGGCAGTACATCGTGGTGTTCCGCGAGGGCGTGGCCGACCCCGCCGGTCTCGGCCGGCAGCTCACCCGGACGCACGGTGGGTCGCTCTTGTTCACCTACACGAGCGCGATCAAAGGCTTCGCTGCACGGCTGCCGGAGCCGGCCGTCGCGGCGATCACCCGCAACCCGCTCGTCGCGTATGTGGAGCCGGACCAGGAGTTCCGCGTCGACGTCACGCAGAACATGGACGCGAACGGGGATCCATGGGGGCTCGACCGCATCGACCAGACCGCGCTGCCGCTGTCGCGTACATACACCTATACGACGACGGGGGCCGGCGTCCACGCGTACATCATCGATACCGGAATCTGGACCCTGCACCCCGACTTCGGCGGCCGCGCCAACAATGTGTACGACGCCTTCGGCGCGACCGGTGAGGACTGCCACGGGCACGGCACGCACGTATCGGGCACGATCGGCGGCGCGACGTACGGCGTGGCGAAAAACGCCTCGCTCCACGGCGTCCGGGTACTGAGCTGCGCCGGCCTGGGCCTCACGTCGCAGATCATCGCCGGGATCGACTGGGTCTGGCAGAATGCCGTCAAGCCGGCGGTCGCGAATATGTCGCTGGGCGGCGGGCTGTCGACCGCGCTCAACGACGCGACGACGAATCTCTGGAACTCCGGAGTCTTCGTCGCGGTGGCCGCGGGCAACGACAACGCCAATGCGTGCCAAGCGTCACCAGCGAGTGCGACCGGCGCGTTCACCGCCGCCGCGTCCGAAAAGACGGACGCCAAGGCCTCGTACTCGAATTGGGGAAACTGCGTCGAAGCCTACGCCCCGGGCTCGGCGATCGTCTCCGACTTCCTAGCCGGTACGACCATGAGCCTCTCCGGGACGTCGATGGCCTCGCCGCACTTCGCGGGCGTGGCGGTCCTGTACAAGGCCACGTTCGGGGATGCGCCGTCGGCGACGGTGTCGAACTGGATCATCTCGAACGCGACGAACGGCGTGATCACTGGCAATCCCGGCGGGACGCCGAATCGGCTGCTGAGCAAGGGGGCGCTGTAGGTTGGAAGGTTGGACGGTTGGAAGGTTGGAAGGTGAGATCCTTCCGACCTTCCATCTTTCCAACCTTCTCTACGAGCGGAAGCTGGGTGCGCCGACGAGGACGCGGCGCGCGAACAGGATCACGGCAGCCGCATACAGCAAATGCACGTATCCCGTGGGTACCTGCGCGACGAACACGAGCAGGACCCATGTGACGAGCAGGACGATCGCGGTGATGAGCGTCACGTTCATGGCTGTTGACGTTTCCAGTCCAGGACGTATTCTAGTGCTCAGGAGCGGGGAGTCAAATTATTGAGCCAACAGCTCGATTGTGGACCCAGATACTGCGGCCCATGTCATGCCCCCTCGTGGGGAAGACAGAATTCGTGGTGAGGGACCAGTCATTACTCTCGGGCTTCAATAATCCTCCTCGTTCCTTTGGTACCGACCGGCCGGCCCGGGTTACACCGGTGACCGGCCGGTTGTTTTGACGGTCTCCCAGAAGTACTTCGGCGCCAGCAGCGGCTTCCCCCGGCTCACGAACACGATCGCGAGCACGGTGATCCACACGGCATACGCGATTGCGATCTCGTCGCGCAGGTGTGGGACGGCGAACTGGACGGCCCACAGCACGAACAGCGCGGTCGCGTCGAGCCAGTCGAACTCCATGTTGGCGAGGAGTACGACCCCGAGCGCCGTTTGGAGCAGCGTCAGCACAATCTCGAGGCGCTGCTCGGCGTCGAAGTGAAAGTCCGCCCAGGCCCCCGTATGCTGGTAGTGCGAGTACCCGAAGACGAGCGGGATCATCGCCGCCAGGACCGTCCATTGGTTGATGTTGCTCGACACCATGTTCATCAGCGCCATCGGCGCGTGGGTGACGCGTTTTGCCCAAAAGAAGGCCGAGACCTTCTCGGGGAACTCCGACAGGAACGGGGCGACCCATTGCACCAGCACGAACTGGCTCACGCCCAGCAGCGCCGCCACGGCGAGCATCGACTCAAGGAACGGGTGCGCCGTGACGTACAGGAGGTAGCCGCCGACCGCGAAGAGTCCGCCGATCGCCGCCTGGCGGCGCCAGGCGCGCTGGCGATACGCCCATTGCGACACCCGCGGCGCGTCGGCGATCCCTTCCACGTTGTGCGGGGGGTTGCGGAGCAGCACCAGGAGGTACGCGACGTACAGCGCGAGCAGTACGACCGCGTCCACCCAGCTGATCGACTGCTTCACGACGATGACGACGAAGTACAGCAGCGGGGGCACGAGACCGACGACTTCGACGGCGTGCTCGCGGTGCAGCTTGATGGCGGGAAGCCGCTGCGTCGCCTCGTGGCGGCCGAAGAATAGGAACACGAAGTAGATCATCGGCCAGCCGAGGCCGAGTAGCAGGCGGATCGCGCCGGTGAGGTTCGCGATCGCGAGATGCGCCCGCTCGGGGTCCTTGCCCGCTTCCCAGGCGATCACCGCCTCGACCGCGAACTCCGGCAGCGTCTGCAGCCACGCGAGGATGGCCAGGGCGAGGCCCTGGGAGATCAGGAATTGCGCGGCTTCCGCGCCCCAGGCGACGAGGAACGCCGAGAGCAGGATGCTGGGGAAGGTCCACAGCGCTGAGAGCGCGGAGCCTCCCGCCGTGAGCGCTGAGCCGAGTAGCTTTAGGACTCGCACGGGGGCCCAAGTTAGTCCCGTCTGGGAGGTCGAACAAGCGATGCCGCGCTGCGTGGTGACCCGCCGGGTGCATTTCAACGCCGCCCACCGCCTCTTCAACCCGCGCTTCTCGGACGCGGAGAACGAGCGCGTCTTCGGCGTGTGCAACAACCCCAACTTCCACGGCCACAACTACAACCTTGACGTCTCGGTGACCGGGGAGATCGACCCCGCAACGGGGTACGTGCTCGATATCAGCAGACTGAAGGAGATCGTGACCGAGTGCCTGGTGCGGCACCTGGATCACAAGAATCTGAACGTCGACGTGCCCTGGTTCTCGGACCTGATCCCCACGGCGGAGAACATCGCCGTCGTCTGCTGGCGCGTGCTGGAGCCGGCCGTGAAACCTGCCCGTCTCGCCCGCATCCGGTTATGGGAGACGGAGCGTAACTACGTCGACTACGACGGGACCTGACCATGGAGCACAGCTTGCACGACGCGCAAACGGAGCCCACAGCGACACGAATCCCCTTCGAAACGCTCGTGCGCGAGATGCTCGAGCAAATCGGGGAGGACCCCACGCGCGAGGGCCTGCAGCGGACCCCGGCCCGGGTCGAGGCGTCGCTCAAGTGGCTGACGCGTGGCTACCAGATGGCGGTCGAGGACGTCATGGGGGACGCCATCTTCCACGAGAAGCACGAGAGCATGATCTGTGTGCGCGACATCGAGATCTATTCCCTGTGCGAGCACCACCTCCTGCCGTTCTACGGGAAGGCGCACGTGGCGTACCTGCCGGACGGCCGCATCGTGGGGCTCTCGAAGATTCCGCGGGTGGTCGAGGTCTTCGCCCGGCGGCTGCAGGTGCAGGAGCGGCTCACCGACCAGATCGCCGACGCGCTCGGCGCTGTGCTCAAGCCGCTGGGCGTCGGCGTGGTCATCGAGGCCTACCACCTCTGCATGATGATGCGCGGGGTGGAGAAGCAGAACTCGAAGACCGTCACGAGCGCGCTGCGCGGCGCCTTCCGTGACGACGCCAAGACCCGCGACGAGTTCCTGCGGCTGGTGCACGGCGGCAACGGGCTGCCGTGACCGCGCCGCCCCTCGTCGGGAAGCTGGGGCTCGTCACAGGCGCCTCCCGGGGCATCGGCCTTGCCGTAGCGGACGAGCTGCGCGCCGCGGGCGCACACGTGGTGCGCCTGGCGCGCAGTCTGAGCGACGCCTCCGGTGACCGGCTCACCGATATTCGCTGCGACGTCACGCGCGCCGAGGATGTGGAGGGCGCGGTCGGACGCCTCGTTGGCGAGCTGGGCGTCCCCGACATCGTGGTGAACAATGCCGGGGTCTTCCTTATCAAGCCGCTGCAGGACACGAGCCCGGCCGATTTTACGACGACGCTCGCCACGAATCTCACCGCGCCGTTCCTGATCGCCCGCGTGCTCGTGCCCCCCATGGTGAAGCGCGGCAGCGGCCATCTCGTCACGATCGGCTCGATCTCCGACTACATCGGCTTTCCGGGGTCCACCGCGTATGCCGCGAGCAAGTTCGGGCTGCGCGGGATGCACGAGGTGATCCGCGCCGAGACGGCGAAGACGGGCGTGCGCACCACGCTCATCTCCCCTGGGCCGGTGGACTCGGGGCTTTGGGACGACGTGAACCCTGACGAGAAACCGGGGTTCACGAAGCGCAAGGACATGATGCGCGTGGAAGACGTGGCCGAGGCGGTGCTGTTCGCCGTTACCCGCCCGGCGCGCGTCGCCATCACGGAGATTCGCTTGCTGCCCACCATCTACTCCCCGCGCGGATGACGGGCCTCCTCCTACTGCTGGCCCTCCAAGTCCCTCCGCTGCCCGACTCGAGCGGCTGGGGGGTTCACGTTCTGGCGATCGCCCGCGCACCCGACAGCGCGATCTGGGTGGGCACCTATGGCCAGGGGATCTTCGTGTTACGGCGGGGACTGGGGACTAGGGCCTGGGAGCGCATTCGCTCCTCGCCCGACACCTCGAAACACTCGATCTCGTGGGATTTCGTGCATGCGTTCGGGTTCGGACCGCGTGGGCAGGTTTGGTACGGCACGGTGGGGAACGGGTGGGGCGTGTCGACCGACGGAGGGAAGACCTGGAGGAATTGGGAGTTCCGGCAGCTCGGCCCCGAGTGGCAGTACGTAGCCCCCAATGGGATCGTGACGCGCGGAGACACAACGTACATCGCGACCGCGGACGGCATCAAGCTGACGTGGGATGACGGGGCGACGTGGCGCGTGATCACGGATTCGATCGGCGCGACGACGGCCAAGGATTCGGTGTGGGGGCAGATTCGAAACCAATACGTCCTTGCAATGGATGCGGACGAGGGTCTCTGGATACGAGACCTGCGGGGTAGGGAGGACTCTAGAGACGGCGGCCGTCACTGGCGCTGGACGTCCTCGTCCGCCGGGGATACCAATGAGCTGCGGCTGCCGCCGCGGAGCTTCCAAATACCAGACACGCCTTTTCCGCCTGCAAGATCTGCAGAGCCCACCCGACACACGTGGTTCCGCCGCCCCATCGCGCTCACCGACCAGCCCTACATCGACCAGACGTACCGCTTCGGCTCGACGATGGGCGGCAACTTCCAGCCCCATCAGGGCGTCGAGTTCAACAACGCCGACGGCACACCGGTCCATGCGATCGGCGACGGCGTCGTGGTGCATGCGGGACCGGCGGAGCAGGGGGCCCTCACCGTGGCCATCAAGCACGACCGGCAACTGGCAACCGGCAACCGGCAACGCCTGTTTCTCCATTCCGTCTACTACCACAACTCTCGGCTCCTTGTGCAGACCGGGCAGCACGTCAGGGCCGGCGACGTCATTGCGCTCGTCGGCAACACCGGCCGGGCCACGAACGACCACCTGCACCTGGAGGTGCACGCCTCCCCGTTCGACTCCACTCGCCTCGTCGTGGACCCCGCGGTGCGCTACCCGCCCTACAACACGAACCCCGAGCTGTGGATCGACCCGCTGCCCGGCACCGGGATCGTGTCGGGACAGGTATGGGATTCGGCCGGTAAGGCCCTACCGCAGGCGCGGATCTACGGGCTCGTGAAGGCCCAGCCCCAGGAGACGCCCTTCTCGTTCATCGAGACCTACGGCCCACGCAATCATCCGGACCCGGTCTATCAGGAGCACTTCGCGATCTCCGACGTCCCACCGGGAGAGTATGTTTTGGGCGTCGCGATCGACGGGAAGCGCGTGTTCCGGCGAGTGAGGGTTGAACCTGGCAAAGTAACGTGGGCGGAATTCAGGCCGTGACCAGCATTCCCACGCACCGCGCACTGCGCACCGCGCATAGTTTGTAGTGCACATCGAACTGACGGAGATGCTGCGCTGTCCCGAGGCGCACCGTGAGGACGTGATGGTGCTGTCCACGGGGGAAATGCACGGCCGGATGGTGCGGTTCGGCATCATCGGGTGTCCGGTGTGCCGCAAAGAGTATCCGATCGCGAATGGGATCGTGGACTTTACGGGACGGGGGACAGGGGAGGAGGGACCCGCGGAACCAAAGCCGACCCGTCTCACGTCCCCCGTCTCCTCTCCCGCCGATCTCCAGGCGCTGCTCGAGTTATCCGGTCCCGGCGGCTTCGTCGCGCTGCTGGGCGCGGCCACGCGTCACGCCGTCGGCCTCGCCGGTCTCATGGCGGGGATCCACTTCATCGGGGTCAACGCGCCGCCCGACCTGGAGGAGCTGCCGGTGTTGTCGTTGGTCCGCGCCACTCGGGGGATTCCGCTGCGCCAGTCGATCGCCCGCGGCATCGTCGTGGGCGCCGACCTCGCCACGTCGCCGTGGCTGGTCGAAGCGCATCGGGTCTTGCTCCGCGGCCGGCGCTTCGTGGTCGAGCACGACCGTCCGGAGTTGCCGATCGGGCTCGAGCAGCTCGCGTCGGCGGCGGGGCTGTGGGTCGGGGAAAAGCAGTAGCTACACGCGGAACGCCAGGAAGCCGAGTCCGGCGAGTCCCAGGAACGCGTACCACGCGCGGGCCGGGATGTAGGCCTGGAGCGGGCGGAGGCGCGCAAGGGACAGCGCCAGGGCACTCGTCGCGAACGCCGTGGCGATCACCCAGTGCTGGAACAGCTCGGCCTCCATCGCGGCCATGTCCGGGGAGTGCCCCGCGTGGACGTGGGTGGGGCGGTGGACCGAGAAAATCACCGCGAGCCCCATGAGGGCGGCGGGCGCGAGCCATTGCAGGTAGCGGGCCGCGGGCGGCGGGACGGGCCGCCGGATCCACCACTCGGCGAGCGCGGGCGCGGCGATGCAGAGGCCGGCGAGCTTGTGCTGCAACACGTGGGGCTCGCGCAGGTCGCGCCACCAGGTTTCGGGCCAATCGAGCGCGAGCAGCAGGCGCACCGGCGCGAGCCACGGATCCTGGTCGCGGACGTGCTGCACGTGCGGCGTGGCGGCGTCGGCCGGCAGGACCGTGATGTAGGCGAGGAACACCGCCAGGGCCAGCCAGACGTGCCGCCACCACGGCGGCGCTCCACGGCGGTCGACGAGGAAGGCGCCAATGGCCGCCAGGGTGATCAGCGTGACCCCGATGTAGCTGTGGACCGCTTCGTCGTAGCTGACCGTCATCATCCTTCGATCGCTGCGGCGATGGCGTCGTCGGCGGCGTACGCGCGGTCGATCACGTCCTTGTACCGCTTCTCGACCACGCGGCGCTTCACTTTGAGCGTGGGCGTCAGCTCGCCCGCCTCGATGGTGAAGTCCTGCTCGAGCAGGATCACCTTCTTCGGCATCTCATACTTCGCCAGCTCGCGCAGGGACCCCATGACCTCGCGCTCGACTTTGGCGTGCACGTCCGGGAGCGCGATCAGTTCCGCGCGCGAGCCGTAGCTCAAGTTCCGCTCCTTGGTCCAGCGTTCCAGGTTGTCGTAGTTCGGGACCACGAGGACGATCGGGAACTTGCGGCGGTCGCCATACAGGACGGCGTTGGCGACGAATTTGTTGCGCTTCACCATCGCCTCGATGGGCTGCGGCGCGATGTACTTGCCGCCCGCCGTCTTGATCAACTCCTTCTTGCGGTCGGTGATTTTCAGATACCCGTCCGAGTCGATCTCGCCGATGTCCCCCGTGTGCAGCCAGCCCTCGGCGTCCACCGTCTCACGCGTCGCCTCCGGGAGCTTGTAATAGCCCTTCATGATGTTCGGCCCGCGGGCGAAGATCTCGCCGTCGGTCGCGAAGCGCAACTCCACGCCGGGGATCGCCTTCCCCACGGTGCCGAGCTTGATCCGCTCGAGCGGGTTGAGCGTGAGCACCGGCGACGATTCGGTGAGCCCGTAGCCCTCGATGATCGGCAGCCCGGCCGAGTAGAAGAACTTGGCGATGTCGGCGGAGAGCGGCGCCGCCCCGGAGACGAAGAACCGGATGCGGCCGCCGGTCCGCGCCCGCAGCTTCGAGAACACCAGCTTGTCGGCGATTTTCTTCTTGAACGCGAGCCCGCCGGGGACCGGCAGCCCCGCGAGGGTGTGCGTCGCCCAATTCTCGCCGGCGCGCTTCGCCCAGAAAAAGATCGCCCGCTTGACCGCGCTGCCCGAGAGCGCGTTCTCGAGCACCCGCGCGTACACCTTCTCGTACAGGCGCGGCACCGACAGCACGACGGTCGGCTTCACCTCCTGGAGATTCGCCGCCACGGTGTCGAACGATTCGGCGTAGTTGATGATCACGCCCGCCTGGAACAGCGTGTAGTCCACCATCCGCTCGTAGCTGTGCGAGAGCGGCAACATCGACAGACACTCATCTCCGGGTCCGATCGGGATGATCTGCAGCACCGCCTGCACGTTGGACCAGATGTTGTGGTGCGACAGCATGACGCCCTTCGGGTCCCCCGTCGTTCCCGACGTGTAGATCAGCGTGGCGAGGTCGTCGGGCTGCACCGCCAGAGCCTCCCGCTTCCAGTCGGGATGCGTGCCGGCCGCCGCCCGGCCCTTCGCTTCCACCTCGGCCAGGGTGAGGACGCCGGCGCGTTTCGCCGCCGCGTCGAACGCGATCACGTGCCGCAGTCCCGGCAGCCCGCCCTTCACTTCGAGCACCTTCGCCACCTGCTCCGCGGTCGAGCAGAAGACCGCCACCGACTCGGAGTCGCGCAGGATGTATTCGGTCTGCTTCGCGGTGAGCGTGGGGTAGATCGGGACGTCGGCGGCGCGCGAGGCCAGGCACGCAAAGTCGGTGAGCGCCCACTCGGGCCGGTTCTCCGACACGAGCCCCACCTTGTCCCCGGGCTGCACGCCCAGCTCCCTCAGACCGATCGACAGCGCCTGCACGCGTTCGGCAGCCTCGCGGTGCGTGACGGTGACCCACGCGCCGGCGACCTTCGAGCGGAACGCGGCCGCGAGGCCGGCGTGCCGGTCCACCGCGGTAACGAAGAGTTGATTGAGCGTTCCCTTGTTCATGGGCGGAACTCCACGACGAATTTCACCGGACCCGGGACGGCGGTACCATTGGGGCGCCGCGCGGCGGCGGTGACCACGACCGAATCAGGACGAGGTCCCGCCACGAGCCGCAGCCGCGCGGCGGCGATCCCGCCCACGTCGGTTTGGAGGGTGTCCCGGGGGACAAATGTGACCGTGGTGGCGGCTGCCGGATAGATGGCCGCTGCGAAGACGACCGGGCGGCTGGCCGCCCCACTCGTCCCCGCCCATGCCTTCACCGCCAGAGAATCGGAGAGCGAGTCCGGCGCCGACACGGTGACCGTGTCCCGGATTGGCCCCGCTGCGCCAGTCGAGTCGAGCCGCACCAAGACGAAGACGTTCTGCGGGTTCGACCGCAAGCCCCCGACCCGCGCTTGCAGCCGGCCGGTGCCGATGCCTTGGGCGTACGCGACGCCGGTCGTGCTGTCCACCACGATGATGAGTGTGGGGTCGAGGGACGCCCAGACGATCGCCGCCGCCACCGAGTCGCCGCGCCCGTTCAGGGCGCGGCCGCGCGGCCGCAGCGTGTCGGTGACCTCGACGCGGCCGCTGTCGGGCAGGACGATCTCGAGCGCGATGATCTGATTGAGATCCGTGCCGACCTTGCACGCGAGGGCCGCGGCGAGGGCGAGCAACACGATGCCCGCACCGTGCTGCGCCGTCAGGGCCCCTCCGGCGTGGGCGACGCGGGCCCCGGGACCAGCCCCGCCCCAAGGTCGCGCAACGCCTGGTTGGCGTGCGCGACCCATTTCTGTGCGTCGGGTCCTTTGGGGGGATGGGCGAGAAACGCTTTGAGGTGCTGGGCCGCGCCGTCGGGGTCGCCGCGCTTCAGCAGGAGAAAGGCAAGCCCGTAGTGCGCACCGGCGAGTCCGGTGTCGAGCTCGAGCGCGCGGCGGTAATGGCGGATCGCCTCGTCGTAGCGCCGCGTCTTTGTGAACGCGATCGCCATGTTCTGCAAGATTCGCGCGTCGTTGGGGTGATCGCGCAACGCCAGACGGTACGACGTGAGCGCTGCGTCGTAATCCCCCTGCCGTTCGAGCGCGAGCGCCTCGTTCAGGTAATCGAGGCGCTGGAGGCCGAGGTCGTCCGCGGACGAGCCGCCGAAGAGGCGGCGCCAGAAACCCATGGGCCGAAAATAGCTTGCGGCCTCGGACGTTCGCAATGTAGCTTCCCGCACCATGTCCTCCGTGCCGCCCAAACCCAGCTTCGGTGCCCGCACCGGCCGCAAGACGCCGCGCGGGGTTCTCGAAGTCGACTGGCCGTTCTTCGGCGAGCTGTGTCGGGCGCTGGCGCTCAAGATCTTCCGGGAGTACGACCCCGAGGTGGTGATCGGCATCGCCAAAGCGGGAGTCATCCCCGGCGCGGTGGTGGCAAGCATCCTGCAGCGGGACTTCGCGTCGATCGCAATCACCCGCAACGCCCCGGGCGCCATGCCGGCGGTCATTGCGGGACCGCCGCGCCTCGTGACGGGCAAGCGCGTGCTGATCGTCGACGAGACCTGCGAGTCGGGGAGCACGATGAAGCTCGCGCTCGCGGCGGTCCGCGAGCTGAAACCCGCCGCGGTGAAGACCGCCGTGTCGTTCAAGACGGGCAGTTACAAGCCCGATTTCTACGCGCTCGAGAACGAGAACTTCATCATCCTCCCTTGGGACCGTGAGGTCATCATCGGGGGCGAGATCGTCGTGCGGCCCGATTACGCCGAGAAGCTGAGAGACCTCGGGCTTTGAAGGATCGCCTGGCGGCCGCGCTCAAGGCCTCCCGCGCCGACTACACCGAAATCCGCGTCGAACGCACCTGGAGCTCCGCCGTGACCTTCCGGGGGCGGCGGCTCGAGACCGCCACCGTGAGTGAGGACGAGGGCGGCTTCGTACGCGCCCTGAACCGCGGCTGCGGCTGGGGCATCGCGTCGTTCACCTCGCTCGACGCGCTGCCGGTGATGATCGCGCGGGCGGACGAGCTGTCGCGCGCCGTGCGGCTCGATCGGCCGATCCGCCTGGCCGAGACGGCGCCCCACCTGGCCGACGCGACGCTCGACCTGGACGGCGACGTGCGCGGCATTCCGCTCGCCGAGAAAAAACGCCTGCTCGAAGCGTACAACGGCGCTATGCTCGCGGTCTCGAACGCGGTGGTGGACACCCAGGCGAGCTACCGCGACGAGGTGAGCGAGGTGTGGTACGTCAATTCCGAGGGGACGGTCCTGTCCCAGTTGCGTCCCGACGTGACGCTCTCGGGCACCGCGATCGCGCGCCGCAATGGGACGCTCGAGAAGGGTCTCGAGTCGATCGGGCTGCGCAAGGGGTGGCACAGCGTGCACGGGCTCGAGGACCGGTTCCGTATCGTCGCACAGCGCGCCGTGGACCTGCTCGACGCGCCGCGCGTGAAGGGGGCGGCGTATCCCGTGATCCTCGACAACGAGCTCGCGGGGGTGTTCGTCCACGAGGCCTTCGGCCACCTGTCCGAGGCGGACTTCGTCTACGAGAACCCGCAGGCCCGCGAGATGATGACGCTGGGCCGCCGCTTCGGCAAACCCGTCCTCAACGTAGGCGACAACGGGGCTGCGCCCGGGCTGCGCGGCACGCTCCCCTTCGATGACGAAGGCACGCCCACCCAGGACACGCCATTGATCAGGGATGGCATCCTCGTGGGGCGGCTGCACTCCCGCGAGACCGCCGCCGCCATGGGCGAGCGGCCCACCGGCAACGCCCGCGCCATCTCCTTTCGCCACGCGCCCATCGTGCGCATGACCAACACCTACATCGCGCCGGGGCCCCCCCCCGGGGGCACCTTCGAAGATCTGATCAAGGACGTGAAACTTGGCGTCTACGCGTGCGGGGCGTTCGGCGGGCAGACGATGCTCGAAAACTTCTCCTTCACCGCCGCCTGGGGCCACATGATCCGCGACGGCCACGTGGCCGAGCTCGTGAAGGACGTGGTGCTGGCGGGAAACCTGTTCCAAACGCTCGATCGGATCGACCACATCGCCCGAGACTTCACCTGGAACCAGATGGGTGGCGGGTGCGGGAAGGGGGGGCAGTTTCCGCTCGCCGTTACGGAGGGCGCGCCGCACGTCCGCATCGAACAAGCGCTCGTCGGAGGGGACGTGTGATCGACGAGCTCCTCGACGCCGCCAAGTGCGCCGACGCGCTATGGCGGCGGGAAGAACGGACGTCGGTCGCGTTCGAGGCGGGCCGTCTCAAGACCGCGGGGGTTACCGAGGAAGCAGGGGTCAACCTCCGCGTCGTGGCCGGCGGACGCATGGGCGTCGCCGGAACGACCGCCGCCACGCCCGATCTCGAGGAGCTCGTCGCCCGCGCCCGCGCGTCGGCTGAGCTGGGGGAGCAGCTCGACCTTGGCTTTCCACCCACGTCCCCACTCCCCCACGTCCCCACGTTCTTCGACCGTGCGGCCAATGCGTCGCTCGACCAGCTGATCGCGCTGGGCCGGGGCCTCGTCGAGCGGCTCGCCCGCGCGGGGTGCCAGGTCAACGTCGCGATCGAGCGCGAAGTGGGAGAGACCGCGGTGGGCAACACGGCGGGCGGGCGGGGCCGGTACCGCGCGACCGCGGTGGCGGTCACGGCGGAAGTGATTCGCATAGCCGCCGACGACGTGTTGATGATCTACGACCAGTATCTCGGCGCCGACCTCCCGGGCGACGTCGACCTTGATGTCCTGGTGCGCTCGATCGAGACGCGGCTCGGGCCGGCGCTCACGGTCGTGCCCCCGCCCGATGGCACGCTGCCCGTCGTCTTTACCCCCGCCGGCCTCGCGGCCCTGCTGCTGCCCCTCGAGCAGGCGCTCTCCGGGAAGACGGTCCTGCAGGGCAGCTCGCCGCTCGCCGGGAGGATCGGGGAGCAGGTGTTTGACTCGCGTCTCTCCATCACCGACGATCCCCTGGCACCGGGACGCCCCTCGTCCCGTCCGCTGGACGACGAATGCGTGGCGTCCCGCACGACGCATCTCGTGCAACATGGCGTCGTGCACGGGTTCATCTACGATCTCGAGACTGCGGCGCGCGCGCAGGCGCGCAGCACGGGCCATGGCCGACGCGGGATCTTCGGCAAGCCGCGCGTCGCGTATACGAACCTGATTGTGGGCGAGGCAGACGATGGTGTAGGGGCGCAGCATGCTGCGCCCCTACTGGGTGGTGGCCTCCTTGCCGATATAAAGGATGGATTGATCGTCGACGACCTGATCGGTGTGGGGCAGGGGAACGTCATTAGCGGAGGGTTCAGCCACCCGGTGGGACTCGCCTACCGGGTGGTGCGTGGGGAGGTCACCGGCCGCGTGAAGGACGCCGCGGTGGCGGGCAACGCCTACGAGCTGCTAAAACAGATCGGCGGATTCGGAGCGGACGGGCGCTGGCTCGGCGCGCGCTGGTCGCCGTCGCTGCGGCTGAACGGAGTCAGCGTGGCGCGCCGCTGAGCGCCTCGTCGTACGTGCGCCCCGCGGTCATCGCCTCGTACACCTGCTGCAGCACCTCCGGCGTCGCCGACAGGAACCGGCAGCGCGCGTCGCCGCGGCTGCGGCATTCGACCTCCATCACCGACACGGACTCGTCGGACAGCCGTCCCAGGAAGTCCGCGAGCATCCCCGCCGAGAAGAAGCACATCGGTGTCTCCGCGCTGCCCGGCTCGGCCTCGGCCCAATCGGTCGAGTCCACCCCCAACGCTCCCGTCCCCACCGGCGTCATCGTCAGCGTGCCCCACCCGGCCTGAGCGAAGAAGTCCGACAGCACCTCGGCCAGCTGGTCGGCGTCAAGGTCCTCGGGCCGGTCGACGCCCACGCGCGCCGGCAGCCATGCCGCGAAGGCGCGATAGGTCGCTTCGCCCGCGGCGTAGCCCGCTTCCTGAAGGATGGCGATCGTGTGCTCGGGAGCGCGGCTCGTGAGGCTGGCGTGGAGCTGCCGCAGCGCGCCGCAGCCGATGGCCAGGCCGTCGCCGACGGCGGCTGGGGTGGGGCGGGTCATATGGGACGCCAACTTAGGGGTTCGGGCGCGCGCGGCGCAAGAGTTCCGTTTCGTCGATCAGCGGCACGCCGAGCGCCGTCGCCTTTTCGAGCTTCGATCCGGGGTCGGCGCCGACGACGAGGGCGGTCGTCTGCTTCGACAAGCTATCGGTCACGTGCCCGCCGGCGGCCTCGATGATCTCCGCCGCTTTCTGGCGGGAGAGCGACGGGAGGGTCCCGGTGATGACGTAGGTGTGGCCGGCGAGCGGTCCGCCCGCCGTGGCGGCGACGGGCTCGGTCATCGTGAGACCAAGCTCCTTCAGTCGCTCAATGAGCTTGCGGTTCCGGGGGTCGCGGAAGAACCCCGCGACGGCCGCGGCGATCGCCGGGCCCACGCCCCGAATCGCAGCGATCTCCTCCTCCTTGGCCTTTTGCAGCCCGTCCATGGTCCCGAAATGCCGGGCCAGAAGCCTCGCCCCCTGAGCGCCCACATGCCGGATGCCGAGGGCAAACAGCAAGGTGGAGAGCGGCTGTCGTTTGGAGGCCTCGATCGCCTTGAGCAACTGTTCTGCGGACTTCTCGGCGAATCCGTCCAGAGCGAGCAACTGCAAGAGATCGAGCTTTTTTCGGTCATAGAGATCCGCCACATCGTGGATCAGCTTGGCCTCGAGCAGGGCTCGCACGGTCTCGTAGCCGAGGCCGCGGATGTCCATGGCGTTCCGGGCGGCGAAGTGCACGATCCCCTCGAGGATCCGCCCCGGGCAGGAGACGTTGGGACAATAGATCGCCACCTCGTCCGGTGGTCGCTCCACGGCGGAGCCACACACGGGGCATTTGTCGGGCGGCTCGTACGGCCGCTTGCGGCGCACGCCTGGCTTGATCACCGGACCCAGCACCTGGGGGATCACTTCGCCGGCCCGCGTCACCTCCACGAGATCCCCCTCCCGGATGTCCTTGGCCTTGATCAGCTCGAAATTGTGGAGCGAGGCGGTGGAGACCGTGACGCCGCCGATCTCCACCGGCTCGAGCACGGCGTACGGATTCAGGGCGCCCGTGCGACCCACGTTGATGCGGATCTCGCGGAGCTTCGTGACTCGGACCTCGGGGGCGAACTTGCGGGCGATTGCCCACCGCGGCTCGCGTTGGCCGCCGCGCGTACCGAGCTCGGCGTACAGCGCGAGCTTGTTCACCTTGACGACGACGCCGTCCGCGCCATAGTCGAGCGTCGGGAGCAGCGCCTCGAGCTTCGCGATGGCGGGGTGGGCGGCGGCGAGGTCCGGCACGAGGGTGTGGTGCGGCTCGACGGGGAACCCCCATGCGCTCAGTTGCTGCAGCAGTCCGTCTTGGGCATCGACCGGCAGTTTCTGACCCGGGGCCTCGACGTGGAAGCAGAAGACCCGCAGGCCGCGGGACCGGACGATCTTGGGGTCGAGCTGACGGAGCGCGCCGGCGGCGGCGTTGCGCGGGTTGGCGAACGCCGGCTCCCCGGCTTTCTCCCGCTCACGGTTGACGCGTGCGAACTGCGTCTTCGAGAGGTACACCTCGCCCCGCACTTCCATCTTCTTGGGCCACGCCTTCCCCTGGAGTCGCAGCGGGAGGTCGAGCACGGTCCGGAGGTTCGGGGTCACGTCCTCTCCCACGAGGCCATTCCCCCGGGTCGCCCCCGTGACCAAGACGCCGGCTTCGTAGGTGAGGCTCACCGCCGCGCCGTCGATCTTCACCTCCAGGTTGTAGCCTGCCGTCTTGACCTCGGGAACGACGCGCGCGTTCCGTTCTTCCCACTCCGCCAGCTCCGCTTCGGAAAAGGCGTTGGCGAGGGACAGCATCGGGACGAGATGGCGGTGCTTCTTGAAGCCGTCGGCGGGCTCGGCGCCGACGCGCTGGGTGGGGGAGTCGGGGGTGCGCAGCTCCGGGTGTTCCGCCTCGAGCGCCTGGAGCTCGCGGAACAGCCGGTCGTACTCGGCGTCCGACATCTCCGGCTTGGCGAGGACGTAGTAGGCGTGGTTCGCCCGCTCGAGGATCCGCCGCAGCTCGGCGGCCCGTGCCGCCGCGCGGGTCACCGCCCCTTGGCTTCTTCCTGGATGACGGCCATCGCCACCCCCACCAGACGATCGAGCTCGTCGGCGCTGGCGCGCGGGAGCAGCCCCTCGCCCCAGGCGCCTTCCCGCTGGCCGAAGGTGTCGAGCAGGCGGCGCAGGAAGGCGAGCAGGGCCACCCGCTCGAGCTCCATGCGCCGGAGCTGGTCGCCCGTCTCCTGCTGGCGCTGGGCGAGCCGCTCGTAGCGGTGCGCGTTGCGCAGGGCCTGCGCGGTGAGCGCGCCGATCACCTGCACGAAGCGCACGTCCGCGTCGGAGAACGTGGGGCCGTCCCGGAAGGTGCGGAGGAAGATCGCGCCGATGGCGACCGACCGCCACGTGATGGGCACCACCGTGATGGACTTCACGCGGCGGCTGATCATCTCATCCTTCACGTGCTTGAGGCTCGGGTCGGTGGCGGCATCGGGGATGAAGACCGTTTCGCCGCTCTGCATCGCGCGTTTCAGCTCCGGATAGCGCTCGAGGTCCACGACGTAGTTGCGGATCGTGGGATCTTCGTACGACGCCACCAACCGCACCGATTTGCCGCCCTTTTCGCCGAGGAAGATCGAGCAGCGGTCGAGTCCGAACGCCTCGCCCAGCTTGCGCGCGATGGCCTGCAGGATGTCGATGAAGTGCAGCGACCCCGACACTTCTTTGAGGATTTCGATGACGGCGAGGAGGTGCTTGCGTTCGTGCTCGAGCTCGGCGATCCGCGCGGCGAGCCGCTCCGCTTCCGCGATCGTGAGGGCCGAGGAGATGGTCATGGAACGTGATAGTTTCGCTCGGGAACGTGAGGCTCGTCAAGTTGCCGCGGCGCGCGCGGCGCGATAGCTTCGGTGCCCATGCGCGCGCTCGCGCTCGTCCTCGTCGTCGCGGCCTTCGCCCGCTCGCCGCTGCCCGCGCAGACGCCGCCGCCGCCGCCGCCGCCGATCGGCGAATACGCACCGGTGCCCCAGCTGCCCGGCATGGGCCGCGCGACCGACACCGCGGCGGTGGGCGCGCGGCGCCGCGCGCTCGCGCGCGCGATGGGGCGCGGCGTCGTCCTGGTCCCCGCGGCCCACGAGCGCGACTTGGAAGGGGATTACGTCCAGGACAACGACTTTCGGCAGTCGAATACCTTCTTCTATCTGACTGAGCTCGAGACCGCGGACGCGTGGCTGCTGCTGACCATCGCGGCGCCCGAGAGCGTCGAGACCGTGGTGTTCCTGCCGGCGCGCGACCCCGCCGCCGAGCGCTGGACCGGCCTCCGGCTCGGCGCCGACAGCGACGCGGCCCGTCTCTCGGGAATCGGCCGGGTCCTCCCGCTCGATTCGCTCGACGCCGTCACGGCTGCCGCGCTGCGGCGCGTGCGCGGGCCGATGTACGTGCCGCTCGACCACACGACCCGCAGCGAGGATCGCATCGCGGGGCTCGTCTTTCCCGAGGGACGCCCGCGCGACGTGCGCAACGTTCGCCCCCTGGTGGATTCGCTCCGCATGGTGAAGGACGCCGACGAGGTGGCGCGTCTGCGCCGCGCCATCGACATCACCGTCGCGGGCCACCTCGCGGCGGCGCGCGCCGTGCGCCCGGGGATGTGGGAGTACCAGCTCGAGTCGGTGTTGGAGGGCGCCTTTCGCTGGAACGGGGCCGACCGGGTCGGCTTCCCGTCCATCGTCGGCAGCGGCCCCAACGGTACCACGCTCCACTACGACGTGAACCGGCGGCAGATGCGGGACGGCGAGCTGGTGGTTGTGGACATCGGCGCCGAGTGGGGCCAGTACAGCGCCGATGTCACGCGCACCCTTCCGGTGGGCGGCAAGTTCTCGCCCCGCCAGCAGGCGATCTACGACCTGGTCCTCGCGACCCAGCGCGTCGCCTTCGACTCCACGCGACCGGGTGTCACGATCGGGGATCTCAATCGGATCGCCCGAACGTATATGCGAGAGCACTCGGGCACCTTGTGCGGTGACAAGACGTGCGACGAATACTTCATCCACGGCTTGTCGCACCACCTCGGGATGGACGTCCACGACGTGAACGTCGCGGGACGGGCGCGCCTGGAGCCCGGGATGGTGATCACGATCGAGCCGGGGATTTACCTCCCCGATGAGCATCTGGGGGTGCGGATCGAGGACGACGTCCTCGTCACCGGCACGGGGGCCGTGTGGCTGTCGGACGGCGCGCCGCGGGACCCCGCCGCGATCGAGCGGCTGATACGACGGCGCTAGCTAGGAGCGGTCCTTCTCGTTTTTGATGTCCTCGAGCAGGGCCGCGGCGTCTTCCTTGTACTGGGCGTCGAGCACGTCGCGGATCGGCAGCGTGGGGATGACGGCGAGCTGCTCCCGGGCCTTGGTATATCGCTCGAGGTCGGCGTAGACCTCCGCCAGCTCGAGGCGATGATAGATGTGCTGCGGGTTGAGCGCGACCGCCTGTTCGAGGTTCTTTACGGCGTCGTCCCAACTGGCGACGCTCATGAAGCCGCCGCCGAACAGCGCCTTGGCGAAGAAGCGCTGAATGCCCGAGAGGCGCTTCACTTCGGCGTGCCAGGCGCCGAGGACATGGTGGGCGCCGTCATGGGTCGCGTCGATCGCGATCGCCCGCGTGGCCTCGTCGAAGATCAGCTTGGCGTAGCGGACGCGCTCCTTGCTGCCCTTGGTGCGCGACAGGCGCCCAAGCACCATGGCGAGGGCGTAGTGCCCGTCGGCGCCGAGCGAGTCGGCCCGGATCGCCCGCTCGGCGTAGCCCCGGCCGACGGTGTACAGGCTGTCGCGGCGCTTCTTGAGGGAGTCGGCGTTGCCCTCGATCTGCTTGGCGATGTCGGCGATCGCCCGGGCGGCTTTCCAGTTGGCCTCGTAGCTCGTGGAATCGAGGGCCAGGGCCGCCTGGAAGTGCCGCAGCGCTACCTCGGGTTGCAGTGCGGTGGTGGCGCTATCGCCCAGCGCGACGTGGTGTGCGGCCGTCTGGGCGGCGAGCGGGCGGGAGCAGGGCGCGGCCGCCAGGACGAGCGCCACGAGCGGGGCGAGGGGACGCATGCACAACTCCCGGTTGGAGGTGGGGGCTGAATGATCATTGTACCCCTGATTGAGCGCAAGCGCGACGGCGGGACACTCAGCCCGGAGGAGTGGTCGGCGATCGTGGCGGAGTTCACCGCCGGTCGCATCCCCGACTACCAGATCGCGGCGCTCCTGATGGCCGCGTACCTGCGGGGCCTGGAGCGCACCGAGCTCGCCGCCCTCACCGACGCGATGCTCGCGTCCGGCGAGCGCCTCACGTTCGACGGCTGGGCCACCCCGCGCATCGACAAACACTCGACCGGCGGCGTGGGCGACAAGGTCTCGCTCGTGCTCGGTCCGCTGGTCGCCGCCTGCGGCGTCGCCGTGCCGATGATGTCGGGGCGCGGCCTCGGCCACACCGGCGGCACCCTCGACAAGCTCGAAGCGATTCCCGGGTTCCGCACCAATCTCTCACTCGCCGAGGCGAAGGCCCAGGTCCAGAAGATCGGCTGTGTCTTGATCGGCCAGACCGCCGAGATCGCCCCCGCCGACCGGCGTTTATACGCGCTCCGCGACGTGACCGCCACCGTCGAGTCGATCCCACTCATCGCCGCGAGCATCATGTCCAAGAAGCTGGCGGAGGGGCTCAACGGACTGGTGCTCGACGTGAAGCGTGGCAGCGGCGCGTTTCTCCCGAAGCTCGAGCAAGGCCTCGAGCTGGCGCGCACGATGATCGCGTTGGGAGAGGACCGCGGCTGCCCGACCGTCGCCCTGCTCACCGCGATGGACCGCCCCCTCGGCCGCGCCTGCGGCAACGTGCTCGAGACCGAGGAAGCGATCCTCGCCCTGCGCGGCGAAGGGCCCACCGACCTGCTGGAGGTCACCTACGCCCTCGGGGTGGAGATGCTCCTCGCGGCGGGCGTCGAAACCAACACGAAGAAGGCTCGCAAGAAGCTCGAGACCGCCATCGACTCGGGGCTCGCGGCGGAGAAATTCGAGCAGATCATCGAAGCGCAGGGCGGCAATCCGAAGGCGGTCGAAGACCCGGCGGTCCTGCCGCAAGCGCTCGCGGTGGAGGTCTATGCCGCGCCGCGCACCGGCGTCGTGCAGCGGGTCGAGCCCCGCACCATCGGCCGCGCCGTCATCGCGCTGGGAGGCGGGCGACGCACGGTGGACGACACGATCGATCCCACCGTCGGGTTCGTGATCACGGTGAAACCTGGGGACAAGGTGCTGCAGGGCGAGCCGATCGCGTCGGTGTTCGCGAAGGACGCCGACGGCGTGCGCACGGGGTTCGAGGCTCTTGCCGCGGCGATCGCGATCGGGGACAAGCTGGGGGAGAAACCGCTGCCGCTCGTGTCGCACCGGGTGACGCGGGCGGGCGTCGAGGACCTCAGCCCGCCACCCGGTCCAGCATCTCGCGCAGCTCCTCGAGGTTGAATGGCTTGCGCAGCACCGGGCGGTCGGCGCGCTGCAGGCGGTCCCTCGTGTGCGCCGAGATGGAGTCCCCGGTCGTGAACACGACGTGCCGCTCCCGGCCGCGCCCTTCCGACAGCAGCTCCGCGAACACGTCGAATCCGGTGTGCGCCTCGTCGAGGTGCACGTCGAGCAGCACCGCGTCGTAACGTCCCGCCGGATCGTGCAGGGACGCGAGGGCGTCCTGGAAGCCGGTCACGGTACGCACGTGGTGTCCCAGGCGCTCCGCCATCAGCGCCATGCCGCGGCGCACGCTCGCCTCGTCGTCCACGATCAGCACCGAGAGGCTTCGATCGGCACGGCGGAAGCCGGTTCGGCCCTCCGCCGCGGCCGGGGTAGCCTCGGCGGGCAGCTCGATCGACAACCGCGCGCCGCTCCCTTCGACGTTCTGGAGCCAGAGGCGCCCGCCCATCGCCTTCACGAGGCCGAGGCTGATCGTCAGGCCGAGGCCGGCCCCGGCCTCGCTCTTGGTCGTGAAGAACGGCTCGAAGACGCGCCCCATCGCCTCCGGCGTCAGGCCGGGCCCTGAGTCCTCGATCGTGAGACTCACGTGACCGTCGAGCCGCACCGCCCGAATCTCGATCATCCCGGGCTTGTCGGTCGCTGCGATCGCCTGGACCGCGTTGACGATGCCGTTCAAGACGACCTGCTGCAGCTCCTGGGGATCGGCGATGACGGCCGGCAGGTCGGCGGGGATCGCCACGACGGCTTTGACGCGGGCGCGCTTCAGCGCGTTGCTCTGGAGCGCGAGCACGCGGTCCACCGCATCCTGGAGATCCACGGGCTGCGCCGAGCGGGGCTGCTGGCGCGCGAAGTCAACCAGCGTGCGCACCACCCGGCCCGCCCGGATCGCCTCGGCGTGGATGATGTCGGCGCTCTCGCGCAATTGCGGCTCCTTCAGGTCGACGGCCAGCAGCTCGGCGAACGCGGCGATCGCAGCCAGCGGGTTGTTCAGCTCGTGCGCCACGCCGGACACGAGCGCGCCCAGCTGGGTGAGCCGGTCGGTCTGGAACAGCTTCCGCTGCAGCAGCACCTCGGTGGTGACGTCGACCGCCAGCAGGAGGAGCTTGCCCTCGCCATGTTGGGGGTCGACGTTCTCGATGACGGCATCCGCCTCGCGCGCCGGCTCACCGGCGACCTCGACCGTCAGGCGAATCCGCTGCTCGTGCTGCACGGCGTCCCGCAGTCCCTTCGTGAGTGCGGCATGCTGCGCCGCGGGCGCCCAGTCGGTCAGCTGCCGTCCACGCGCCGTACGCGGATCCGCCAGGCCGAGCAATGCCGCCGCGGCCGGGTTCCCTTCCAGGATGTGTCCGTCCACGGTGAGGATCAGTCCGGGCGTCGGCAGGGCGGTGAACAGTTGATAGTACAGCCGCCGCTCCGTCTCGAACGCGGTCATCATTTGCGCCGCGCGCGACTCCGGCGGGATCTCCTCCCGGACCGGCCGGAAGGTAAGGAGGAGGTGGTTGTGCGCGCCGCGCGTCACGCGGATCTCGAACACAATCCCCGTGAGCTCCGGTGCGCGTGCGGGCCAGACGTATTGACGCGGCTTTCCGTCGGCCATCACGTCCTGCAGCAGGCGCTCGACGTGCGTTTCCTTGGCGGTGGGGAACGCGATCCAGAAGTTCTGGCCCAGGACGCGCTCGGCCGGCAGGCCCGTGAGGCGGGCTGCCGGGCCAGTCCATTCGACCACCGTCCAGTCCGGGGCGATCGCGATGACCCCGATATCCAGACCGTCCAGCAGCGCCTTGCCGTCCATCGGCCGCCTACCTCCCCCTAGGAAATAACAAGGCCCCGTTGGTCCGATCGCGGGCGCAACGGGGCCGGAGACTTCACATATAGCATTGGGGGTGGGGCGTTCCAAAGTCAAGCAGGACTGCGTGTTGCGTCGCCGCGACAGTGACCCAGGTCACCTACCCGAGGGGGGGCTTCTGCACTCCCGGCCCCCAGTCGCGCACGCTTTCCGCATCCGGGGCCTCTTGGACTTCCCGCTCCGCTTCCTCGAGCTCCCGGCGGTCGATGTCGTCGCGCACGCTGCGCGGCTCTCGAGATAGAGGCGGGTCGCGGCGCGGCCAGCAAAACCAGGCGAGCAGTCCGAGCAGCGGGAGAATCGCGACGGCGACGCCGGCCACTACACGTCCAGATTGCGCACGAACTTCGCGTTCTCTTCGATGAACCGGCGGCGCGGCTCGACCTCGTCGCCCATGAGCGTCTCGAACAAGTGCGACGCTTCGATCGCGTCCTCCATGGTGACCTTCAGGAGCGTGCGCTTGGCGGGATCCATCGTGGTGTCGCGCAGCTGTTCGGGGTTCATCTCGCCGAGTCCCTTGTACCGCTGGATGCCGATGTTGCCCCGCCCCTCGGCGCCGTTGGAGAGGCGCTTCACGAACGCATCACGCTCCTTTTCGTCGTAGGCGTAGAACTCCTCCTTGCCCTTGGCGACGCGGAACAGGGGCGGTTGCGCGATGTAGATGTACCCCGCATCGATCAGCTGCTTCATCTCCTTGTAGAAGAAGGTGAGCAGGAGCGTGCGGATGTGGGCGCCGTCGACGTCGGCGTCGGTCATGATGATGATCTTGTGATACCGCGCCTCGTCGACATTGAAATCCTCCCCGACGCCCGTGCCGATCGCCGTGATGATCGTGCGGATCTCCTCGTTGGAAAGGATCTTGTCGATGCGCGCCTTCTGCACGTTCAGGATCTTGCCGCGCAGCGGGAGGATCGCCTGGTAGCTGCGGTCGCGCCCCTGCTTGGCGGAACCGCCCGCCGAGTCGCCTTCGACGAGGTAGATCTCGCACAGCTTGGGATCGGTGAGGGAACAGTCGGCGAGCTTGCCGGGGAGGAGGCCGGCGTCGAGCCCGCTCTTTTTCCGCACCAGCTCCCGCGCTTTGCGGGCCGCCTCCCGTGCCCGCGCCGCGCTGAGCGCCTTGGCGATGATGGCCCGGGCCACGCTCGGGGTCTTGTCGAAGAACTCGCCGAGCGCCTCGTTCACCACGCTCTTCACGATCCCCTCGACCTCGGAGTTGCCGAGCTTGGTCTTGGTCTGGCCCTCGAACTGCGGGTTCTTCACCTTGGCGTGCAGGACGCAGTTCAACCCCTCGCGCACGTCGTCGCCCGAGAGCGTGAACTCTTCCTTCTTGAGGAGGCCGTCCTTCTTGGCCCACTCGTTGATGGTTCGGGTCAGGGCCGATTTGAAGCCGGTGAGGTGCGTCCCACCCTCGTGCGTGTTGATGTTGTTGACGAAGGTGAAGGTGTTCTCGCTGTACTGATCGTCGTACTGGACCGCCCCTTCCACCTCCACGCCCTCGCGCGTCGCCTCGAACGTGATCGGCTTCGGGTGCAACGGCCGCCGGTTGCCGATCACCCATTTCACGAACTCGGCGAGGCCGCCCTTGTAGTAGAACGTCTCTTCCTTCTGGGTGCCCTTGCGCTCGTCCTTGAGCGTGATGGTGAGCCCTTTGTTCAGGAACGCGAGCTCGCGGAGCCGGTTGGCGATGGTGGCGTAGTCGTACCGCGTCTCCGTGAAGATCTTCGTGTCGGGTTTGAACGACACGGTCGTGCCCGTGCCCTTCGCCTTGCCCACCACCTCGAGCTTTTCCTTGGTGACGCCGCGCTCGAACGCCATGTGGTGCCGCTTGCCGTCGCGGTCCACCCACACCTCGAGCTTCTCCGACAGCGCGTTCACGACCGACACGCCCACGCCGTGGAGGCCGCCGGACACCTTGTACGTGCTCTTGTCGAACTTGCCGCCCGCGTGCAGCACCGTGAGCGCGACCTCCACCCCCGGCTTCTTCTCGGTCTTGTGGATGTCGACCGGAATGCCGCGTCCGTTGTCGACCACGGTGACCGCGTTGTCGGCGTGGATCGTGACGGCGATGGTGGTGCAGTAGCCAGCGAGCGCCTCGTCGACCGAGTTGTCCACCACCTCGTAGACGAGGTGGTGCAGTCCCCGGGCGGAGATCGAGCCGATGTACATCGCGGGCCGGCGCCGTACCGCCTCGAGGCCCTTGAGCACTTGGATCGAATCGGCCTGGTAGTCGCCGTTGTCCTTGCCCTTGGGAGGAGCAGCGGGCGCGGGCTTTTTCTTAGGCATGCATTCCTAGCGTGTGAGAAGCCAGCGTATCGTCGTGATCCGGCCCGAGCCGCGGCCCGCATTCAACCGGGCCATGATGTCGGGCGTCATCAACTGCAGTTCGTTCATCCAGGCGCTCGTCGTCACGCGCACGAACAGCACGCCGTCCGGCGTGACGCTTTCGGGTGTCGCGACCGCCGCGATTTGGGGCCCGACGAGCCCCGGCCATTCGGGGATCAGCTGCGCCTGCGCCACCCGCTTGGCGAGCCCTGTGCGGGAGAGATACCCGCTCAAAGCTTCGCCGACCGCGACCGGCCGGCCGCGCTTGGGTCGATCGATTCGATCACTCATGGAAGGACTGGAAGATACCCCGAAGTCATTGTCCTGTCAACACTTACTTAAGTTGCTGCGGTCACGGCACGACCACGACGTGGGTATCCCGGATCACCTGGAATCCGGCAATGTCGCGAGCCCGGAGCCGCACGGGGAGCTGGCTTCCGACGCCCCTGCCGGCGGCGATTGGGAACCGGAAGCGGGAGGTGAACACCCGGTCGAAGCTCCCATTCTCCCCCGCCACGGCCCCATCCACGGTGACCCACACCGAGTCGAGCCCGTCTGCGTCTTCGACGCGGAGCGTGCCGGCCACGCTGTCCGGCGGGGGGAGGGTCCGCGACTGCACCGTCGTATCATCCAACGTGAAGCTGAGCTCGGGCGGACCGGGCCGGGGGCGCTCTTCGAGGCACGACGGCGCCAGCAGCAGGATCAGCGCCCCTGAAATCTGGCGGATCGCTTTTCGAGGAATGCGCTCAGTCCTTCCTTCATGTCCTGGGTGGCGGCGAGGAGCCCGAAGTGGTTTGCCTCGAGCAGCAGACCCTCATCGAGCGTCATCTCGAGGCCTTGGTCCACGGCTTCGAGTGCGAGGCGCACCGCGAGGGGGCCCATGGCCAGAATACCCCGCAGCAACTTCTCGGATTCCGCCAGCAGCTCAGCGGCGGGGACGACGCGGTTGACGAGCCCGATGCGATAGGCTTCCTGGGCGTCGATCATCTCGCCCGTGAGGATCAACTGTAACGCCACTCCCTTGCCGACGAGGCGGGGAAGCCGCTGGGTGCCCCCGTAGCCGGGCGCGATGCCCAGCTTGACCTCCGGTTGGCCGAACTTCGCGTTCTCGCTCGCGAGGCGGAGGTGGCACGCCATCGCCAGCTCGCAGCCGCCGCCGAGCGCGAAGCCGTTGACCGCGGCGAGGACCGGCTTGCCGCACGTCTCGAGGCGCCGCAATACCGCCTGGCCGCGCAGCGCCCGTGCCTTCCCGTCGAACGGCCCCTGCTTGGAGAGGTCGCCGATGTCCGCTCCGGCGACGAACGCCTTGGGGCCGGAGCCGGTGAGGATGGCGCCCTTGATGGCGCCCTCGGTCGCGATCCGCTCTGCCGCGTCGCCGAGCTCCGCCATGACCTGGTCGTTCAAGGCGTTGAGCTTGTCGGGTCGGTTGATCGTGACGAATGCGATCCCGTCCCGGATTTCAAAGAGGAGGGTCTGGTAGGTCATGGGGGTCAATGCTACGTTCGGCGGCGTGAGCGTACAAGCCATCTCGTGGACCGCGTCCGGCGCGGTGCGGGTCCTCGACCAGCGCGCGCTGCCCGAAGCGCAAATCGAGCGCGACCTGGAGAGCGCCGAGGCGGTGGCGGACGCGATCCGCCACCTGGAGGTGCGGGGAGCGCCGCTGATCGGGATCGCCGCCGCGATGGGGCTCGTGGCCGGCCTGCGCGAGTTGCGCGGCGCCCCGCGTGACATGTTCCTCGCGCGCCTGGCGCAGCTCGTCGAGCTGCTCGGCGCTGCTCGTCCGACGGCCGTGAACCTGCGGTGGGCCCTGGGGCGCATGGCGCGCGTCGCGAGCGCCACGCCCGGCGACGGCGCCGCCGTGTGGGAGCGGCTCCACGCCGAGGCGACCGCCATCTGGGAAGAAGACCGCGCGATGTGCCGGAGCATTGGCGAGCACGGCCTGCCGCTGCTGGCCGACGGTGCCAACGTCTTGACGCATTGCAACACCGGTGCGCTCGCCACCGGTGGCATCGGCACGGCGCTCGCGCCGATCTACCTGGCGCACGAGCGGGGCCGACGCGTGCACGTCTACATAGACGAGACGCGGCCGGTCCTGCAGGGCTCGCGTCTCACCGCGTGGGAGCTGATGCACGCCGGCATCTCCTGCACCCTGATGCCCGACGGGGTGGCGGGCGCGCTGATGCGACAGGCCAAGGTCGACCTGGTCCTGGTCGGCGCCGACCGCATCTGCGCCAACGGCGATTTCGCGAACAAGATCGGGACCTACGGCCTCGCCGTGCTGGCGCGCCATCACGGGGTCCCGCTGTACTGTGCGGCGCCGTGGTCTACGATCGATCCGGCGCTCGCCGACGGCGACCTGATCCCCATCGAACAGCGCCCCGCCGATGAGGTGACGACGCTGGCGGGACGGTCGATCGCACCACCTGGCGTCGCGGTCCTGAACCCGGCGTTCGATGTCACCCCGGCGCGCTACGTGACCGCCTATCTCACCGACCGGGGGTTGGTCCAGCCTCCCTTCGCGGCCGATCCCGCATGAGCGCCGTGCTCGCGCTCGATCAGGGGACGACCGGCTCGACGGCGCTCGTCGTCGCGGCCGATGGGAAGGTGCTGGGCCGCGGCTACCGTGAGTTTGCGCAGCACTTCCCCGCGCCCGGTGAGGTCGAGCACGACAGCGAAGACCTCCTGCGGGTCACCGTCGACGCCGGCCGGGAGGCGATCCGGCGAGCGGGCGTCGTGCCCGGGGCCCTCGGCATCACGAACCAGCGCGAGACCGTATGCGTGTGGGAGCGCGACACCGGCCGCCCGATTCACCGCGCCATCGTCTGGCAGGATCGTCGCACCGCGGCGCGCTGTGCGCAGCTGGCCAAGCAGGGCAAAGGCGTGCTGGTCCGGCAGCGCACTGGGCTGGTGCTCGACCCGTACTTCTCCGCCACCAAAATCGAGTGGTTGCTCAAGCACGTTCCCGGCCTCCGGCGGCGTGCCGAGGCGGGGGAGGCGGTGTTCGGCACCGTGGACGCCTGGCTACTGTTTCGGTTGACGAACGGAAAAATCTTCGCCACCGATCACACCAACGCGTCGCGCACGATGTTGTACGACATCGGGCGCCGCACCTGGGACGACGATCTCCTG